>Ga0074044_10001095_pt1 | contig 24924 bp, 17 predicted proteins | sample BogForMeECP23OM1_FD_94443 | JGI IMG/M metagenome (GOLD analysis project Ga0074044, IMG submission 94443) | Bog forest soil microbial communities from Calvert Island, British Columbia, Canada - Bog Forest MetaG ECP23OM1 | ecosystem: Environmental > Terrestrial > Soil > Wetlands ... | reverse complement strand
TTCGGGAAATATCATCCGATAGCTCCGAATGACACGCCGGGAGGGCGGCAGCAGAATCGCAGAATCAACATCGCGATCCAGGACCAGTCCCCTTAAGGTGCCAATAGTTTGAGTTGAGTCGCGGCCGCGCTCAAGGGGCGCGAACCTTGCGATTGACGCAAGCGGGCGCATATTGGATGTTTCGTTCGGTCGCGCGGATCCAGAGATCCCGGCGCGCGAGGAAAGGCCTTGCCGGAACGAAATCCGATCAGAGTTGCTGTCATCGGTGGCGGATGCGCATCGATCTCGACGGCCTTCGAGCTAAGCAGCCCCGTACACAAGGGCAAATACCAGGTAACTGTTTATCAGCTCGGTTGGAGACTCGGCGGGAAAGGAGCTTCGGGCCGCGGTCCCGCCGATCGAATCGAAGAACACGGCCTCCATCTATGGATGGGATCCTACGAGAACGCGTTTCGGCTGATACGCGAATGCTACGCGGAGCTCAAGCGGGATCGGCGCAAGTGCAGGGTAGCGGACTGGCGGGATGCATTCTCTCCCGCGCCTTTCATCGGCCTGGCGGAGCGAACCCGGGACGGCAGTTATTGGAACTTCCTGTCGTACTTTCCGCCGGGCGATGGCCTTCCGGGGGATCCTCTTGGCGAAAACGATCCTTTCACCGTCACCTCCTATCTGGCGCGCACCGCCAGCATACTGCGAACGCTGCTGCTTGCGGTGCAGGCGGGACGGAGCCGCCGGACTTCACCGCGCGCAGGAAGAGAACATCCCAATCTGCGGCGCACTCATCAGCGAGAGCCTGATAACAATGAAGCATCCAGCGATCCTTCGCAGCGTTTCGCGAGGCTCCTGGGCTTAGGCTGGATTGCGACGACGGCTGGTCTTATCGAAGCGGTCGAGATGCTCGAGATAGTTTTTGCGCCGCGCTCGATTTACCCGGTCAACGGGATAGTAGAACTGCTCGAAGTGATTGCGGCGAGCGCTCGCCGTCAACTCGAGGCTATCGTTGAGAACGATCCGGAGTTGCTGGTGCTGTGGCAAGGCATCGATTTGGCGATGGCGTCGATGCGCGGAATTCTCCGCTTCGGACTGGTTTCGGACCCGCGGGGCTTCGATGCTATCAACGACTATGACTTCCGCGAGTGGCTGCGAATCAACGGCGCGTCGGAGCGATCGATCCAGTCACCCCTGATCCGAGGCGCTTACGACCTCGTGTTCGCATACGAAGACGGGGACTATCAGCGTCCCAGGCATGGGGCGGGAGTCGCGCTGCGCGGCGCGTTGCGGATGCTGTTCAGTTCGCGCGGCGCGATCTTCTGGAAAATGAATGCCGGTATGGGAGATACAGTCTTTGCGCCGATGTACGAGGTGCTTAAGAAGCGCGGAGTAGCTTTCAGATTTTTCCATCGCCTGGAAAGAGTAACACTGGCAGCTCCCGATGAGCTTGCCGAAGGAGAGCGCGCTTATGTCAAGGCACTTGAATTCGACGTGCAGGCGAAGGTCAAGAATGGAAAGGCCTATGAGCCATTGATAGATGTTGGGGGCCTGCCTTGCTGGCCTTCGAAGCCGGACTGTTCGCAACTTATCGACGGAAGCCGGTTCGAGCGCGAAGAATGGGACTTCGAATCGCATTGGGACAAGAGAAAAGCCGATACTAAGACCTTGCGCGTGGTCGACGATTTCGATTTCGTCGTGCTGGGCGTCGGCCTGGGCGCTATCCCACACATGTGCCAGGACCTGATTCAACGAGATCAGCGTTGGCGCGATATGGTTGCGCATCTCAAGACCGTCAATACCCAGGCATTTCAGATCTGGCTCAGTGCGGACATGGAACAGCTAGGCTGGAGCGACCCCCCGCTGGCCCTGTCCGCGTTCGTTCAGCCTTTCGAGACGTGGGCCGACATGAGTCACCTGATAGGTGAAGAAAGATGGAAGGTCAGGCCGGGGGCGATCGCGTACTTCTGCAGCGCACTGAAGGATCAAGTGTCGCCGCGAGAACTTTCCGATACCAATTATCCCAAACGCCGGCGCATGGAAGTTCGCGAGAACGGAATTCGCTATCTCAATAATGACATCGTACAGTTATGGCCCAATGCGGTAAGGCGTCGCGGCGAGTTCAAGTGGGACCTGTTGATTGACCCGACTGAAAAGGCGTCTAACCGAAAAGGTCGTCGCAACAACGAAGCTCGTTTTGATTCCCAGTATTGGCGAGCGAATGTGAACCCGACCGAACGGTACGTTCTTTCGCTGCCGGGCACACAGAAGTACCGGATCTCGCCACTCGACAACACCTATGACAACCTGACAATTGCGGGCGACTGGACGACGTGCGGATTGGATGCAGGATGCGTCGAGGCGGCAGTGATTTCGGGCAGACTGGCGGCGCATGCGATTTCATCTTCGCCCGCGCTTGAAGATATAGTTGCGTACGACCATCCTTGAGAGCCGGCGGGGAGAACATGAGCGAGCGCAAACGTCTTCATCGCGATGAGCCAGCGCGGGTTGGGCCCCTCCGCGATTTCTCGAAACTCTACCGCCGGCCCGATTCTGTGAACGGCACTAATCCCGCCAAGCCGGTCCGGCCCGATGCGCCGCGCAAAGACCGCATCGGTGGGCCATTGGCAGAGGGCGTCGAACTGGCCTACAGCGTCATCGAAAAATATATCGCCGAAGGACGGCGAACGGCCGAAGGAATCAGCAACCAGCCCTATACGACTCGCGCGGCGACCGACAACCTGCAGGACATTCTCGAACGGGTGTTACGGTTCCAGGCCGAAATACTTCCACTCTGGATCGAGACGCTCGCCACATTGGTAAGGGTCGATCCGTCGCGCAACGGTTTTGCCGCGGTGGCAGACGCGTGGCCTCGCGCCAACGGCGGGCAGAATACGGAAACGATGGCGGCATCCATCGAAGTAGTTTCGCTTCGACCGGTACAGGTGTCGGTTGAACTTAGGCCGAATACCAAAGATCAGTCACTTGTCGCACTGAGTTTGAACGCCGTGGACTCCAGGAAGCCGGCCCTGACAGACATAAGTTTCGTACCTGACGAAGCTCGGGGAAGGGTTAAGCTACGTATCCGAATACCGGAGAGTCAGCCCCCCGGTACCTACTCCGGGGTGATTGTTCACCGCGATAGCGGCGAGACTCGCGGAACACTCAGTATTCGAATCGCGGACTAGTCAAAGAACTGGCCATAGGACTATGAGCGGCACTACGTCCACCCTGGTACCCTCGATGCTGCGCGAATACGGAGACGTCACTCGAGCGGCTCTTACAAAGTACCTGCCGTCCAGAGAACCGCGCCGCTACCTTTACGATCTGCTCAGTGACTATCCGCAGCGCGGCGGCAAAATGATGCGTCCCAGCATGTGTATCGCGGCCACGCGCCTGTACGGCGCGTCACTCGAGGATGCCATGCACACGGCGGTCGCGATCGAGCTGCTGCATAACGCGCTGCTCATACATGACGATATCGAAGACGCAAGCGAGAAGCGCCGCGGCCTTCCAACGCTGCATGTTCTGCATGGGGTTCCGCTAGCGCTCAACGCCGGCGATACACTCACACTTATGAGCCTCAGGCCTTTGATCGATAATCGGAGCCGTATAGGTGAACGGCTTACGCTGAGGATCATCGAAGAGACCGAGCGAATGGCTCGTGAGTGTGCCGAAGGCCAGGCTATGGAACTCGGATGGCGCCGATACAACGCGACCGACATCGGCGACGCGGACTACCTGGAAATGGTCCTCAAGAAGACTTGCTGGCTTGCGACAATTTATCCGGTCCGCGTCGGTGCGTTGATCGGGAGCCGCGACTCGGTGAATTTGGATCCGTTCGTGCGCTACGGCTTTTTTCTCGGAGCTGCATTCCAGATCCAGGATGACCTGCTAAACCTGGTGGGCGACGACGGTTACGGCAAGGAGATCAACGGCGATCTGTGGGAGGGCAAGCGAACGCTGATGCTTATTCACGCTATTCGGGAATCGACGACAGAAGAGCGTCGGCGCTTATCGAGACTCCTATCCAGACCTAGAGAAGCACGAACGCTTGTCCAAGTCACCTGGGTGCGCAAACTGATGGACAAGTATGGATGCACCGAGTATGCGCGCAAGATAGCGCATGGATTGGCGGGAGCCGCGCTACACGAATACTCACTGCTCAGCGCGGGGCTGCCTGACTCGCGCGACAAGAGTTTTCTCGAACAAATGGTGACTTGGGTAATTGAACGGAACTAGGGGGAATCTCATGGCAAAGAAGAAGAGCCAGCCGGGTGGTGATCGAGGACCTGCCGGTGTCATCCCGCCGCAATTCAACCTGGCTCTCGGCGAGTTCCTTGCGCTGCCAGCGCATCTCGAACAGAAATACAGCGACGTAGTCACGCAAATATTTCCGCTGAAGGCCAGCATGAACCGCCTCCAGGAATTTTGCGACAGCTACCTCAACATCGACGAGCACCTGCCGCTCCGCTTCAAGCCGGCGGTGCCGTGGGTCTTGATGCAGGTAGTAGACTACGGGCAGATGGCGGCGATATCGAGGAATGTAGGATGGTTTTCGCAGCACGAGCTGGCATTTGGCGTTCCGCTTCGATGCTACAAGAAAGAGAAGGGTGAGTGGGTATTCGTCGACTGGGCGATGGTCTTTCCATTTATTTTTGTGGACAACCCGCTGTCCTTGTCCGCCGGCCGCAAGATCTACGGCTGGTCAAAGTCCGGGATCAAGACCGACGCTACTCCGTCAATTTTCGAGGCGGGTAACGCGCGCCGAATCGCGAGCATCAGCCTCGTGACCGCAGGCACTAACTATGGTGAACGATCGGGCACCGAGGAGTTTCTTCAGATCTTTCAACGCCGGCCTTTCGTGTCGGCCAGCTCGGCGGTTACCGATCTGTTCAGCGTAATTCCGCGGGCAATAGCCAGTTCGATAACAGCCGCATATAGCATATTCGAAACGACAGGACTCTTCCCAGCCGGCTACTCCGATCGCGATCTACAGTCGCTGCTGGAGATGTTGTCGCGCTTTTACGGCTTGGTGAACTCGAATGCCCCTCGGTCGTTTCGAGCACCGGCTCAGGAGCAGCCTTCGAACCGGGGGTCCGGAATCGCTCCTTTCAACATCGTCACTATGAAGCAATTCCGCGACGTGCACAGTTCATCGGCTGCGTGCTTTCAGGCAATAGTCGGATCAAGGATGCAAATCGAAAGAACCATCGATGGCGGCTACCTTTTCGATCTTGTCTCGGGTGACACCTCTGGCGGGATTTACATTAACCTGCTCGATACCGGGATTCAGCCGATCGCGCAGACGTTGGGACTCGAGACTTCTGAACGCTCGACGGTTGGAGGCAAGCCCGCATCGACTTTGCGGCCCATGATGCCGTTCTGGCTTAAGATGGACCTGGGCTATGGGTTGGCGGACTCGCAATGCTGGCGCACAAACACTACCGAGTGGACCACGGGCGACACGCTCAAGCAAATACCGCACAGAGAGATTCCATATCTGAACTTGGGAAGCGGTGCGGGCGAGGAAGTCAGCGGCCCCTACCATTTTCCGCAGATTACGCTTCGCGTCATGCCGCTTAGAGCGGACAGAGATAAATTGCAGGAGCTGCTTGATAACTACCTCGAAAACGATTTCTTTAAATTCGAGGCGACCGGCGAGATCAAAGACCAGAATGGGGAGCACTCGGTTGTATGCCTTATAGGCGCTAATTTTGAGAAGATGACCGCAGCTGACGATCCAGACACTAACTATTCAGATCGAGAACTGGCGTTCGCCGCGCCGGTATTGTGGTGGGATAAGAGCAACCCCGGCGATAAGAGGCCAGCATTGATTCCACTGTACATTTTCGCAGGTACCGATTGGAATGCCGTGACGTCGTACGAGGTATATGGCCAACTATCCGTCAAGTCGAGCTTGACTAATCCGGATAGTTCGTGGCTCGTCGATCCTACGCGACCGCGTGAACCCGAATCCCTCGTAACGGTCAAGACCGAGCTGTTCCCCGAACTTGGCAAGAGTCAGGAAGCCCGGGAAATGACGGTGCTCGAAATCTTATCCAAGCAAGGAGCGCCATCTCGCGGTTCAAGCGCAACTTACCTGGAAAAATTGGGGCTGGGTCACTTCCTGACCGGAAACGAGTTCCATAGCATCTCACTGAAGCAAGTCATGGACGCGAAGGACTGTACGCTGGCAGACTACCAGTCGCTTGTAGCACTCCTGCGCCAATTCACGGGAATCAAAGACCCGGCGGGAAATCTGACGACGGGTATGCTCAGGCCGCTGTTGATCAGGGTCTTCGACTACCCGACTTTCCCGATCGTTGGGACGCTGGGATTGATACCGGAAAAATGCGATAGCACCGGACCATACCCTGTATATACGTTGAAGCCAATCGATCCATTCTGGATCTCGGGCGTGATGATTGGCGATGCGGGCCTCGAGATGTGTTCGCGTGTGGGTACCGCTTGGCGCCGCGATCCGACGTTTGATACGACCATAGCTAAGGTCAACCGCGCGATGGGGAGGAAACCGGCGCCTCGAAGACGAAAGAAAAATTGACTGGAAGGTTAGGGTAAGGGTTTCAGCAATAGCCAATCTGACGATACCATTTGATAGCATCAATTATGGTTTCGGAAAGAGGGCGGGGCGTGACACCAAGTTTCTCTAGCTCTCGCCCGCGGACCATGTAATCGAACAAAGTGGCCATCATCATTCCGCCGGCTGGTAGCGGTGTTTTTTCACCGATCGTTCCCAGCATCAGTTCCACAGCGTATGCTCCCGCAAGCGCAAAACTGGCTGACGTGGAGATCCTGGGCTGCGGCACACCGCCAAGCTCGCAAATCATCGAGTACAAATCGCCGGTATAGAGATCGTGACCACTCATCTGAATCGGCTCGCTGTAGCGCTCCGCATCGAGGGCAGCGACGATTCCGGCGGCTACATCGCGGACGTCGATCACGTTCAGCATTTGGCTGATGGAAGAAGGTATCTCACGACGCAGCAGTAATGGGATCGTGCATAACTGGCGGTCGTGCAGGTCCCAGGGGCCCAGGCAGTAGGTGGGATTCGCGATAACTACGGACAAGCCGCGCCGGCTCGCGTCGAGCAGTTGCGATTCGATCAGTTCCTTGACCTCGAAGTACGGATGAGCCAGGCGCATCATCTGATGCTGGAAACGCTGAGCACTGGTGCGAGGACGGACACGAGTTACGAAGGAACCGACATAAACAAGGCGCGCTTTGTGCCGGAGCACCGCATCGAGCAGGCGTCGCGTTCGTCGCTCGGCATGGGCGATAGGATCGTTCGCGGCTTCGCTAACAGGAGAGAACACATTGAGCGGATAAGGAGCCGCGGCGTCGACGACCAAATCCTGACCTGCGATCCATTCGTTAAACTGGCCGGATGTATCTGTATCACCCGATGCGTAGTGGAGCGGCAGATCGGATAGATTCGCGGGCACAACACTTCGTCGCCCGCACGCGGTGACCTGGTACTTACGATCCAGCAGGTTGCGCACGATTGCGTTTCCGAGGTGCCCGGATGCGCCTATCACCAGGGCCTTCATGATTGAACGTCGAGGCACGACTTAAGAGAGAGTCAGCTTAGCGAGCGAGCGAAGGAGTCGCACGTTTCGGATTGGCGGCGGACGTCGAAGCAGATTTAAGATCAACCAAAATGCCTTTGGCGGTTTTGAGCTCCGGCCAATCGAATCCTTCAGTGAACCAATCGTGAATCGGCTGCAGAATCGCCAGCGCCTCCGCATCTTTACCGCAGTCAATGTACATACGGCTCAAGCTGATGGCTGCTCGCAATTCGAGCGACCTGGCGTCACGCTGGTGGGCGATTTCGATAGCCCTGAGAAAGCTTTGCTCGGCCTCTGACTGAGCTGCGCGAACATCACTCGGGGTGGAGGACGAGAGAGACACCTGTTTCAGCTTCAAATCGCCGCGAATCCTGTGTATTTCGGATTCGACGTACCGCTCATCGTTGCGGTCCATCACTTCGCGAGCTTCGGCAAGCATAGCAATTCCGATCTCAACTTGCCCAAGACTCCCCAGTGCTTCCGCAATCGCGGAGCGAGCCCAAGTATGCGCCAACTCGTAGCCGGCACCGGAAAAACCACCAGGCACGCCGCCTCCCGCGGTCATCTCGTCTATTTTCCCCTGAGCCGCTGAACCAATTATCCGATAAGCAATCAATGACGCTTCAAAGAACGCAAATCCGTATTCTTTGGTGAGCTCCAGACCTTCCTCAATGACGACATTCGCCGAAAAATAATCGCGCCGCATCGTATAGTACTTGCCGACCATCGAGAGGCACCAAGTCAGGGTGAACGGATAGCCCAGCTCACGGGCGAGAGTTATGGCCTGTTGCGCCTGTCTTTCAGCTTGATCGGGATAACCAAGTATCCAGAGAGTCATCGCGTCGAAGCAGAGACAACTCACGCAGGGATCCTGGCCAAATTGAAACGCGAGCAGCCGGTGCTTTTGCCGATCGTATAACCCGATGCCCCCTTCGAGGCTCCCCCGCGCTTCAGCAAATTGACCTTTGAAAAATCGACTGCAACCCGAAGCCCAATCCGCTTGAACCAACATTCCGTCATTATGCAGTCGTGGAGCAAGGCGCACCATTTCGTCCGCGTAACCGCAGGCCATCGTGTGCTCACCGCGCACGAGATGGAAACTCCATAAACCGGATAACACTGAAAAGAGCCTTAGATCATCGTCGAGACTCTGGCACAACTCACGAGCTCGCCTGTAGGCACTTCCCATCTCAGGCGCATACCAGCCCTTTGTGGCCAGCAGCGCAACTCCGTAATCAATTTGTATCTCCAGCTCGCGGCGCGCGCGCTGTTCTGAGTAGGGCAGGCCTTTTAGCAGCTCCAAGGCATTGTGGAAATAACGAAGCGCTCCCTCGTAGGCACTCTGCTTGAGTGCCTGTGCCGCCGCAAGCGCAAGGTACTGAAGGGTCTTGTCCGCATCGGCAGCGCGGCCAGCCTGCCACAGGTGATGCGCTAGATCGCCGGCCTGATCCTCGAGCGCGTTGGCGTGGACACGTTCGATTCCGTTGACCACATTGAGATGAAGGCGCTGACGACGCGGTGCGGACAAGTCACTGAGGACCGCTTGCCGAATAAGTTCATGAGAGAACTGAAAGCTCGCCTCCGGGTAACCCAAGGTCGAGTATATCAGCCCCGCCTTTTCTGCTTCTTCGACGTAGTCCAGCAGTGAATCCGCGTCGATATTGGTCGAGGCTTCAAGAAGCTCGAAGGTGAACGATCGTCCAATGACCGCGGCGGGACCCAGGATTTTTCGCGCATCTTCGCTTAGCCGGGCCAGCCGCCGTCCTATAACAAGGCGCAGGCTTTGCGGGAGGTCGAACTCCGCAAGATTGAGATCCCGGCGAAACTCCCCAGCGGCATCCAGAAGCCTGCCGCGTTCGACAAGATGGCGGAAAAGCTCTTCGACGAAGAAAGGATTGCCTTCAGTTCCCGAGTAGATAAGGCTCACCACCGGCGGCGGCGGCTGCTTTCCGCTGAGCGCGCGAATCATCTCGGCCACCGCATCCAGCGGCAGGCCCCGCAGACTGATCCGCTTGAGCATATGTATGCGCAGCAATTCGTCGAGGGTCTGCGCGAAAGGACCGGAGGAATTGATCTCGTTGTCGCGAAAAGTGCCTACCATGAGCACCGGCATCTTTGAGATCGACCGTGCAATGTGATTCAGCAGCGAAAGGGTTCCTTCGTCGGCCCAATGCAGATCTTCGAATAACAGAAGTATCGGACCGGTTGTGGCGGTCCGGGCGAGAAGTTCCACAACCGCGTTGAAGAGGATCCTTCGCGATTGCTCCGGAGAAATCTCCAGAGGCGGCGGAATGTCTGGAAAGAGGCGGCGTAGCTGAGGCATCAGGCGGGCCATCTCGCCCGCGTCGTCACCCAGAGCGGCTCGGAAAGCATCCTGGCTCGGCGATTGAGCCATCGCGGATTCGAGAATTTCAACGAACGGGTTGAAAGGAAGGGAATTCTCGCGATCGTAGCAACTGCCGACCAGCGTGATGAACCCTCGCTGCGAAGCCTCGGCTGCGAACTCGGCGGAGATTCGTGTCTTCCCCACGCCAAGCGCGCCTCCAATCATTGCTACTCCACCCTCGCCGCCAAGCGCGCGCTCGAGCAGGCGACGAAGTACGGCGCTTTCCTCTTCTCTGCCGACGAATGCGGTGCGATCGCCAAGCGACTGCACGAAACTGTTTTGGGGCCGGGAAAAAACCGGGGCTGTTACTTTTGCGCCTACGGCACTCTGGATGCCCTCGACGGAGAATTGCCAGGCGATCGGGGCTTGGGGATTCGCAAGATAGCAGCTGAACGATCCGGTCCTGATCGATCGATCCAACAGCTCGCCCAGTTGGTTGTTGTGCTCGGAAATTTTCTGCAGCGCTGACTTGATTGCGCGGGTGACGTTGAGCCGTGCACGCTCGGCCGCGGATCCTGCGCGCCGATCGCGGCCGCCTAGACCGACCGCGCGAGCGATCTCGCGGTGGAGAAAATCAATCTCGGATTCAACCTGGGCGGCGTGCCTCTCGTCACCGCGCTCGTGCAGGTCCTCGAGTTCCTCGCGGAGTTCGATAAGTCTGCGCTGGTAATCCTGTTTGGCCTTGGCGTCGAGCATCTCGCCCGCGTCACCGAGTCCACCGACGCTGACGGTGGCACCGCCAAGCAGCGAAGCCTTGTCCGGGCCATCGAGCTCCAAGGCTCCGGCCGCACCTGGACCGTTCAGCAGATCCAGGGAATGGAATTCTTCACCAGGATGTTGCAACAGGCGCTGGAGGTACCCGAGTCCCTTGATGTCCTTCAGCGAGAAGTTGGCGTCGGCGTAACCGATGGTCCAATACTCGCCGTTGCAGACGAATACACCCTTCTTTGCGACGGCAACTTTCTGCGACCCGGGATGGCTGCGACGCTGGGCTGAGCCGCCATCATTCTGTGCCACTCAAATCCCCTCGATCGACTGGCCGCATCGCTCCTGATTCAAGTTTGAGACGAATATGAAAATGCGCGTCGATGCCGCCCCCCGACGACAAACCTAGGGCGACGCTACCACCCGTTCACACTAGTGTAAATCCGGCGGTGCAAAAGGTATTTTCGAAGTAGCGGCGAAAGCGCGCGGAGGTATCGCTAGCGGCGCATTTCCACGTCGAAGGAACATCGCCACGAGGAACTATGGACCCCAAGGGAAGGGTGGCGTTAATCACCGGCGGCGCGCGAATCGGACAAGTCGTTGCGGACGCCCTGGCAAGACGTGGATGCTCGCTGGCGTTGACCTACCGCGATTCGCGCGCCGCCGCCGAAACGACCGCATCGGCGGCAAGAGCAGCGGGCGTCAAGGCATCGGTACTTCGCGCGGACGCGACCAACGAGACAGAGATCGTCGCGGCGGTCAGCGCAACGGTGAAGATGCTGGGACGTCTCGACATTCTGATCAACATGGCGGCCATATATGAAAAGACGCCGAATCCGAACGGCGCACTCTGGTCCGCTATCCAGGACGCTAACGCGAAGAGCGCTTTCCTGTATTCGCTTCATTCAGCACCGGTCATGAAACAAAACGGCGCCGGGCGAATAGTAAACTTCTCGGACTGGCTACCGGTAACCGGCCGTCCCCACTACAAGGATTACGTTCCGTATTATGTATCGAAGGCCTCAGTCGCCGCCCTGACCGAGGCGTTGGCGCTGCAACTCGCGCCCGAAATTCTCGTCAACGCGATCGCGCCCGGTCCGATTCTAGCGCCACCCAATCTGACGGCCGAAGAAATTGCGCAGGTGATCGAGGCGACGCCGCTGGCGCGATGGGGTGGCGCGGAGGAGATCGCGAAGACGGTGATGTTCTTTGTAGAGACAGATTTCGTGACCGGCGAGTTCATACGGGTCGACGGCGGCCGCCATCTGTTCTGAACCATTCTAAGACTAACCCCAAATTTCCCTGGCGACCTCGACCACCAGCTCCAGCTTGGCGCGCTGGTCCGAAGCAGAAATGCGATTACCGGGCGCAGTGCTCGCAAATCCGCATTGCGGGCTGATCGAGAGCTGATCGAGTGCGATGAATTTGGAGGCCTCGTCGATTCGTCGCTTGAGCGAATCCTTCGATTCGAGTTCGGGGAACTTACTGGAGACGAGTCCGAGCACCACGGTTTTGTTTTTTGGCACCAGCCGCAGAGGTTCGAAAGTTCCAGCACGCGGAGTGTCGTACTCCAGAAAGTAGGAGTCGACGTCGATCCTGTTGAACAGGGTATCGGCGACCAGGTCGTAGCCGCCTTCGGCGCTCCAATGACTCTGATTGTTGCCCCGGCAAATGTGCATCGCGAGATGCAAAGTGGCTGGACGTCCAGCAAACGCACGGTTCATCACGTTCGGATAGGTATCGAGCAACAGCGTTCGCGCGTCGTCGCCACGCTTTCGCATCGGCTCCCAGATTCGCGGGTCGCTCAATGATGCGAGCGTGGTTTCGTCGATCTGCACGTAGGTGCAACCGGCGTCGGCAAGTACCTTGAATTCCCGGTGGAACGCATCGACGATATCGTCCCAGAAAAGATCAACGTCAGGATACGCATCCTTACTTATATTTTCGCGGCCGGCGCGGAAATGGATGATGGTCGGCGATGGAATCGTAATTTTCGGAGTCCGCGAGGTTGCCGCACGAAGAAATTTGAAATCGTCTAGGTGGATCGGACCGTGCCAGCGCATCCGCGCCTGCACGTGCGGAACCAACAGAGGAAGTTTATGACCTTCGCGGTCGATGAAATAAACTTCATCGATCGACGATGGATCGTATGCAACCGTGCCGCCGCCCAGGCCGCGGAAATAAAAGTCCGAATAGAAAATCTCGCGGCGGTATTCGCCGTCGGTGATTGACTGGAGTCCAACGCTCTCCTGAAACGCGACGGCCTCGCGAATCGATGAGTCTTCAACCGTGCGCAATTCCTCGACGGAAATTTTGCCGGCGGCCCGATCGACGCGCGCCTTCAGCAATTCGGGCGGGCGCAGCAGGCTGCCGACGTGGTCGGCGCGAAAAGGAGGATCGTGCGGTGAATCGCTCGCCATTGAACTTTCCTCATTATTAGCGAAGCGCGGCAACGCGAGCGACGAGTTGATCGACGAAAGCGCCGGCCGATCCAAGGTACAACGATGGATTGGTGAGTCGATCAATCTCGGCGTCGGTCAGGTGCGGCCGCAACTCTGGCTCGATCCGAAGAATTGCCGCGAGCGGCACGCCCTCAGCGATCGACCGGTCGCAGGCGCGCGCGACGGCCGCTTCGGCGGCAGCACGACCGAGCGGTGCAACAAGCGCAGTCGCAACCGCTTCAGCCATGATCAGTCCGCCAGTCAGATCGAGATTGCGCCGCATGCGCTCGGTGTCGACTGTCATCCCTTCCGCGATTGAACGGGCGTGGATCAACGCGCCCGCGGTTAGAGCTACGCATTGCGGCAACGCGAGCGATTCGCTTTGCAACGGTCCGGTCGCGCGCTCGTGATCCGCAGTCATCGACCCCAGCATCACCTGCACCAGAGCATGCACGGCGCGCGTCGCGGCAAGGATGTACTCGCTTGCGATGGGATTGCGCTTCTGCGGCATCGTCGACGATCCGCCACGGCCGTCGTCGTGCGGCTCGGATACCTCGCCGACCTCGGTTTGCATCATCAATGATACATCGAGCGCGAATTTCGACAGGCTTCCGCAAATCAATCCCAGCAGCGCGGCAGTCTCGGCAAAGGGGTCGCGCTGAGCGTGCCACGGCAAGTCTGGAACACCGAGCGCGAGTTCGCGCGCGAGGGCTTCGACGACCGCAGGCCCATTCGCGCCGAGTGCTGCGAGCGTTCCCGCTGCACCACCGAGCTGAACGACTAGAATTCGCGGCGTGGCCTGATCCAATCGTTCGACGTGAGTGACCAATGGCGACGCCCATCCCGCGCCCTTGAGGCCGAACGTAGTCGGGACAGCGTGCTGCAGATGTGTGCGGCCGGCAATTGGCGTGTCGCGAAACCTGGCAGCGCGATCGGCGAGAACACGTGCGAGCGCGACCAAGTCGCGGCGCACGATGGCAAACGCGCGCCGCAGTTGCAGGACGAGCGCGGTGTCAAGAATGTCCTGAGTAGTCGCGCCGAGATGGACGTAGCGTGCGGCCTCGTCGCCGGCGATTCGGCCAAGTTCCTTGACCAGTGCGACGACAGGATAGCCTACGCGTCGCGTGCTCTCCGCGATGTAATCGAGCCGCAGGTTCTCGACTCGAGCCGCGCGGCCGATGGCGTCGGCGGCAGGCGCGGGAACCAAACCCAGCTTGGATTCGGCGCGGGCCAGAGCGGCCTCGACATCGAGCATGAACTGCAGGTGAGCCTGGTCGGAGAACAGCGCGCGGATTTCGTCGGTGCCGTAGAGCGTGCCGAAAATTTGAGAGTCGGCAGGATTGATGCTCATACGTCGAAGAACACCGTCTCGTTCTCGCCCTGCAGCACGATGTCGAATCGCAACACGGCGGGTTTCTCGATTCGCGCAACGAGTGTTGAACGTCGCTCCGGAGCGACGGAGTTGAGTACTGCATCGGTGGCGTTCAGCGGCTCGTCAGGAAAGTAGATCCTTGTAGTCAGCCGCTTCAGCAGACCGCGCGCAAAAATCGATACGTTGATGTGCGGCGCTTGAAGGGCAATCCCAGCCCCAGGAGCAGCGCCGGGCTTGATCGTGCAAAAGCTGAAGCGCCCGCGTTCGTCCGTGGCGGCGCGGCCGAATCCGTGAAAATCGAGGTCGAGCAGTTTCTCCTGCGAGTCGTCGGGATGGTCGTAGCGGCCGTCGGCGTTGGCCTGCCAGAGCTCGATCATGGCGTCGCTCACGCCGGCCGCGTCGCCGTCGAGAACGCGCCCTTCGATCGCGATGCGCTCGCCACGGGATTTGGGCGTAACGAGTGATTCATCTCCGGAACGGATAAGCGCGGGCTTGAAGAAAGGGCCAACCGTCTGCGATGGCGTTTGCAGGGGGCTCATTTCAGCTCAGCGTTGGGGTAGAGTCGCGACCGCGCAGTACAAAGTCAAATCGGTAACCGAGTGCGTACTCGGGAATAGTAACTTCGATATCGAATGTAGCTATCAGTCGCTCGCGCGCGGAACGGTCGGGGACGCTGTTGTAGATCGGATCGAGAGGTAAAAGCGGATCGCCGGGAAAGTACATCTGAGTAATGAGGCGAGTGGCGAAGCTCGGGCCGAACAGGCTGAAGTGAATGTGATTCGGCCGCCACGCATTGTGATGATTGCGCCACGGATACGCACCCGGCTTGACGGTCATGAAGCGATACGCGCCGCGCTGGTCTGTGATTACTCGGCCGACGCCGGCGAAATGCGGATCGAGCGGCGCTTCGTGCCGATCCTCGACGTGAGCGTAACGGCCCGCCGCATTAGCCTGCCAAATCTCGATCATCGTGTTGGGAATGGTGCGGCCGTCTTCGTCGAGCACGCGGCCGGTCACGATGATTCGCTCGCCCATGGCCTCACCGCCGTTGAAGTGCGTCATGTCGTCATCACCGGGTGCAAGAGTCTCGTGTGCAAACCGCGGTCCCGTGATTTCCGATAGCGTGTGCTCGAGTCGCACCGGCGCATGTCGCGGCGCTCGCTTGTGGGTGCTCGTATAAGAAGGACGATCGTATGGTGGATGAGCGCCGGGCGTTTCACGCCGGTATCCGAGAGGCGGATTCATCGCGCGTCCTCTTTAGCCGTTTCCTCGAACACGGCTTTTGCAATTCGGAACGCGGAGTTTGCGGCGGGCACGCCGGCATAGACTGCGACTTGCAGCAGTACTTCCTTTACCTCATCGACGGTCGCGCCGGTGTTGCGGGTGGCGCGAACGTGGAGATGGAGTTCTTCATGACGGCCGCCGGCGGCGAGCAGCGCGATCGTGATAAGGCTGCGCGTGCGATAGTCGAGGCCTGGCCGCGTCCAGATGTCGCCCCATGCGTGGCGCGTAACGAGATCCTGAAACTCCTCATCAAAGGTGGTCGCGTTTTCCAGGGAGCGCTTCACGTGCGCATCGCCCAGTATGCGACGCCGAACGGCCAAGCCTGCCTCGTATGCCGGATCTTTCATGACGTCACTCCTGGATAGCCGAGGTTCGAGTCGATCCAGTTGAAAGCTATCGTGCCGCAGCCTGTAACGTCAAAAGGGAATCGACGGGCGCATTCACTTTGTAGTAGCTGTTTGACGAATCGCGGAGGTGCGGACCTATGCGGCGCGAGGATTTTTCTTTCAACAGCGAGGACGGACTCGAGATTGCCTACCATCGATGGCGCGCGCCGGGAAGGCGGCGGGAATCGTGCAGATCGCACACGGCATGGGAGAGCATGCGCTGCGTTATGCGCACGTCGCGGAGTTTCTCAACCAGGCCGGTTATCACGTTTTCGCCAATGACCATCGCGGGCACGGGCGCAGCGTGAAGGGCCGCGAGTCGCTCGGCGATTTCGGCGCCGGCGGATGGAACGGATTGGTCGGCGACATGCTGACGCTGACTCGGCTCGCGCGCACACGGGAAGGCCGACTGCCGGTGATCCTGCTCGGGCACAGCATGGGATCGTTCGCGGCGCAGCAATACGTGCTCGACGACAGCGCGCAGATCGCGGGGCTGGTGCTCTCGGGATCGGCGGCGGTGGACAGGCTGGTAACCGATCCGTCGCAGGACGCGGATCTTACCGCGTACAATCGCGCGTTCGAGCCCGCGCGGACCCAACACGATTGGTTGAGCCGCGACCCGGCGGCCGTCGATGCGTACGAGGCGGATCCGCTTTGCGGATTTGGAATTAACAAGAAAGCGATGGCGACGATGGCGGCGTCTAAGACGCGGTTGTTCGATTCGGCGGCGCTCGCGCAGATTCGCAAGGACCTGCCGATTTACATTTTCGCCGGCGACAAGGACCCGATTAATCACGATCTCGAATGGCTGAAGCCGCTGGCCGAGCGGTATCGCGCGGCGGGGATCGCGAACGTCAGCGAGAAATACTATCCGGGCGGCCGGCACGAGATGCTGAACGAAACGAATCGCGACGAGGTGATGCGCGATCTCGTGAGCTGGCTGCAGAGGGCGATCGCAAAGTAGCGTCAGCCGGCCGCGATGCGACGCTTGACCAGATCGTCGATCGCGCCGTCACCGTAGCCGAGCGCACGCAGGACTTCGCGCGTATCCGCACCAAGCTCAGGGGCGGGTTCGGGCTTTCGCTTATCGGTTCCCTCAACAAAGACCGGGCTGTTTATCGTTTCGATCTTACCGTGCCCCGGGTAGTCGATTTCCACGAAGGCACCTGCGGCGCGCATCTGCGGATCGCTGACGACGTCTTCGAGCATCGGCAGCAGCGACCACTTGATGTCGTAATGTTTGAACTCCATGCGCCAATCCGAAAGATCCCTCGACTCGAACTGCGATTGTAGAATCGCGAACAGCTCGGCGGCGTTTTCAGTTCGGCTCGCGTCGGTCGCAAACATCGGATCGGTCGCGAGTTCGGGCGCACCGAACATCTTGCACAGGCGCGGGAACTCGTGCTCGGGGTCGAGCTGGATGAGCAGGAACACTTTCGCGTCGCGCGTGACGTACGCTGCTGAAAGCGGATTTATTGGATGAGGGCCGCCAGTGGATTGGGGAAACGTCGCGCCCAGCATTCGCGCCTGCAAGTCGCAGCTATGACTCCAGGCTCCGCTCGCCATCAGCGAGGTGCCGACTTTCGAGCCGCGTCCGGTACGTTCGCGGTTGAAGAGCCCAAGCATGATCGCGCCGAAGAGCGCCATCGCGGTCGGATGGTCGCCGATTCCGGGCCGCGGACCCGACGGCGAGCCGTCGCGTCCCGTCACGCTGGTCATCAGGCCCGAGCGCGCCCAGTAGGCCAAAGCGTCGAACGCGGGAAGGTCCGCATCGTCACCTTTTTCACCGTAGCCGGTGAGGTGGGCGAAAATCAGCCGTTCGTTTATCGCACGCAGATCGTCCCAGGTCAGATGGAACTTTTCGAGCAGTGCAGTCTGATAGTTGGTTACGAAAACGTCGGCGGTCTTGACGAGCCGGACGAGCGCGTCGTGGCCTTCGGGACTCGCGAGATCGAGGGCGACGCTTTTTTTGTTCCGCCCGGTGAGTATCCAGGCGTAATTCAGTTTCGACTTCGGAGTGCCGGGCAGATGCGGAAAGAGGCGCCACAGATCTCCTCCGTCCGGGCGTTCGATCTTGAAGACCTCCGCGCCAAAATCCGACATCACCGTAGCCGAGGCCGGACCCGCGATATACGTACCGCAATCGATCACCCTGATTCCCGACAAGATTCCGTTTTTCATCGCCAAACCCCAACGAACGAGATTGCAGCCTCGTCGTTAGTACAGCGGGTCGAGTTCGGCAATCCCCGGGAGAGTTTCAGACGAGAGAGAAAAGTGCTCCGTCATTTCATCGGAGCACCCGAAGGTCGAGACTGAGTATGTGATGAGTTAGCTACGCGTTGCGACTGTGGTTTTGAGTCGCGATGGGATTCGAAACAATCACGACCGAAAGAACTGCCATCAGGCCAAGCGCAACCGCAGCGGGCGTCACGAGCCGGTCGGGGTCGGCTTCACGATTAGGATCCCCGACGACGCGCGAATCACTCGCAGTCATGTTAGTGGGCGATAAGAGCCTGCGGGTACCGGCGTATCCCGCCGTACCGGCGACGAGAAGGACCATTAGCACCAGACTGAAAAGCACCGCCGTGTATCGCTCGAGTTCCAACTCCGGACGTAGTCTTCGAGTGGTCGCAGATGCTCCCGACTGATGCCAATTCATGGACGCCTCATAGACCTTCTCAGCTTGAATACCGAATCCCTTGGCGAGCGACTGCCCCAAGAACGAAGTCCCTCTCGCTGACGTGAGCCCGCTTGTCATAGTAAACGCAAGGTCCGTACCGCCCAGAGCATTGGCAAATGAGGCCCTGATGGTAGCGATTTGCCGTGAGAGAAAGGCATTAGGTGTCACGATACTGCCACCTAGGGCGCCGCGATGACAAAAGAGTGGCGCTCGTGAAACGCGCCCCACGATCAAGTCATCAACGGACTACGATGCCCGCTCTGCGCAATCGATTGTAGGTGCGGCTTCCTGTCACACAGATCGCCAGCCAGCATCCGCCCAGTGCAAATCCTCCGACAATCGCGCTCAGCGCCAGTCCCGAGTAGATGCCCGCCAGCCCAATCAGCGCGATCATATAGAGCGCTCCCATCACGCTCAGAGTTTGCAGCCGCCAGCTTTGGGTCTCGGCCGCGAGCATGTAGGAGAGCATCCCGTAGCCGGCGGTTGACGCGGTCAGCGCGGCGCTGGGAAAGCCTGCGAACCCGTTTACCAGCACCAGTTCGGGTTGATGGGCGGCATGCTTCGCAAACATCGCCTGCAGGCCGAAGGCGAGCGCGTACGCGCCGGCGAGATACAGCAGGGCTGCGATTGAGAAACTCGCCTCGCGGCGGCGCGCGTAGCTGATGGCTCCAAGGGCGACGATGAAGGTCAGCCACAGCGGATTGGCGAGGGTCGCGATCACGCTCACGGCAGAGTCGAGCCCCGGCGTGCGCTGCGCGGCGACGAACAGCGCCATCGTCCGGTCCAGGCCGCCGAGCGGGCCCTGCTCCGAGACGACATCCACGATCCCGCCGAACAGCCAGCCCAGCGCAGCGATCGCGATCAACCCAACCGTCAGATGAAGACCGAGGTAACTGCGCGGCGAGAAGCGGGCGCGGATAAAATCTACAAACGGAGTCAGGTCGAAGCCGTAGCGCCCGGTGAGATGCCGGTTCCATGCCGCGACGATTTGGGTTTGGCGCTGCGAGACCGATCGCCACATCGCGGCCATCAGGGCGGTCAGGATCGCGAGTGCGATAATTCCGGCGCTGAGCGACTTGAGCCATTTCTCGACGAGTCTCCAGTTGGAACCCAGCGTGTAGCCCAGGCCCACGGCGACCGCGGCCCACACCAGTCCCCCGACTATCGCAATAGGCGCGAACTTGCGGATTCGCATCCCGGACAGGCCTGCTGCGAAGGGCACGAAGGCGCGGCCGACCGCGACGAAGCGGCCGACGAACACCGTCGCGCCGCCGAAATGCTCGAAATAGTATTCGAGACGCGCGCGATGCTTTTCATATTGGCGGCGCGCAAACGACCATCGCGCCAGCACGGCCTGTCCTTTGGTGTGACCGATCGTATAGCCAGTCAGGTCGCCGGCGGTGGCTGCAGTGGCTACGGTCGCGAATGCTGTCCACGGTGAGAAGAAGGCGGCGGCGGCCATCGCGCCCGCAATCACCGCCATCATCTCGCCGGGGAAGATCAAACCCAATCCGGCTGACGACTCCAGCGCGACGACGATAAAAATTGCGACCAGCGACCACGGCCCGGACTGACCGAGGAAGCTCTCGATGGCGGCGATCATCGATCGTAATTAAACATGAAGCGGCCCCGCCGTCATAAGGACCAGCGGGGCCATTCGATCTGAGCCGGAAGCGATACGCCTGCTCAGGCCGTATCGCGTCCGTGGTTATTTCTTTGCTTCGCGGACTCCGCTCTCGTGCCCACCGCCTTCATGGCTGGCACTCGACTGCTGGTGCTGTTGAGGCTGCTGGCGAGACGAATGCTGCTCGTGAGTCGCCTGCTGATGCTCAGCCTGCTGCGGACGCTCCTGCTGCTGATGAGTAGCCTGCTGATGGCTGGCCTGCTGCTGATGAGTCGCTTGCTGCTCGTTGCGAGTAGCACGCTGCTGATTGTGGGTCGCTTGCTGCTGGTTGTGAGTAGCCTGCTGCTCGCGCGACGCCTGCTCGTTGCGGGTCGCCTCGTTGCGCTGAGTGGTTGCCGCCTTCTCGTTCACCCGCGTCTGCTGCTCGCGCGACGCCTGCTCGTTGCGGGTCGCCTCATTGCGCTGAGTGGTTGCCGCTTTCTCATTCACTCGCGTCTGCTGCTCGTGCGACGCCTGCTCGTTGCGGGTCCCCTCGTTGCGCTGATTGACTGCCGCCTTCTCGTTCACATTCTTCTGCTGATTCGAAGCGGTCTGGCGAGTCTGCGCACTCCCCTCGTTCTCGGTCCGCATCACCGCCCGGTGATCATTTGGTTCAGTGTGATTCACCCAGTTGCTGTGCTGGCTGATCCAGTTGGGATGGTTGGCGGAAACCCAGCTCGGATTCTGATTGTACCACCATTGACCGTAATGCCAGTTGTGCTGCGCGTCGTAAGCGCCGTCCGTGTTACGCCAGTCCGGATACCATGAAATCCAGTTCGGATGATTGGCGTAGAAAAAATCCGGATCGTTCTGATGCCACCAGTAGGCATTTTGCCAGGTGCCGTTGCTCTCGTAGTCGCCATCCTGGATGAGCCACAGCGCGTCCATCACGGCCCATTCCGGATGATTCTGGTAGAACCACATGATGTCGTGCTGATGCCACCATCGCGCGCCGTGCCATTGGTGATTATTGTCGTATGCGCCCCATCCGGCTTCTCCGGGTCCGCCGTAATAGCCCGGGCCGTCATAGCCGGGGCCATATTGTGCGAACGACGGCGCTGCCATCCCGAGCGCCAGGACTACGCCGGACATCGCGATGATCTTCTTGATTTGTCGCTTCATAAAGCTCTTATTCCTCCAGTTTTCATTAATGACTAGTCGCCGTAGCGCTGGTTTTCGTTGTTTTGCATACTGTTGCCGATAGCCATTCCCGTGCCGCGCCGACAACTCCGCCGATTGTAGCTACGAATCTGTTCCGAAACGAAGCGAGACTTTGCATTTGACTTCCACTCAAGCCTTGGAGGAGGGAAGTAAGAGTTGGTCTAGCAGAACGTGGTCAAAGGCGAGCAGAAAGGCCACTGTCGGGCTGGATCAGAGTCGGACTCGAATCCTATATCGATTCCGACCAGTGGATAATATACTTAGTAATTGGTGAATGTCAAATGAATAATCCACACTAACATCAATGTAGTGCCCTTGAGAACGAATTGACTAAATATTAGCGATTACTCATTTTACTATTGATGAATATCAACTAATTAGCCAAGTATAATCCGCACTCGATGCGTAATACCGTCGTCGGCGAGGGCGATTTGCGCCGGGCGCCCGGCGAGCGCCTTGCCGTCGAGTTCTACGCTGCTCACTCCGCGACTAACGCTGCGTGGGTTTTCGACCGCTATTTCGTAACGGGTTGCGCCGTATCGATAGGCAATCTCGAAGCCCGGCCACCTGCTCGGGATGCACGGATCGATAGTCAATGTTTTGCCGCGCAGTCGAAAGCCCAATATCCACTCGAGGCCCGCGCGATACATCCATCCCGCGGAGCCTGTATACCAAGTCCATCCGCCGCGGCCGATGTGCGGCGGCATCGAGTACACGTCGGCGCACGCGGCGTACGGCTCGACTTTGTAGCGATGGATCCCGGCGCGCGTGTTCGCGTGATTGATCGGGTTTAGAATCGAGAACAGCTCGCCCGCCTTGTCGCCGTCACCGAGCATCGCAAACGCGATCACCGACCATAGCGCGCCATGCGTGTATTGGCCGCCGTTCTCCCGGATGCCGGGCGGATAGCCCTTGATGTAGCCGGGGTCGAGCGGGGTGCGGTCGAATGGTGGCGTCAACAGCAGCACCAGGCCGTCCTCGCGCTTGACCAGGTTTTCGTCAACGGCGGCCATCGCGGCCGAGGCGCGGACCGGACTCGCGGCGCCGGAGATTACGCTCCACGACTGCGCGATCGAATCGATTCGGCATTCGATGTTGCCGGCCGAGCCGAGCGGCGTGCCGTCATCGAAGTAGCCGCGGCGATACCAATTGCCGTCCCATCCGTCGCGCTCGAGCGACGCCGCAAGGGCCGTCGCGTGATTTCTCCAGGCCGCCGTGCGCGCGGCGTCGAGGCGGATATCGGCCAGCGGCGCAAACGCCTGGAGCGTCGTGTAGAGGAACCATCCGAGCCAGATGCTCTCGCCCTGGCCCGCCTCGCCGACGCGGTTCATGCCGTCATTCCAGTCGCCCGACCCGAACAGCGGAATACCGTGGACGCCGACCGCGAGGCTTTGATCGAGCCCCCGCGCGCAATGTTCGAAGACGGTGCCGCGCTGCTCGGAGACCGTCGGCTGAAAGAACGACTCAACCTCACCGGCATCCAACTCCAGACCGTCAAGGAACGGGACCGTTTCATCGAGGATGCCGAGGTCGCCGGTCACCTCTATATAATGTGCGACCGCGTACGCCAGCCAGACGCGATCGTCGGTGATGCGCGTGCGAACTCCCTGTCCCGCGGGCGGCAGCCACCAATGTTGCACGTCGCCGGCGACAAACTGGCGCGACGCCGCCCGAATCAGTTGCTCCCGCGTAAGAGCCGGCTGCGCCACCGTCAGCGCCATCACGTCCTGGAGCTGATCGCGAAAGCCATAAGCGCCTCCCGCCTGGTAGAAGGCCGAGCGCGCCCACACGCGGCACGCCAGCGTCTGATAGAGCAGCCATCGGTTGAGCATGATGTCCATCGAGCGGTCCGGAGTCTTCATCTGCACGGTGCCGAGCAAGGCGTCCCAGTACTGCGTGACCGCGGCCAACCCCGAGTCGAGGTCCGCTTCGCGATATTTCTTGATCGAGATAATCGCCTCCGGCCTGCTCGCAGCCTCGCCGAGAAAAAAAACGACTTCGGTCTCAGCGTTGGGCCGGAGCGACACGGTCGTTTGCAGCGCCGCGCACGGATCCATCGCGGCTCCGGCCCTCCCAGACAGCGGCTTGGGTGTTGCGAACGCCGCTGGATTGTCCAGCGTGCCGTTGCGCCCGAGAAACTCGGTTCTGTCCGCTGTCCACGAGCTTTGCTGGCCACTCAAGTCCGCGAATGCGATTCGGCTTCCGTACTCGACGCTGAAGGAGTTGCGCGCGAGTACCGCGTGAGTTTCGGGCTCGATCTCGGTGACGATGTACGGGGCGGAGGCGCCACGCGAAGTGCCGAGCACCCATTCCACGTAAGCGGTCACCGACAAACGCCGCGCGCGCGGCGAGAGATTGCGAATCATCAACCGTGAAATCTTGACCGAGTCGTCCACCGGCACGTACTGCGTCAGCTCGAGCGAAATTCCGTGCGAGGTGTGCTCGAAGATTGTGTAGCCGTGGCCGTGACGAACGAGATAGGGCGAGGCGTCCTCGCGGATTGGCAGCGCGGTCGGCCCCCACAGCTCGCCGGTATCGAGGTCGTGAACGTAGAGCACTTCGCCTGGCCGGTCGCTCACCGCGTCGTTCGACCATTGCGAAATCTGATGCTGCTGGCTGTTGATTGCCCAGGTGTAGCCGGCGCCTTCGACCGAGACCTGGAAGCCGAACGACGGATTCGCGAGCACGTTGAGCCACGGCGCCGGCGTCCATTGTCCCTCACCGAGAATCGTCACGTACTCGCGGCCGTCCGCGGCAAATCCGCCGAGGCCGTTGAAAAATTCGATCTCGCGCCGCGGTATCGCGGTCTCCGGCCGGCGTATCGCGGGGATTCGCCGCGGCGGCGGGCCGGCGGCCGGCTCGAACATCTCCATCCGTTTGACCTGCTCGGACAGGGTCCCACGCCGGCTCAGCAAGACCGCTCGCGCCACGGTCTGCAGCACGCTTCGCAGCTCGGCCGAAACCAGGTCGGCGCGCAGCACGAATACATTGCCGCATGCGCCCTGCCCGTCGGGCGCTCGCGCCGGGATAGTCCGAACAAGGGCCTCGAGCGCGATTTGCAGGTCCTGATCGTATGACGGGGGCCGCTCGTTCAGGATCACCAAATCGACGCACAGCCGCTTCATCCGCCAATATTCATGGGCCCGCACCAGCTCGCGCACGATCTCCATATCGGAGGTCTCGTCGATCCGAACCAGCACGATGGGCAGGTCGCCGGAAATCCCGGCGGGCCACAGCTTCGACTGTCCGCCCTCGCCGCGCCGCAGCAG
>Ga0074044_10001094_pt1 | contig 24927 bp, 25 predicted proteins | sample BogForMeECP23OM1_FD_94443 | JGI IMG/M metagenome (GOLD analysis project Ga0074044, IMG submission 94443) | Bog forest soil microbial communities from Calvert Island, British Columbia, Canada - Bog Forest MetaG ECP23OM1 | ecosystem: Environmental > Terrestrial > Soil > Wetlands ... | reverse complement strand
GCGCATAAGCCGTATGACCCTGGCGCGCGATCGCTTCGGCGGTGGCGCGCCAGGCGTGGCGCGTCTGGCCGCCGCCATGCAGCAACAGGACGGGAGAACCGCTGTCGCCGAACACGTCGGCCAGCAGCCTGTTGCCGGCGGCGCCGATGAAAGTCGCGGTGGCGGGCGTCAAATGCCGGGTCATGGCCGTTCGTAGCGAAAGTTCACGACCGCCTCGCTCGCGCGATCGGAATTATGAAGTTGAATCGGAGGCGGTCAGCAAGCAAACGTAGCCTGGATTGAGCGGAAGCGAAATCTGGGGATTCGTCATCGGGCCTCACTTGTCCATCCCGGATGTCGCGGAGCCTGTCATCGGGCCGGCCAGTTCGAGCCGGACCCGTTGGCTCCATCCAGGCCACAAACTCAACGCATCACCACCGAAACTTCCCCCTGCGCTTTGCGGGTCGGCTTCACCGTGATCCGCACGTCCTGCCCGAGCGTGGTGAGAAATTCCATTAGCCGGCCGACCGAGAAATTTCCCGCACGGTTGCGCATCAGCGCCGAAACGTGCGGCTGCTTGATGCCGAGGATTTCGCCCGCCTGCGCCTGCGTCAAGCCGCGCTCCTTCACGAGCTTGTAGATTTGCAGCGTCAGGCGGGCCTTGAGCAGTTCCTGCTCCGGGTTCGGCAAACCAAGATCGGCAAACACGTTGCCGCTGCCTTTTGTCGCCCGTACTTTTGTCTTGCGCATTTCAGTTCTGCCTTTCCCGGCAATCACGTTCCGCCTCGGCAAAGCGCCGACGTATCAGCTCGATCTCGTGTTTCGGCGTCGCGATGCCGGATTTCGACTTCTTCTGGAACACATGCAGCACGTACACTGTATGCTCGAAATGCACGGTATAGACGGCCCGATACGCGTCAGCGCGATACCGTTCGACGATCTCCATAACCCGCGCGCCGCCAAAACCCTTCAACGCCTTGGCCGCGGGATCAGTCATGCCCCGCTGCGTGGTATAGAGCGCCTGCCCGATGTCGCGCCGTACCTGTTGTGGCAGCTCGCGCAAGTCCCGCCGGCTCGATCCGAGCCATACAACGGGCCTGATCCTCTCGATCATATTAATATACTAATGTATGTATATTTTCAAGTCCAAAGCCAAGAGAGCGTAGTGTGTGGGCCGCGCTGTGAGCACCGGCAACCGCTCGTTCATGCCGCAAGCGTGACGGTGATTTCCCGGATGCGCGGCGGTTCACCGCCGGGCACGGGCTCGCCGCGCGCCGCGCAGTCGGCGATCACGAGCTGAATGGCGTCTTCTGCCATCGCTAGCGCCTCGCGCTCGTCCTTGCCGTAGGTGACGATCTCGGGGATCGCGGGAACGCGCACGGTGAACCCGCCCGCTTCCTCGGGTTCGAGCACTACGGCGAAGGTTCGCTTTTCATCCACGGCGGAATCCTCAATAGCCTGCAAGGCATTGTACCATCCATTACGCAGCAAGCGTAGCTCCGGATGGAGCGTGCGCTCTTTCCGACAAAGCTCTCCGGCATTGAAAAAACTGGTTATCGGCCGAATCGGCGATTAATACCAAGCAATGCCCTCACGCTGCTTCCGCGTCGGCCGCGCGTCGACCGGACTTGGCCTGTTCGCGACCAAGCCGATCGAGCAAGGCGCCGCCATCGTGACCTACCGCGGCAGGCGCATTCCGACTGCGCAAGCGCAGGCGCGCGAGCGGCGCACCGGCGCCAAGTACATGTTCGAGATCAACCGGCAATGGACCATCGACGGCTCGTCGCGGCGGAATTTGGGCCGCTACATCAATCATTCCTGCCGGGCCAATGCGGAGGCGGTGTTGCGCAAGGGCAAGATGGTGTTCATCGCGCTGCGCGGCATCGCGCCTGGGGAAGAGATCACGCTCGACTACGGGCGGGAATATTTCGATCTCTTCATCAAGGCGTCGGGTTGCCGCTGCGCGGCGTGCGCGGCAAAAGCAAAAGCCCGCCGGTCGCGACGCAAACGCTAGAGCATTTTCAGGAAAAAGCCTGCCCCGGACTTGATCCGGGGTGGATACCGGTTTTCCGTAGAAAATACGACCAAACAAAGAATCTTGAGCATGATCAGTTTTCAGAGAAACTGAACATGCTCTAGACCGCCAGGCGATCCGGCGGCACAATCGCCAAGCTGGGGTCCCGATGAGTCTGTCTTCCGCTGCCACCAGGAAGGAGCCGCGCATGCCAACCTTCAAGCTTCCGCTATCCGGCGATGTCGTCCAATCGATCAATCCGTTCACGGCGTTCATGACCGGCGGCCAGTTCGGCCTGATCAACATCAATCTCGGCCAATCGAGCGAACCCAAGGTCGAGGAGGAGGTGCTGTCCGACGTCGCCACCTACGGCAAGCAGCTCGGCCGCATCGGCGATGCGCTGATCGTGCTGTTGGCGCATTTCCATCCGCGCAAGCCGCTGACCGCGGACGAGACCAAGGCGATCGACGCGCTCAAGGACATGCTGGAAAAGATCGCCGACGTGAAAGTAAAGCACAACAGGCCAGCCATCCGTCCCGACGCCGTCACGTCGGCTTCGTAGCCCGTCGCGCCGACGGCGTTTTCGAGCCGCGCGACGGCGCCGCCTCGTCCGCATCCGCTTGGGCAGGATGAACTTGCCGGCTTACATCGCAGTTTACGCAATCTCCCGGCGGGGCGTTAACGCGCCGTCGATAATGTGCCGATCAACTGCACAATCGGGCAAACCAAGGGATTTTTGAATGCATTTCGGAAAACGGTTTTCGGTTCACAACGGCCGCCCTGCTGCGGTCGTGCAACAGACCTGCATACGGTGTTGCGGCACCGGCCGCGTCCGCGAGCGCGGCAATCGGATCATCTGCAAAGCCTGCGCGGGAACCGGAAGGACGACAGTCAAGACGGATCGCGCCTCCTGATCGGCCGCTCCGGCGCCGGCGCCGGCGCCGGCTCAACCGATTTCGGCGCGTCACATTCGCGCGCGGCGCCAGTCGAAGTCCTGCGCGCGGACAGACGATCGCGGCCGCTGCGTAAAGCCGAGCTGTCATTTTGTTCCTCCCCGGATGACAGCTACTTCTGCGCATCCGCATAGGGGTAGATCAAATTTCCCGTCTTGAACGCCGGCGGCCAGAGGATCGGCTCGACCTTGCCGTTGCTGAACTGATCGAGATCGCCGGCGGCGACGTTCTGGAACTGCGTGAACAGCGTGCGCGGCTTCGTCCATTCGCCGTCCTTGGCGTATTCGATGTCGCCGACCACCGTGTGGAAGGCGTGGCTGTGGATATAGTCGGCGAGCTTTGCGTGATCGAGGCTCTTGGTCCCTTCGACCGCCTGCGCCAGCACCTGACCCGCGGCATAGCCGAACGGAACGAAGCCGTAGCCGAACGGGTCGATCTTTTCGCCCGCGGCCTTCTCGCGATAGCGCTTGAGCACGTCGGCGACGCCGGGGAAATTGAAGGTCGACGCCGGCACGAAGCTCTGCATGATGACGATGCCGTCGAGCAGCGGTCCGAGCTGCATTTTAATCGGCGTGATGAGCAGTCCGATCATGGTGCCGCCGAACAGCTTCGGCTTGAGACCGACCTCCTGCGCGGCGCGCACAATGCCCACGGTGTCGGGCGGATAGGCGGCGACGAACACGATGTCGGGGTTCGCCGCCTGCACCGCGCGCACCACAGGCGCGTAGTCCGTGGTGCTCGGCGGATAGCTCTGGTCGTAGACGATCTTAAAACCGTCGGCGGCGGCGTTCTCCTTGGCGCCGTCCGCCGAGGTTTTCGAGAACTCGGCGTCGGCGGCTATGATGGCGACCGTTTCCGGCTTCGGCTGCTGCGCCGCCGCCAGCTCGAAGAAGCCCTGCGAGAATGCCTTCATTCCGTCGGGGCCGACCGACACCATGTCGAAGTACCGCGGGTAATTGAAATGCCGGTTCACGCCGATCGCCAACATGCTGATGGTCATCATGTTGTGCTGCATGATCACCGGCACGGCCGGCGCGGCCATGTTCGTGGCGTAGGGCCCGAGCAGCAGATCGACTTTGTCGACGGCGATGAGCTTGGTGTAGATGCCCGGCACATTCGCCGGGTTGCTCTGATCGTCGTAATACACGAGCTCAACCGGCCGGCCGAGCAATCCGCCGTGAGCGTTGACTTCGTCGCGCCAGAGTTCGAGCGCGATGATGAGCTGCTTACCGTTCTGCGCCACCGCGCCGGTCAAGGCCATGCTGAAGCCGACCTTGATCGGATCGGCCGCCCGCGCCGGCGCGCCAAGCGCCATGAGCGACAACGCGATCCCCGCAACGGCCGCGCCTATGACAAGCCGGATTTTCAGCATGGACGTCCTCCCTGGGATTGTAGGGTAGGCAAAGGCGCACAGCGCCGTGCCCGCGCTACGTCATCTGCGCATTTCGTCGGTCGGCATGATGCCCCGGAGATTAGAGGCCGAGGGGTCCTTGGCCCACACTTTCGGGCGCTGCGGATTGTCGCGGTGCCAACGGGTCCGGCCTTCGGCCCGCCCGATGACAGGCTCTGCCCGCAGGCCCGGAATGACTTATGATAATGTGAAGCTAAGGGAGAGACCCATGCATCGACGCAATATGCTGACGGCGGCATTGGGAACCGCCGGCGCCGTGATCTCTGCCGCGATGGCAGCGACGCGCGCGAACGCCGCCACGCCGGACTTTTCCAAGGTCGCCTATCATCTCTCCGACCTCGACAAGGTCGTTTTCGTGTTGGGCAACATCCGCAATCATTTCACCGGCATGGGCGGGCCCGACAAGGTGACGATTGCGCTGGTCGTTCATGGCCCGGCGCTCAAGGCGTTCCACACTGCCGGGGCTAATCTCGACATGACGAAGCGCACGGATGAGTTGGCGAAGTTGGGCCTTCAGCTCAATGCCTGCATCAACACGATGCGGGCGCAGGATGTGACGCTCAAGGACCTGTTGCCGGGCTTCATCGTCGCCGACAAAGGCGGCGTCGTGCGGCTCGCCGAATTGCAGTCGCAGGGCTACGCCTATCTGCGGCCTTAGCGGCCTGCAAGCCTATCGCACCCTTATCGGCTCGATTGGCCGATCGTCGCCAACAGCGGCGCCAGCCGCGCCATGTCCTTGCGGATATACGCGTCGAAGTCCTGCAGCCCGATGCGTGTCGTCGGGCTGATCCCTTGCAGGCGAATCTTGGCCTGGATTTCTGGATCCTTGCCGACTTCGACAATGTCATCGTGCAGTGTTTGCAGAACGGCGCGAGGCGTCTTAGCGGGGGCGAGAAAGCCGTACCAGGTCGCATTGACGTAATCCACGCCTGACGAGAGGGCCGTGGGAACTTCGATCGGTTCACGGATCGGTGCAGCATCGGCCACCGCAAGACCCAACAAGCGTCCGTTCTGTAGCAGCGGTAACGTAAAGGCTTCCGGCGCAAAGGTGGCTTGAATGTTCCCCGCGAGCAGATCGGTGATGATCGTTTGGCTGACCGTGTAGGGTACGTGGACCAGCTCGGTGCCCGTCTTATAGGCGAAATAGGCTCCCGCAAGATGAGTGGCGGTGCCGATGCCGGCTGAACCGTAGTTGATCGTGCCGGGCTTTGCCTTTGCGAGGTCAATGAATTCGCGCAAGGTGTGAACGCCCAGCGATGGAGCCACGGTGACCACAGTCGGCGCTTGTCCGACCAGGCAAATACCGGCGAAATCGGCGACGGGATCAAACGGTAGATTCTTATTCAATGTTCCCAAGATCGCGTGAGCCGAATTGGTGAGCAAAATCGTGTAGCCGTCAGGGGCCGCATTCGCGACCGTCTCGGCGCCGATGAGGGTGCCGGCTCCCGGGCGGTTGGAGACGATGACCTGGTAGCCGAACCGTTTCGACAGAGCGTCGGCGAACAGGCGCGCTTGGATGTCCATGGCCGTCCCGGGAGTCAGCGGAACGACTATGGTGATCAATCGCGACGGATAGTGCTGTTGGGCGCGCGCATGACCGCATAGGGCGCCGACGAAGGCGAGGGCAAGCGCGCACAACCTCATGAAAGCCATGACCATTTCCTCCCAATGCAGCGCCCGTATTTCTTTACAGGTCCGTCTTGGATTTCACGTCAGCACGATGGCGCGCACGGGGGAGGCCTCCGCGCCGATGATATTCAACGGCAGCGCGATGAGAGTGACCCGCTCGTTCGTGATCCGATCCAAATTCCTCAGGTACGGCATGGTGATGATGCCGTGCTCACTGAGCGTCCTGGAATTGTGAAAGACACGCGGCGCGCCGGGCTCGTCATTGCCGTGGTAGAAATCGTAGCCGACGATGACGATTGCTTTCTCGATCAACCATTCGGTCGCGCCGATGGTGAGATAAGGCGACAGCTTCATCCACGTGTCGGAACCGCCGTCATAGGAATTGTTATGATCGGTTCGCAACAGCACGCGGTCGCCGCGCTTGACGCGAGATCCAATGGCTTTCTCAAGATCTCTTGCGGTGATCGCCTTGCCAGGCATCTTGTCGCGCAGATCGGCGACGATCGCGTCGCCGATGAAGAGGTCCAGCGGAAGCTGATGAATCTGCGTTCCACCCCGCACGTTGTGTTCGGGAGCGTCGACGTGACTGCCGGCATGCAGACGCATATGTACGCCACGCACGATTTGACCGGCTCCGCCCGGGGCATCGTGTTCCTTGAGAACCTCGATCTCGAACTGCATATCCTTCTTAAACCCGGCGGGTGTCCGCATCCCGAAATTCCGCGGATCGAGCTGCAGGCTGATGTCGACAATTCTGGCGGTGGATTCTGGCATGATATTCCCCCTTACTCGTCGCCGACCATCTCCCGACGCCGGCGCTCCAGCGCCGCGGCGTAGCGGCGCAGCACATAGGCCTCGGTGAGGAGCCCTATGACCTGCCGGTCGCGATAGGAATCGACGACCGCAAGCGCTTCCGCTTCCGCGCGATCGAAGGCGAGGACGGCCTCCTTGACGGCCATGCCCGGCAGCAGCACGTCTTCGCTGTAGTGGAGAAGATCCTTGATCGACTTGTCGGGCGATGCTTCGGCCGCGTGCGCGTCCGCCACTTGGACGAGCCCGACATAGCGATCGTTCTCGTCGACGGCGACCACATAGGCCGTCGAGCCGAGCGGGAACGCCTCGCGGAAAGATCCGATTGTGGTCGAGGCGTGCACGGTCTGCACGTCTTGGCGCATCATCTTGCCGACGGTCAGGTCGCGCATCCAGCCGACATCGGCCGCGCTGCGGATCGTCTCGCCGCGCAAATGGAAACGCCACGTCGCGAATGAGTAGCCAAATACTTCCCGCGTCACTTGCGCGGAAATGATCACGGCGATCAGCACCGCCGCAGTCAGCCAGAGGTCGCCGGTCGTTTCGAGCGCGATGAAGATCATCGTCAGCGGTCCGCCGATGACCGAGGCCGCCAGCGCGCTCATGCCGATCACGGCATAGGCATTCGGATCGAAGTAGGCCGTCGGCCAGAACATGGTGAGCGCGACCGCCAGCATATGGCCGCCAAGCGCCCCGATGAGGAGCGAAGAGAAAAACAAACCGCCGCGAAATCCGGAGCCCAACGAAGCGATCGACGCTACGATCTTGAGCACGAACAGCAGCGCCACGGCACGAAACGACAGGTCGAGCACGCCGGCGAGGCGCAAGGCGCCATGGCCGGACGACATCACCTGCGGCGACATGATCGCGAGAAGCCCGACAACCAGCCCGCCGGCCATCGTGCGCAGCGTCGGCCGCAGCCGCAACTGCGTGAACATCGCTTCGCAGAGCGCGACGCCGCGCATGAGCATAATGCCAAGCACCGCCGACAGCAGGCCGAGCGTGGCGGCGAGCACGAGATCATGGGCCACGACCGTGGTCTTCTCGGGAGCGACGACACCGAGCTCGGCCGGCGAAAAGTGGTGCGCGACCAAAAACCCGATCAGTGCCGCGATGCCGACGGGCGCAAGGCTATTCGGCGAATAACTGCCGATGATAAGCTCGAAGCCGTAAAATGCGCCGGCGAGCGGCGCTCCGAACGCGCCAGCGATTCCAGCGGCGGCACCGCAACCCACCAGAATGCGCAGGTCGCCGCGTCGCAAGCGAAACGCGATGCCGATGCGCGAAGCGATCCCGCTCGCAATCTGCGTGTAACCGGCTTCCAATCCGACCGAGGCTCCGACGCCGCTCGACCAGACGGTCTGCGCCGCGACGATCACGCTGCCGATCAGCGACATGCGGCCGCCATGCAGCGCATTGGCCTCGATCGGATCGATTTCCCGCTCGGGCCGCCAGCGTTTGATCACTTCGTTGGCGATGCCGAATATGATGCCGCCGGTCACCGGCACGAGGACGGCCAACCACGGATTGAGCGTGAGCCGACCCGACAGCCGCTCGCCCGGCGCCAGTTGGAAGAACAATTCGTGGAGCAGATCGACCGCGGCGCCCATGACGGCGACAACCAGACCCGCGAGCGCGCCGACCAGCGCCGCCAGCGCAATCAGACTCGATTCCCGGGCCCGCACGAGGGCGCGCAGGCGCCGCGGAATCTCTAAACGGTTGGCAGCTTCAGCAATCAAGGCGCATCACCCAGGCCGCTTCTATCGATTGGAATGATCGAGGGGGGCAGTTGACCGGCTCAATTCAAGGGAATTTCGTGTCTTGCTCGCCAAACTCTTGTCCGCCAAACTCTTGCTCGCAAAGCCTGGATAGAAGCGACGTGTTCGAGCCATGGCCCTGTCATGGAACTGCACTGACCTCGGCTTGTTCATCTATTGAACCTCACCAGGAGCACGCCATGCCGCACCCCGTTCGCGGAATTCTTGCGGCGTCCGCCGCAGTGGTTGTTTGCCTCACTGTCATTCCGCTTTTCGGCCAAACCGGCACCGGTCTGCTCGAGGGCACGGTCGCATTTGGCGACTGGCGCGCCGACCGTCCGGGGACACGTCGACTCATCAGGCCGCAGGACTTGCCGGCACCCGATACTGCCGAGTCAGCACGGAATTTCGTCAGAATAGTGCGCCGAACCAACGATCAGAAGCCAATCGTCCCAAACGGCTTCGAAGTCAACCTGTTTGCGTCCGACCTCTCGGCACCGCGTATTATCCGCGTTGCTCCGAATGGCGACGTGTTCGCCGCGGAGAGCGCCGCGGGACGCATCCAGGTGTTGCGCCCGAATGGCACGAGCGCCTCACCGCCGACCGTGTTCGCCTCCGGTCTGCTTGGAGCGTTCGGCATCGCGTTCTATCCGCCCGGCCCCGATCCGCAATGGGTTTACGTCGGCAATACCGATTCCGTCGTCCGTTTCCCCTATCGCAATGGCGATCAAACGGCGCGCGGTCCGGCCGAGGTGGTGGTCCCGCATCTGCCGGTTGGCGGTCACAAGACGCGCGATGTGGTGTTCTCGCCCGACGGCCGGACCATGTATGTGTCGGTCGGCTCCGGCTCCAATGTCGGCGAGGACATGGAGCACCTCGGCACGGCTCAAGTGCAAAGCTGGCAGTCCGATCATCCGCTCGGCGCCACATGGGGAAATGAAAACGCGCGCGCCGACGTCCTTGCGTTCGACCCGCAAGGCAACAACGGTCGCATCTTCGCGGCCGGAATCCGCAACTGCGTCGGCATGGCCGTCGCCTCGTCGACCGGCACGGTTTGGTGCTCGACCAACGAGCGCGACGGGCTCGGTGACAATGTCCCGCCCGATTACATCACCCGCGTGCGCGAAGGCGCGTTCTATGGTTGGCCCTGGTATTATATCGGGGCGCATGAGGACCCGCGTCACGCCGGCGAGCGGCTGGACCTTAAGGATAAAGTCACCATCCCAGATGTGCTCATACAGGCCCATTCGGCTTCGCTCGGGATGACGTTCTACGACGCGGCACAATTCTCGGCCGAATACCGCGGCAGTATTTTCGCCGCGGAGCATGGTTCGTGGAACCGCTCCAAACGCACCGGATACAAGGTCATCCGCGTGTTCGTGAAAGACGGCGCGCCCACGGGCGAGTACGAGGATTTCGCCACCGGCTTCGCGGTCAGCGATTCAGAGGTCTGGGGTCGCCCGGTCGGTGTGGCCGTCGCTAAGGACGGGGCATTGCTCGTTTCGGAGGATGCGAACGGCACCATCTGGCGCATCTCATACTCCGGCAAGGCCGCGCCAGCGCGGTAGCGGAACCCTTGGCTGGACTCATCCTCTCCGCGATGCGGCTGTCGCGCAGCTGGGAAGACCGCTATTGGCGCGGCTGAAGCAAATTTCGTTTCGTATGAAACTGTTGTAAATGTACGGGACTGTACATTTGACTCGACTTTCTGATTGAGCCGGCTCAGTCTTGCATGTCCCCCTTGAAATACGATGGCAACATGGATCGTTTTGCTCAAAGCGAAAATTTCGTCGCTACCACATGATGCTCGAACGCGTGACTGACGAGAGCCAAACGCAATTCTTGCTGAAGTGATTTTCCGAAGAAGAGATGAAATCGCGAAAGGTCCGGTCTCCAAAAGAGAGATAGGCCGTCTCGAACGACGTTGGAGACTCGAACGACGTAGGAGACTCGAACGGCGCAGGAGACATGGATGTCGTTCCGTAACCTTCGGACGGATGAGGGTGGGGTAGGCCTGGGGTATGAGCGTGGGCCCGATGCGGACATGGTTGGCATTCCGGGCGGCACGTTTCGCATGGGCTCGGACAAGCACTATCCGGAAGAGGCACCGGTCCACCGCGTCACGGTGGACGCGTTCTGGATCGACCGCACGCCGGTTACGAACCGGCAGTTCAAGGAATTCGTCGAGGCGACTGGCTACGTCACCTTCGCGGAAATTACCCCCGATCCGAAGGATTATCCGGGCGCGCTGCCGCATATGCTCAAGGCGGGTTCTCTCGTCTTCAGTCCACCCGATCATCCGGTAGACCTTTCCAACTTCGCGAACTGGTGGGCGTTCAAATTCGGCGCCAATTGGCGCCGTCCATACGGCAAGGGTAGTTCGATCCGTGGCCTCGACGATCACCCGGTCGTGCATGTCGCATACCAAGATGCCGAGGCCTATGCCGAATGGGCCGGCAAGGCGCTGCCAACGGAAGCCGAATGGGAGTTCGCCGCGCGCGGCGGCCTCGACGGCACCGAGTTCGCTTGGGGCGACGAATTCACGCCAGGCGGCCGTCACATGGCCAACACGTGGCAGGGCGCCTTCCCGCAGGAAAACCTTGCGACGGACGGGTACGAGCGCACGTCACCCGTCGATACCTTTCCGCCAAACGGCTTCGGTCTTCACGACATGATTGGCAATGTGTGGGAATGGACCGCCGACTGGTACTCGTCGCAACACACCGCCGATGCGCCGAAGGCGTGCTGCATTCCAGAAAATCCGCGTGGCGGCAGCGAGGCCGACAGCTACGATCCGTGCCAGCCGCGGATCAGGATTCCCCGCAAGGTCGTGAAGGGTGGCTCGCATCTTTGCGCGCCGAACTACTGCCGCCGCTATCGCCCGGCCGCGCGCCACGCGCAGCCGATCGACACGTCGATGAGCCATATCGGCTTTCGATGCATAATCAGAGAGCGAGGATGACGCCATGAGTGACGATCGAGTGAGGGGTAAATCCCAAGACGGCACGCCAAAGGATAAGGATAATGGCGGCCTGAAGCGGCGCGATCTCCTACTTGGCAGTAGTACGTTGCTGGCGGCGTCGTCACTGTTGGCGACAGGCCGTCAAAGCGCTGCTCAGGCCCAGCAACCAGCGCCAGCCAGCGGCCGTAAGCCCAACATCCTCGTCATCTTTGGTGATGACATCGGCATGTGGAACATCAGCGTCTACAACCGTGGCATGATGGGCTACCGCACGCCCAACATCGACCGCATCGCCAAAGAAGGCGCGATGTTCACCGACCTGTACGCCCAGCAGTCTTGCACGGCGGGGCGCGCCGCATTCATCACCGGGCAGAGTTGCTTCCGGACCGGCCTGCTCAAGGTCGGCCTGCCGGGCGCCAAGGAAGGACTGTCCGACAAGGACCCGACGCTCGCCGAGCTGCTCAAGCCGCAAGGCTACGCCACCGGCCAGTTCGGCAAGAACCATCTCGGCGACCGCAATGAATTTTTGCCCACCGTCCACGGCTTCGACGAGTTCTTCGGCAATCTTTACCACCTGAACGCCGAGGAAGAGCCAGAAAATCCCGACTATCCGAAGCCGCCCGAGTATCCCAATTTCAAGGCGAGGTTCGGCCCGCGCGGCGTTCTGCACTCCTTCGCGTCGGACAAAGACGATCCGACCGAGGATCCGCGCTTTGGCCGAGTAGGCAAGCAGACCATCGAGGATACCGGCCCGCTAACCAAAAAGCGCATGGAGACGGTAGACGAGGAGTTCCTGGCTGGTGCAATGAATTTCATCGACAAGAGCCGCAAGGCTGACAAGCCGTTTTTCGTCTGGTTCAACTCGACCCGCATGCATATTTGGACCCATCTCAAGTCCGAGTTGGAAGGAAAAACAGGGCACGGCATTTACGCAGACGGCATGGTCGAGCACGATGGCCATGTTGGCCGGCTGCTTGAGCAGCTCGACGACCTCGGCATCGCCGACAACACCATCGTTCTGTACACGACCGACAACGGCGCTGAAGAATTCTCGTGGCCGGATGGCGGCAGCTCGCCGTTCCACGGCGAGAAGAACTCGAGTTGGGAAGGCGGCTACCGCGTCCCCGGCATGATCCGCTGGCCGGGCATCATCAAGCGGGGCACCGAGATCAACGCCATCGTGTCGCACGAGGACTGGGTGCCAACCTTGGTGGCGGCCGTCGGCGAGCCGAATATCAAGGAGAGGCTGCTGACCGGCTATGAGGCGGCGGGCAAGACCTTCAAGGTGCACTTGGATGGGTACGACCTGCGTCCCCTATTGGACGGTTCCGGGGCGGACCCGCGCAAGGAGTTCTTCTACTGGACGGACGACGGCAACCTCGCCGCCGTGCGTTATGATCGGTGGAAGATACTGTTCCTGCAGCAGCGGGCGGAGGGCTTCAAGACGTGGTCGGATCCTTTGGTGCCGCTGCGCGTGCCGTTGATCGAAGACCTGCGGGCCGATCCCTTCGAACGCGCCGAGCATGAAGCCGAAGGATACGGTGATTATATCCTCAATCACGCGTTCCTGCTCGTGCCAGCGCAGGCCTTTGTGGGCCAGCACCTGCAGACCTACGCCGAGTTCCCGCCGCGGCAGAAGGCCGGCACCTTCACGCTCGATCAGGTGCTACAGAAGCTGCAGGAAGCCGGGGGCAGCGGCAAGGAGTAACGGCTGACGGAGCTTTGAATCTGCTCAACGGGCCGTACCCGCCATAGCGGCGGGTGCGGCCCGCGAACCCTAAGCTCTAATTTGCCGTATCAGTCGGAATTGCAGAATTTTCTGCGTATTATGCCAAGCTGTGAAAAGAGTCGGCTGTTCCTAAATGAGAGGCCGCGATCTTGAGTCGTCAACGCCAGAGTTCACCACAAAGACAGGAATCGTTGTCCGGCGACGACCAATGGTATGTTTCAAAAGATGAACAGAAATATGGGCCGATACGATTCGGCGATCTGGCGCAATTCGCCAAACAAGGACTTCTGCTGGAAGATGATTGGATATGGAGAGCAGGGCTTGATTCTTGGATTCCCGCGCGAGATGCACCTGGGCTTTTCACCAAATCTGGTCAGCCTCGCAGTGAACCACGGCAACTTGATCGTAGCTTTGGAGAAGAAGGCGAAAAGCGGGGGTCAGAACGCCACTTTAAAGAGAGAGCCAAAGATCAAATAAAAAACTTCGCACTGATGTTTTTATATCTCTGGGTGGTGTTTGGTATGTTAGCCATTCACGAAGCAATAATTTTATCGCAACATCAGATAAATTATGTGTCTCATGGTCTTGCTGTCGTTAATGCCTTGGTCTTCGCAAAAGTCATGCTCGTGGCCGAAGACCTGCATCTGGGCCACAGGTTGGATGATAAACCGCTCATTTATTCGATCCTGTTCAAATCGCTTTTGTTCGGCGTCACGCTCATTTGTTTCCATATTGTGGAGCATGTGATTATCGGGATGTGGGATGGCAAGCCAATGGCCGAGAGCATCGCAGAGGTCGGCGCCAATAGATTGGGAGGACTGGTGTCTCTTGGAATCATTTCGACCGTTGCGTTGGTGCCGTTCTTCATATTGCGTGAGATCAGCCGAGCGATCGGCGAAGACAAATTTTGGTCTCTCTTTTTTCACAGTAGGAGCTCTTAGGTGACGCATGAACGCCATAGCGATCGGGGGATTGGTTTTTGTGGTTGTTTTTGGCGGCACATTAACTCACTCGTCACGCTGCGAGCCACAGGCCGCTTGCGTGCGGTGGCAAGGAACGCAACAGACGATCGCGCTGTGGGGCAATTTCCCGCAGACCTATTCGATGGCCGGACTCATCCTGTCCGCCATGCGGCTGTCACGAAGCTGGGAAGACCGCTATTGGCGCGGGTGAGTGTCGGGGCAACAGCGCGTGCACTGCAGCCGCGATCGCTCCCGCGCCAACTGCGCCTTCACCCCGTCGGAGGCGCGATCTCGTCGAGGCTTTTCTGCCGTGCCTCGGGACCGAGGAAGATCACCGAAACCGCGGCGATCAACAGCACGATCGCGAGACACACGAACACCGTGGTCAGCCCCCAGCCATTCTTGACCCACAGGATCGCCGGGAAGATGCCGGCGGTGGCGAGCCGGCCGACGCCGGCCGCCCAGCCGAAGCCCGATGTCCGCGCGTTGGTGGGGAACACCTCGGACGCGAAGATCTGCATCGAATTGCCGGCGACCTGGATGAAGAAGACCATGATGAAGCCGGCGACCAAGAGCTCGGTATCGGTGCCGGCATTGGCGAACACGACGGCCATGATGCCCGCGCCGATAAATGCGACAATCGACGTGATTTTACGGCCGTATTTGTCGAGCGTGTACATCATGCAGATGCTGGCGCACGGCACCGCCAGATTCATGCCGAGCGTGAAGGTCAGCGACTTGGTGATGGTGAAGCCTTTGTCGACCATGATGCTGGGCAGCCATCCGCCGAGCCCGATCGCCACGCCGAAGAACGCCGAGAAGCAGATCATGCCGGCGATCACGCGGACCGGGAATTGGCGGAAGACCACAGCGAAGGGATCGCTCTTGGTGTCGCTGGCCGCATCCGTCGACAACGGCTCTTTCGGTCCGGCAATGCCGAGCCGGCCGAGAATGCCGAGCGCTTCGTTGCCGCGGCCGTGCGTCGACAGATAACGCGGCGATTCCGGCAGCGTGAAGCGGAGCACCCAGACGATCAGCGCGCCGACGCCGAAGCAGATCCACACGCCTTGCCAGTGAAGCGTATCGCGGAAGGCGAGCACGAACAGCGTCGAGATCGGCCACACGCAGGCGCCGCCGACGAAATGAATGATCGCCAGGATGCGGCCGCGGATGCGCTTGGGTGAATATTCGCCAGCGTAGACGAAGCAGAGCGGCTGTTCGGCGCCAAGCCCGAGGCCGGCGATGAAGCGGCAAATAAGCAGCAGCGTGATGTTCGGGGCGAATGCGCCAAGGATCGTGAACACGCCGAACAGCAGAAGGTTGAACTGATAGACAAATCTTCGGCCGAACCGGTCGCTGAACTCGCCTTGGGCGGCGGTGCCGATGAACATTCCGATCGTGGTGGCGCTGACGATGGCAGCGGCGCCGCCAGGGGTTGTGAAGCCGGACTTGATCATGTCCGGGAACAGCGAGCCCTGCACGATATAATCGATGACATCGAAGAAATAGCCCGCGGCAATCAGCGAGATGATCTTGATATGCAGCGGCGATATCTTCGCTTCGTCCAAGGCCGAGCCGACGAAACCTTCGATGGTCTGGCGGCCCGGTCCGCCGACCTGCGCCGCTGTCACTGTCGCCGCCATTTGATCCTCCCCCTAATTTAATGCGCCCGCTGACCGCTGAAGCGGCTCTTGGTCGGACGAGTTTGGAAGGGCCGCCGCACGCTGTCAATGCAGGTGCGGCAAGGAGTGTCTCTTTGCCGCGCCGCGCGGTTCAACCGCCCTCGAATTGCAAAATGTTGAGCCCGGCATTGGAATCGGTGAGGTACATCACCCCCTCGGCGTCGACGAAACAATCGCACGACTGGATCACCTGCGGCCGGTTTGGCCGCGGATCGAACATGCGCTCGGGCGCGGGCGGCACGAAATATCCGACCTCGCGCGGCTGAAAGGGGTTTGCGATGTCGTAGGCGCGCACGCCGGCATTGTGCAACGTCGCGAAAATGAATTGCGAACTCTGGAACGCGCCCGGCCGGTTCTCCCAGAGATTATGCGGGCCGAAATTCCCGCCCTTCTTGCAATAGTCCGCCTCGTTCGGGATCGGCAGCGTCGCAATGCTCACCGGATTGGCCGGCACGCGGACGTCGAAAATCCAGATATAGCGCAGGCCGAGGCTGCAATCGGCGAAGTTGGCCTCATCCGCCACGACCAGCAGATTGCGGTCCGGCAGCGGCAGCGGCGAATGCGTGCCGCCGCCGAACGGCGGGTCCCAATTGCGGTGGCATAACAATTTCGGCTGGGTCGGATCGCCGACATCGATCACGGCAAGGCCGCCGTCGCGCCACGCGCTGTAGGCGAGATTGCCGGCGACCAACGCATGATGGAGAGCGTAGCGCTTGCCCTTGGGCCAAGTCGGCGTTTCGCCGCCGGCCGACCACATGCCCGACAGCCAAAATTTTCCGACCGGCTGCGGCCGTGTCGGCTCCGCCATATCGACGATCACCAGCACATGGTCGGAAAATTCGGGCAGATGAACCGAAACATAGGCGTAGCGGCCGCCGACATACCAGATGCGATGCGGCCCTAAACCGCCGAGGGGAAGGAAGGCTATTTCCCGGGGCGCTTCCGGGCGCGACAGGTCGTACACGCGTAGCCCGCTGGTGAATTTCTGGCCGGCCAGCGCGTCGGCCGACGTTCCCGTGAAATAGGCCTCCTGGCTCACCTGCATGGTCCAGACACTCGGCCCGTTGACCGCCAACAGCAGGTCGCCGTGAGTCTGAAGATGATGGGCGCGCGTGTTCGGCGGGCACGCCAGGAAATTGACCGTCTTGGGATGCTTCGGATCGCGCACATCGATAACTGTGATGCCATTGCTGAAGCCATGGCCGATATAGGCAAAGCCGCGGTTGATCATGACCTGCACGCCGTCGCCGCGGCCGCCCTGGTCGCTGTGGCTGAGGAATTTGATGTTACGGCTCGCAACGGCATTCATGGGTCAATCCTCCTGAAATTGCAGCGGCTGCTCTGGCGATCGACGACGCGGCCGTGTTGTGTGCATGAGATTTCCACCGAAAACTGCGCTAGAACTTACCGGCCGATGACCAAGGAAAGAAGCGCAATGGCCACCGCAAGCGGCTCCAACGGCATGATCGCGGTCGACAAGATGGGCGCGAAAGTTCTGTTCCTCAATCCCGTCACCTATGACACGGAGGTCGTGCTCGGAGGCTTCCCCCGCACTGTGCATGAACTGCTCGTGGTCCCGGACACCGGCCTCGCCTACGTACCGATCTTCGGCGATGGCATTCACGGCCGCAACCCCAATCCCGGCCATCTGCTTTGCATCATCGATCTCGCCAAGCGCGCCCATGTCGGCGATATCGATCTGAGACCTTATATCGCACCGCACACGCTCAAGCTCGGGCCCGACGGCCTGATCTACATCACTTGCGAGAACAGCGCGGTGGTCGCGGTGATCGATCGCAAGACTCATAGAGTCGTCGAGGCGATTCCCTCCGGCTCGAGCAACGGCCACCGTTTGATCATTGCGCCGGACGGTCAGCGGCTCTACACCGAAAACGAAGAAGACGGCACGGTTTCGGTGATCGACCTGCCAAGACGCAAATTGCTCGGCAAGATCAAGACGCCGCGCCCGCTCGCCGGCATCGCCATCTCGGCCGATGGCCGCACCGTCGTTGCAGTCGACGACGCCCAGCCGACGCTGTTCCTGATCGACACCGCAGCCGGTCGGGTCCGCGACGAGGTCGTCCTCAAGGATGTGCCGAAGCCGGCCCAGATCGCGCGTTACGCGCCGGACCATAGCCTGATCGGCGTCACCAGTTTGAACAGCGAAACGGTCAGCCTGATCGATCCGTCATTTCGCGAGCAGACGGCGATCAAGGTCGGCTCTCAGCCGATGGACATGGCATTCCCCGGTGATGAATTATTCGTCGCCTGCCAGGGCGACGGTTCGATGCACATTATCGATATTCCAAAGCGGCGCGCCAAGGCGAGCTTCCGCGCCGGCATGGGCTGCGAATCGGTCGACTTTTTTTAGAGCAATGCGAAATTTTGGCGATGACGCGTCGGATCGTCAATACGGAAGACCGCAGCGGCTCATCTAGCGTTGCTAGCGCTGAAGCCAATATCATTTCAGGTGTGCAGCGGCGGACGTTCGTGAGATTATTCACGCATCGGGTGGCCTGATTCGGCCGCTGCTGCTGTTGGATTTGCCGGCCAGTGCGACCACGACGGCCGGTCGACGATGCCGATCAAACCGCGGCTTTTCGGATAGTTTTGCCGCGTTCGTGCCCGGCCGGTCATCGCCAGGAGCAAGTGAATTGCAGCTTCAAACCACCGATAGAACGGCTTTCGATGAAGGCGCATCCTCGCATCAGGAGCCGCCGTTAAATCTCTCACCGGCTGGATGCCTGCTGCTAGCGGCCGCAGTTTTTGTGATCTCGTTTCTCATTATCGAGCTTTCGCATAGCGCCAACTTTATTACGACGCTGTGGCCCTCGAACGCCATTAGCTTGGTCGCTTTGCTCCGCCATGCTCGAAGTCTGCGCAATTATGGTCCGATATTCGTTGGCAGCGCTTGTGCAATTGCACTGGCAAACTTGGCTGCGGGCAATAGCGCCGCGCTTTGCGCGGCCTTGACTGTAGCAAATAATGTCGAAGTCGCCACCGCGTTGGCGCTCCTGGCCATATTTAAAATCGGCGCGCCTCAACTGACCTCTTTCAGGAATTTGCTCATTTTTATCGTAATCGCGGGCGGCGTCGCACCGATCGGAAGTGGTGTACTTGGTGCCATTGCAGCCGGATCGGCACACGGAATTCCTTGGCATGTCGTCTGGCTGAACTCGTATCCCGCCCATGCGCTCGGCATGATTATCGTGGCGCCATTCCTCATCAGTCTGACGTCGCGGGAGTGGCATGCGCTGCATATAAAGCAGCGACTCGGGGAGGCTACGGCCATCCTTGCGCTGGTCATTGGCGTTGGCATCTGTGCGGCCTATTTTCGCTCCATCCTCTTTGTCATTGTTCCGGCAATTCTTTTTGCAACGCTGCGGTTCGGCCTCATTGGCGCCACCGTAGCGACTTTGGTGACCGCACTCATTTTCAGTGGTTTCATCGTCATGGGAATCGGCCACCCCATTCTGTCGCAGCCTGAATTATCGGAACGAATATTAGCCCTGCAGGTTTTCCTGGCCGTCACGTCTTTATGGTCTTTACCGACCGCCGCATTGCTGACAGAGCGCGACCGTTTATTGGGTGATCTTTCGCTGGCAAATTCGCAATTAAACGTAGAAAGCGAACGAAAATCTCATCTGGTGATTGGCTTGCGCCGCCACTTATCAATGGCCGAGGAAAAGGAGCGTTTGCGCCTGTCGCACGAACTTCACGATCAGGCCGGACAAAGTCTTATTGCCGCCATTCTGGAACTGAACGAGATTGATTCGCTGATTGACGGACCCGCTCGTGAACGCTTGCACCTGGTTCGAAAGAAAATGGAAGAGATGGGAAAGACTCTCCATCGGATCGCATGGGAATTGCGGCCGCCCTCAATTGATGAGCTGGGACTGCGGAAAGCGCTCGCGAGCTACATAGCCGATTGGGGCGAACAGTGCGGCACAGAGGTCGACTTTCACTGCGACGACCCGAACTTTGACGAGGTGCCAAGCGAAATCGGCACGGCGGTTTATCGCGTCGTGCAGGAAGGACTCACCAATATCGTCAAACACGCCCAGCGACCTTCCGACGTCAGCGTCGTCATTCGACGAGTGCACGCGACGCTGCAGCTGATTATCGAGGACAATGGTTGCGGTTTCGACGTCGGCGCCATGACTGCGAAGGCCGGCGGCTACCGTGGCCTGGGTCTCGACGGCATGCGCGAGCGTCTGTTGCTCACTGGCGGCACGGTTGAGATCGAGTCCGCGATGGGTGCAGGCACCACGATTTTTGCCCGTATTTCACTCGATGGTCAAAGGTCAGCCGCGTGACCCCGAAAATTCGCATCGTGCTCGCCGACGATCATCCAATAGTGCTCGATGGTCTGCGCAATCTTATTCGGGCGGAGAATGATTTCGAGCTTGTAGGCGAAGCCGCAAGCGGCCTGACCGCACTAAGAATCATTCGCGAGCAACGTCCGGATGTTGCCGTCCTCGACATATCGCTGCCCGAGCTGAATGGTATCGGGCTCAGCCGCCGGCTTGCCGGAGAGCTGCCGGAACTACGGCTCCTTGTGCTGACCCTTCATGAAGACAGAGCTTACTTGAACCAGGCCCTGGAGGCCGGCGTGCGGGGTTACGTCTTAAAGAGATCAGCCGTCGAAAATCTCGTGCAGGCCATTCGTGCCGTGGCGGTCGGCGGCATGTACATCGATCCGGCAATTGTCGGCCGAGTATTCGACAGCAAACGAGCCAACAGGAAGCTGGCGGCGAAGCAAGGGGAGTCGCCGGCGTTGACCGACCGAGAGGCTGAGGTCCTGAAAATGGCCGCACTGGGCTTTACCAACAAGGAAATTGCGGCACGGCTCGATGTCGGCGTGAAGTCCGTCGAAACCTACAAGGCGCGCGGCCTCGAAAAGCTTGAGCTCAAGACGCGTGCGGAATTGGTTCGCTACGCATCCGGTCAGGGATGGCTGGATTTTTAGTTTCCGGACTTCCGTACGGTAACATTTTGGTTAAGACGTCAGGCAATCTCTGACAGGATTGACCCGTATTTTCGCCCCGCCGCGGCGCAAAGTGCTGTATTACCCCAACTGGGGAGGCGATTATTTGGCAACACATTTTGTTGGCGAACCAGCGGGGTCAGGGGGTTGGTATATGTCGAGAGCGCCGAAAACGACCGACATTGGTCATGCGACTTTTCACAGACCGCTAAAAGGCGCCGCGTGAAGTGTGTCTCTTGGCCTTCACCGAACGAGTGCTGTGCCGTCCCGCTTGCCGTGCGGCCTCTTGCAAGGCGTGGCGAATCTCGTCGCGCTTCTCGTGGATCGAGGCGATCACTGGACCGACCGCTACGCCTAACCCCACCAAAGCCGCTTCCGAGAGCTGAAGGCTCGCTTCGATGGTCTCGGGCACGGCGTCGGTCGCCCCGAGCGCATAAAGATGGCGAGCGTGATCGGCATCGCGAGCGCGCGCCACGATGAGGATATCGGGTCTCAGCCCGCGCACATGTTCGACGACGACGTCGATGAGGTCGTGGGTATGGATTGTAATAATGACGCCGGCCGCCTTTGCGAGACCGCAGATCTCGAGGAATTTTGGATCGGTCGCGTCGCCGTAATAGACATCGTGTCCCTCGCGGCGGTCACGGGTCACGGTGGGGGCGTCCAAGTCGGCCGCGATGTAGCGGATGCCATGTTCCTTCAGCAACGCGCACACGATCTTCCCCACCCGACCGTAGCCGACGACGATCGCATGGCCCTGTCCGCTGCTCGGGAGGGTGGTCAGTTCGGATTCCATGGGCCGGTTCGACCGCAGCCACGATGCAAAGCGCCGGCCGGCGAACGACAACAGTGGCGTCAGCGCCATCGTCACTGCTGTGACGGCGAGCGTGAAGCTCGCCAGACGCGCGTCGATCAGGTTCAAGTCCGTCGCCATGCCGATGCCGACGAAGGCGAACTCGCCGCCCGGACCAAGCAACAGACCCGTCTCGACGGCGACCGGCCACGACAGGCGGAAAATCCTGGCAAGGCCGATCAGCAGCAATGCCTTGACGGCAATCAAGCCCAAAACCCCGCCCACCAGCCAAAGCGGCTCGCGCACCAGTTCGCGAACATCGATGTCCATGCCCACGGTGAAAAAGAAAATGCCGAGCAACAGTCCCTTGAACGGCTCGACGGTCGCTTCGATCGCTTTGCGATATTCGGTCTCGGCGAGCAGCAGGCCGGCAATGAATGCGCCGAGCGCCATGGAGAGACCCGCCTGGTTGGCAATCACGCCCGCGGCAACGACCACGAACAGCACGGCGGCAATGAAAAGTTCGCTGGAGCGAACGGTCGCGACCAGCCGAAACAGCGGACGCAACAGCACGCGGCCGAAAACGACGATCACAGCGACGGCGATTGCCGCCTGCAACAGCGCCGTGCCAAGGCTGGTCAGGACCGAACCGCCAGTGCCTGCTGCCAATATCGAGATAAACATCAGGATGGGTATGACGGCCAAGTCCTGAGCGAGCAGGACCGAAAAGCTCGCGCGGCCGACATTTGTGGTGAGACGCTCCTGGTTCGACAACAGTTCGAGCACGATCGCCGTCGAGGACAGCGATAGGCTGGCGCCAAGAATGACGGCATTCGAGGCGGCCTGGCCGGCCATCAAGGCGACGCCGGCGATCAGCGCGCTGGTTATAAGCACCTGCAGCCCGCCAAGGCCGAAGACCAGCCGCCGCATCGCCAGCAGCCGGTGCAACGACAGTTCGAGACCGATCAGGAACAACAGGAAGACGATGCCGAGCTCGGCGATACCGGCAACATTCTTGGCGTCGCCGACCGTGAACCAATAGAGGACCGGAAACTCTCGGATGAGTGAGCCGAGCCCGAGCGGCCCCAAAATGGCGCCGGCGCCGAGATAACAGAGAACCGGGCTGACGCCCCATCGGCGCAGCATCGGCACCACGATGCCCGCCGTGCCGAGCACGACAAGGGCATCGCTATAGGCGGCGATATTGATCGTCGAGGCCACAAAGCCCTCCGGCGTCTTTCTGTCGCCCCGGCATTTTTAGAGCGCAGCTGATTATTCGGCTGCGTGGCTGACGGGATGACGTTCGCGGGGACGGTAACTGCCTGGAACGGTGCGGAAGGCGACGTTAATACGGTTGGCGCCGTTTATGGCAACGATCGCCAGGGTGAGCTTCACCAGCTCTTCCTCGCTGAACTGCGTTCGCGCCAGCGCGAAGACGTCGTCGGGCACATTGCCGACCGTCAGCAAGGTGAGCGCTTCTGTCCAGGCAAGCGCGGCACGCTCGCGCTCGCTGTAGAATGGGCATTCGCGCCAGGCGCTGAGCAGATAGAACCGTTGCTCGCTTTCGCCGGCGGCGCGCAGCTCCTTGGTGTGCATGTCCATGCACCAGGCGCAACCATTGATTTGCGATGCGCGCAGCTTGACGAGTTCGAGAAGTGTGTGGTCGAGGCCGCACCCGGCGACGTAGTCGTGAAGGTCCGCCATCACCTTCATCCCTTCGGGGACGGCTTTGCGGGGATCCAGTCGTGCTTGCATGTGCTTATTCCTTCATTGCGAAAAGCTTTTGGGCGTCGGGATGGCGCATTGGCGCAGCCAGCATGTCGAAGCTGCCGGTGGCGCGCAACTGCGCTGCAAGCTTTTGCATCGCCGACATCGTCACCAAAGTTGGCGCCGAAGCAACCGTGATCCGGGCAACGCCCATACGCTCGAACGCCTTCGCATCGGGCATGCCGGCGCGGCCGGTGATGTTGACCGGCGCGCCGACCGCCTGGACGAATTCGGCGATCAGCGCGGGATCGCGCAGGCCGAATGGATAGCGCCGTCGCCGTCACGACCTCGGCCCAAGGAGCGGCTTCGCCATCGGGATAGCCCAACGCCCAGGCAACGCCGCCGCTGGTCGTCGCCAGTGCATCGAAGCCGGCGGCGATGAAAATCCGCGCGCTCATCGCGTCCCAGGCGTTTGGCAGCAAGAGCACGGGCGGCGCGCGATGCCGCGCCAGGAACGTGGCTGCCGTTGCGGCCTGCCGCTGTCTGTCCACATCGACCTCGTTGTTTCGCTGAAAATCGTTGCCCGATAGCATGTGGCGGTCAAGGCCATTGCAGACGGCAACGGCTTGAATTTACGGTCCTCGGAGCGGCGGCGGCGTCATGCCGCAGCAGACCTGTCCGTCTCTAGTGCGGTGGATTTGAAGTTCCTGGCATCGAGCCGCGAACTCGCATAGCAACTTCAAAGCCAAAAACCGCACTAGAATCATAGAGTTTCTAGTGTCCCTTTGATTCCGAAGCTCGCATGTGAGAATGCCGCAAACACGTGCGACCTTCGGAATCGAGACACCGGGAGGAAACATGCTCGCTTATCTGTTCTGGCATCGTCCTTATCCCTCGGCCGACATACCGGGTTACGAGGAGTCGCTGCTAAACTTCCAACGCCGACTGTCGGAGCAACCGCCTCCCGGTTTCCATGCTGCCGGTTCTTACCGGATTCCGGCAGTCCCGTGGCTGGGCGGCCGAGCCGGCTATGAGGATTGGTGCTATCTTGATGGCTCCTGGGCGCTTGATCCGCTCAACGGCTTCGCCGTTGCCGGGGCCGCAAAAGCGCCGCACGATGCCGCGGCAGCGCAGATGGAAATCGGTTACGGCGGTCTTTGGAGTCTGATGTGGGGAACGCCGGATCTCGCCGAGCGCCGGACCGTGACCTGGCTGACGCGGCCGCGCGGCATCGATTGGCGTGCTGCGCTCGAACCGGTGCGCAGCCAATTCCCGAGCGCGACATGCTGGCGGCGGCAGATGGTGTGGGACCGGCGCCGGAATTTGCGGTGGTGGTTCCGTCCGGCCAACAAGTCATGGCGCCACAAGTCATGGCGCCGAATGGCTGGACGGCGCTGCATGTCAGCGGCGAACGTCTTGAGGCGGGCAGTCGGACTTGATTTGCTTCGGCGCGAAGTGAGACTTTACGCAGCATGACTCGCCGCTTTCGTCGCTTCGTAAAGGCGCCCGCGGCGAAGCAAGCACGTTTGATCAAGAGCGAATGCATCCCATG
>Ga0074044_10001093_pt1 | contig 24945 bp, 24 predicted proteins | sample BogForMeECP23OM1_FD_94443 | JGI IMG/M metagenome (GOLD analysis project Ga0074044, IMG submission 94443) | Bog forest soil microbial communities from Calvert Island, British Columbia, Canada - Bog Forest MetaG ECP23OM1 | ecosystem: Environmental > Terrestrial > Soil > Wetlands ... | reverse complement strand
CGGCTTCGAGCTGGTCGAAACCTGGGACGCGATGGGGATGCGGGCGACGGCCAGCCACGACCTGGTGATCAAGGACGTCCGCGTGCCCGCGATCGCGATGGCGGAATCGCGGCCCATCGGTCCCGTCAACGACCAGGCGATTTCGCTGTTCGCATGGTTCGGCATTTCCGTCGCCGCTACGTACACCGGCGTGGCGATTGCGGCGCTGAAGTTCGCCCGGGAATTTGCCGGCCGTCTCAAACCGCTGACAATGCCGCGGACGATCAAATATTTGCCCGGTGTCCAGTTCGCCATCGCCGAAGCCGAAGCGCTGATCGCCCAGTCGCGCGCGCTCTATCTCGGCGTCGCCGCCGACTACCTTCGCGATCGCGATTCATTCAAGGGCGAGGCGGGATTGGCGCGAGTCGTGATGCCGAAGTATGTCGCGACCAACAACGCGGTGCGCGCGGTCGATTACTGCATGGAGGTCGTCGGCGCGCATGGGATGCTGAAAAAATTCCCGATGGAGCGCTACTACCGCGACGTTCGCGCCGGCCCGAATCATCCCCTGTCCAACGCCCGCGCGCGCGAGCTGCTCGGCAAGGTTGCGCTCGGCGTGGGCCTGGCCGAGACGCCGCGCTGGTAGATGCGAAGTCGTGTCGCGCGCTGTCGATTGATCTGCGCTCGGCGCTGGACGCTTCTCGCCGCGAGTAATATCTTGCGTTTGCCGTGATCAATGAAATCGAACAGGTTGCGCTCCGCGCCGCGCGTGCCGCCGGCAGAATCCATCTCAAACGGCTCAGCAGAATAACAATCAATCGCAAGTCGAACTCGATAGATCTTGTCACCGAAGCCGACCGCGAATCGGAGGTGGCAATCATCGAGGTGATCCATCGCGCATTTCCAACCCACGCGATCCTTGCGGAAGAAAGCGGCGCCAGCGGGCATCAAAGCGACCATCGCTGGATTATCGATCCGCTCGACGGCACCACCAACTTCGCGCACGGCTATCCGCAATTTTGCGTATCGATCGCGTACGAACGGCGCGGCCGGGTGCAGTTCGGCGTAGTCTTCGACGCGCTGAAGAAAGAATGCTTCATCGCCCAGCGCGGACAGGGCGCGCGCTTGAACGGCAAGCCGATTCACGTCAGCACGACGCCCAACCTCGGCGCCGCGCTGCTGGGCACCGGATTCGCTTACGACCGGCGCGAACGGCGCCGCTTCTATCTCTGCTTCTGGGAAGAACTGATGACGCGTGCGCAAGGCGTGCGCCGCACCGGGTCAGCCGCGCTCGATCTCGCCTACGTCGCGGCGGGACGCACCGATGGATTCTGGGAATTCGGGCTCCGGCCCTGGGACGTCGCGGCCGGCGCTCTGCTGGTTGAGGAAGCACGCGGACGCGTGACCAACATGGACGGCTGCGAACTTGACCTTGGCGGCGCGAACATTGTGGCGACCAATGGGCGGCTGCACGACGAGCTCGTCGAAGCGATAGCGCAGACGCGGCCGGAAGCCGACCGCCGCCACGCCGAGATGCTTCGTGAGACCAAGGCCTCGGCGTAGAAATACTTACTTGATTTTCCCGGCACGCCCCAGATGATCGCACAGATTCGACGCGTGACCCGCGAGGGATGCATCGCGCTTTCTTTTTAGCTGCGATTCCTTGATATAGTGCTTGCCTCTAGCACGCCCTTCGCCCCGGTAGTGAAAAGGACATCACGGAGGTCTCCGGAACCTCAAGTCCGGGTTCGATTCCCGGCCGGGGCACCAGCTTATCCATAAGTGCGCGGAGCGCGACAGTGTAGTTCACCTTCTAGGCCCTACCCGCAACGCTCCCTACGTAAAGTAGAAGTTTCGTACATCCGCACCCGCCTCTGAGCGTTATAAACTTACAGTAGGTAGGTAATTCATACTCTTTGCTTAGTCTATTGGAGTCTTTCAGGTCGCTTATGGATGTTTTAATAATCTATATATCTCATGACTCCTTTACTCTTGCTTTAAGCCGTATTCGGCGTCAGAATTCGTGGCATGAAAGCCGTTACTCAAAATCATCTGATGCTCGCGCCACGCGAAGAGCGCGCGATCCTCGATCAGATTCGAAACGACCGCGAACTCATCGAGCGCCTCAAGATAACCGCTCAGGAGTTCGAGGTCCTGTCGAAATGCGCGCTGTTCGGAACCCTGACCTGCAAGCAGGATATGCTTTTTATCTTGCGCCAGATTCGCGAGGTCGGCGCCCCCGGGGTCGATCACACGACCCTCTTCCCTCAACCGGCTCCGCCCGAGGACCAGGAGGATACCGGCCCGGACTCCCGCCGCGTTTCCCCGGGTCGTATCGCTCGCACGATCGTGCCCGAGCCAACTTCGCTTGAGGGTATCGTTCGTCGCCGCGTGCCCGAGCAGTTCGGCGTTCTTTTCTGGGCGGCGGTCCTGGTCGTGGGGCTGGCGTGGAATTTCCTGATCGCGATGTCGCGCTGGCGTAATAACTTCATGACCACCATCGGAGCGCCCGCCGACCAGGCTCCTCCTTCGGCTGCGTGGTACGGCAATCTCGACCGGTTCAACCTCGGCGTTCTGCTCCGGTGGGAAATTCTGTTCGTGGCGGGCGTTGCGCTTGTGATGTACTTCCAATCCCGCAGAGGTTTCCGCCGCTTCAAAGTCAGACCCGAGCGACGCTGGCGCTAGCCGGCCTGCCGCCCAATCTTCGACTAGTCCGCGACGCCCTGCAGGTGGCTGCCTGCAGGGCATGATCGCGCCGCGACCGCTCGATCCGTTGGCGCGCATCTGCTAATTGGCGCGCTGACCGACAAGGCCATTTTTATTGCGCACGCGAGCGAGAAGCCTGCCGCCCGCCGCGCCGTCGGCGAAAAAACGCCGTACAACTGCTCTCGGGCCTTGGTATCGACAATCGAAAAAAAAGGCTAAGCCAAAACGGTTTGCCCGCGCGCTCTCACCCGGCTACGACTACGAACTGCACAACGGCTCGCACGGGGAATCGCGATGGAATATCGAATCACGCCCGGCAGATTGAAAATCGGCAAGTTCTCGCTCTACTACGAACGTGTCGGCACCGGCGCGCCGATCGTCTTCCTCCACGGCCTAGGCGGCAATCATCTCTCATGGTGGCAGCAAGTTCCCTACTTCATGCGATCGTTCGAGTGCATCACGGTTGACCAGCGCGGCTTCGGCCTCTCACCCGACCCCGACGGCCTCTTCAATCGCGCGCACGCGAGCGATCTCGGCGCCCTGCTCGACCATCTGAAGATCGACAAACCCGTGCTGATCGGGCAATCGATGGGTGGATGGACGATCGTCGGCTATGCGCTCGAGCATCCCGAACGCGTCGCGGCGATGGTGATGGCAGATACGCCGGGCGGAATCTTCACGCCCGAGATGAAGTTCGAGCGGCCGCGCGAGCCGATCCCCGTCGATGCGACGCCAGCGATCGGATCGTTGCCGACCTATGCCGCCGATTATTTCTCGCGGCGCCCCGAGATGGCGTTTCTGTACGACGAAATCCGGATTCATGGCGCGCGGCCTCCCGCCGACGCGGGCGTGCGATTAGTCGGCCTGCGCTACGATCTCGCCGCCGTGAAGCAACGCCTGACGATGCCCATACTGTGCATGGTCGGCGAGGAGGACACGCTTATAAGGCCCGAGATCGTCTCAGCGCTGGCGTCGGCACTGCCAAATTCGCGGCTGCGCACGGTCCCCGGCAGCGGGCATTCGATCTATTTCGAGAATCCCGCCGTTTTCAATCAGCTGGTGCGGGATTTCATAGTCGAGATCGGCTACGCGAAATAGCTGGCGGCTCGCGGTGCGTCAGGCGCTTGGGGGGCCGCTGGCTTGCGCGAACAGGCTTCGCTGAATCATCGGAAATAAGTCGCGTTCTTCGCCATCGATCAGATCGTCGAGACAGACCGCGAATGCAGTCAGCGCGGTACCCGCTTTCGTGACTTCCTCATTCGACCCCGTGATGAATGCTGTCGCGTCGACTATTCGTGCAAGATCACGCAGCCGCAGGTGCTGTTCGCGGGCGCGCAATATCAGGTTGTGCGGGAAATTCTCCCGCGTCTTCGCCCATGGAAGGACGATATTCTCTTCGCTGGCAAGATGATGCGCGATCACCTGCTTAATCGAGTTCCATGCTTCGGCCGCTTCCGCCCGCAGTATCGTATCCACGGGCTGGCGCGCGACCACCGCACCGGCGACAGCCGCGTTGAGCAGGCGCTTGCCCAGTGTTGAATCTTCATGGCTTAACCGCGCGAGCGCGGCTTCGACCCGCGTCGTAGCGACAGCTTTTTCGGATCGATCCTGATTCTGGTTGTTAGTTGGCATCGCCACTCCTTTCCGCGAGTCGTTCCTCATCCTGCCAGCTAAGTGAAGCATCGAATGTGCCAGCGAAAACCGTAGATTAGACAGAGGCCCCTCTCGCACAATAAATGACGCATTCTCGGAACGCGAAGCCGCCGTCGCGAGATGAAACGAAATAGTCCAGAATTCGTCGAATTGTTAGGTGAGTGAACTCAGGACTATAATTTGACTCGTATGAGTCGCATCGCAAATTCCCTGGCGGCCTTCGGGCTGGCGGCGGCTCTGGCGGGATTGGCCTCTTGCGAGCCTGTGCAGAATCCCTATGGAACCACCGGTGCCGCGAAAGCGGCGCCTCTGGGGACATCGAGCGGCTTCGACTCCAGTTCGAGTCTGCCGCCGCCATCGAGCGCGGGTACCGTTGCCGGCGGCACGATCGATTCGCCGCAAAGCCAGGGTCTCTCTGATTATCTGAAGCACCACTCGCTGCCGCTGGTCGGTGCGCAAGTTGTTACCAGTCCGAGCGGCGGCAAGCAGGTAATCCTGTTTGGCTTCGTCGCAAGCGACTTCGGCAAGACTGACGCCGAGCAGAAGGCTCGCCACTATCTGAAGGATCCGTCGCTGGTGGTGGACAACCGGATCAAGATCAGCCCAGAACTGGCTGGCAGCAGGGGCATCTCCGGATCGACGGTCAACGGAGTTCCGTCCGCGAATGCGACAGCGCCCGATGGCTCCGATCCGTACGCCGCGGCCGGCTCGATCCAGGATTATCAGAACAATCAACCGCCCGACGCGTACGCTTACCAAGCCCAGCAACAGCGCCAGTATCAGCAATATAACAGCGCCCCGCCGAGCATGTTGACGACGATTCTCCCGATGCTGCTCGGCGGCGGCGGAGGTATGTCGCTCGGCAGCGGCGGCTACGGCGGAGGTCTCGGTGGATTCAGTTCCGGCTACGCGCCGAGCTACGGCAGTTACGGCTATCCGACCTATCCGCCGCCGATGCCAAGTTCCGGGTTTGGCGCGCCTGGATATTCTTACTGATTTGACCGCGCGCCTTCGATCAACCGGTCCGGCTATCTCGCCAGCTTGAACCGCTCGCCCAAAAACACCTGGCGTACTGCTTCGCTGGCGACGATGTCGCGCGGTTTGCCTTCGAACAAAATCTTGCCGGAGTGAATGATATAGGCGCGATCGATGATCGACAGCGTCGCGTGCACGTTGTGATCAGACATGAGCACCCCGATGCCGCGCTCTTTGAGATAGGACACGACGCGCTGAATCTCGACAACGGTGATTGGATCAATTCCCGCGAACGGCTCGTCGAGGCATAAGTACACCGGATCGAGCACGAGCGCCCGCGTGATTTCTACGCGGCGGCGTTCGCCACCGGACAGCACGCCCGCCTTGGCCTTCGCCAGTTTCGCGATTCCAAGTTCGTCTAGCAGCGATTGAAGGCGCGTATAACGCTCCTCTTCGGTAAGCGGCAGCGTTTCGAGAACCGCCAGCAGATTTTGCTCGACGGTCAGCTTGCGGAAGACGCTGGGTTCTTGCGGCAGGTAGGAAATCCCGCGGCGCGCGCGCTGGTAGAGCGGCAGGGTCGTGATGTCCTCGCCGCTGAACATGACTCGCCCCTGGTCCGGCTTGAGCAGTCCCACCAGCATGTAGAAGGTGGTCGTCTTGCCCGCGCCGTTGGGCCCCAGGAAACCCACCACCTCGCCCGGCTTGACCACTACATCGACGTTGTCGACGACCGCACGGCCGCCGTAAACCTTGGTTAAGCCTTCGCCGCTAAGCGCCAGCGCTTCGGCCTTTTCAGCCGCTTTGCTGATCTCGCCCGATTTGATGCTTCCGGCCCTTGCCATTCTCAAATACCGCTCAACTGACCATCTTAGAACTTATCGGCTTTGGCCGGGATATGGAACGCTTCGCCCGGATTGCCTGCGCGTCATTCGCAACACCACCGGTCGCCACGCCGGGGGCCGTTATTGTCGATGCGATTCAAGGCCTGCTGTGGTAAATTGCGGCGCGATGGCGGATGGGGTTCGAAAAATTTACCTGCGGTCCAATCATGGATGCCGAGTCTCAGCGCTCGGCCAAGATACTGCCTGACCTCGAGTCCGCGATTACTTACATCGATCGCCATTTCCCCGAGAGTCGTCCCGGCGCCGCCGCTAAAACGCGTCAGCTCTTCCTTTGCCCGGATGCCTGCTCCCAGGCGCGCTCCAGACAGATTCGCGATTGCCGCTTTTCCGCGGCGCCGTGGGATGCTAGTCGATAGGGCTGTGGCCGACGAGTATGACAGCGAGCGCTTTCCGGGAAATTTCTACCAGGGGATGATTCTCAAGCTCGACCGCGCCCGCGGTCGTGGGGTGGTGCGCTCGCATAGCGGCAAGGAGATCCCCTTTGAGTTTCCATTCGTGGCGGTAGTGGGCGCGCAAATAGGCGGCAAGATGCCGGGGATCGACCTGATTCGCGAAGGCGACATCGTCGGCTTCGATGTCGGCTGGACCTCTCGGGGACTGCGCGTCACGACCATCCAGCCGCGCGACGGTGCATCGTGACCTACCGCTTGCGCTGGTACATCCGCCACTGCCTGACGCCTATCGGGTACAGCTCGCCCAGGATTTCGTAGCCCTTGGAACTGTAGAACGCGACGTTGGCCTCGGTCCCGGTCTCCAGGTAAACGCCGGCTATTTCAGGCCGCACCCGTGCCTCCAGCGCGAGTCGGTCGAGCAGCGCCTTTCCGTAGCCCTTGCCCTGAAAGTCCGGATCGACCCCGAGGGTTTGCAGATACAGATGCGGCTCCTTGGGATGGTGCTTTGCGAGCACGCCGACAATATTCATCGCGCGGATGATTCCGCCCCATCCGATCCCCCGGACCAGCCGCGGCAACTGTGGCAGCCCGGCGGCGATCAACCCAAGCACGCCTGAATGCTCGACGCCTTCGGTCACCGCGGCGGCAACGACGCGTCCATCATAGACCACGCCGAAGACCGGCTGTCCGGTGCGACGCTCTACACCCAGCTGCGCGCGAAACAAGTCCGCCAGATGCTCGGCGCGCGCGACTGGCTCGGTAATATCCGGAAGGATCGCCTTGAAGGCCGGATCGTTGATGAACGCGCGGCCGAGCGAGACGGCGGCCTGCTCGTGCTGCTCGGGGTACAGGATAGTAACGATCGGGTTCCCATTTTCAGGCATTACTTTTGATACCTCGATTCAGTCCAGCGGCTTCATCAGCGTGCGCGCGACCGCGTCGCGCCATCCGGCGAGCAATTGTTCACGCTCGGCGGTTTGCATCTTGGGCTTGAACACGTCTGCCGCCTCGACGATCGCGTGCAACTCATCCGGTGATTTCCAGACTCCCATGGCCAGGCCCGCGAGCATCGCCGCGCCCATCGCGGTGGTCTCCGCGATCTTCGCGCGCCGGACCGGCTTGCCGAGGATATCCGCCTGGAACTGCATCAGGTAACGATTGGCGGTAGCGCCGCCGTCGGCGCGCAGCTCGCTCATCGGACGGCCGGTATCGGATTCCATCGCAACTATCAGGTCGCGCACCTGGTAGGCGATACTGTCGAGCGTCGCGCGCACGATATCGGCGCGGGTCGTGCCCTGGGTGATTCCCACGATCGCGCCCCGGGCGGATGCGTCCCAATGCGGCGCGCCGAGTCCGACGAACGCCGGTACCACGTAGGGATGCGTGCGATCTTTATTTTTCGCAAGACTCTCGCGCGCCTCGCCGTATGTATCCGCGGCCGTACGCACCAGCTTCAGGCCATCGCGAAGCCATTGCACAGCCGCGCCCGCGATAAACACCGAACCTTCCAGCGCGTACGCGGGTTCGCCGGCGGGACCGAGCGCGGCTGTCGTGAGCAACCGATTCTTCGACGGCACGATCTTGTCGCCGGTGTTCATCAGCAGAAACGCTCCCGTCCCGTAGGTTGCTTTTGAGTCGCCGGCCGCGACCGCGCCCTGCCCGTAGAGCGCGGATTGCTGATCGCCGATTACCGCCGCGATTGGAATTGCATGCGGTGCGATCGTGCCCGGCGCCGTCTCGGCCAGCGGGCCCCGCGAGCTTGCGGCCGTGGGCAACATCTCGCGCGGAACCCCCAGCATCGCGAGCATCTCGTCGTCCCATTGCCGGCGCGCCAGATTGAACATCATCGTTCTCGACGCATTGGTGTAATCGGTCACGAACTGCGCGCCGCGGGACAATTTATGCACCAGCCAGGTGTCGATCGTGCCGAAGCACAACTCGCCACGCGCGGCGCGCGCGCGGATTTCAGGCTTTTGATCGAGCAGCCACTTGAGCTTCGTGCCCGAGAAGTAGGGATCCATGACCAGTCCGGTCCGCCGCGCGACTTCGGGCTCGCGCTCGCGCAAAGCATCGCAGATAGAGGCGCTGCGGCGGCATTGCCATACGATCGCGCGATGAACAGGGCGGCCGCTGCTCCGCTCCCATACTACGAACGTCTCACGTTGATTGGTGATGCCGATTCCGGCGATCGCGGCGGCCGACACCTTAGCGGCGGCGATCGCTTTTTTCGAAAGCGCGACGACCGAGCGGTAAATTTCCTCGGGGTCATGCTCGACCCACCCCGGTTTCGGATAGTACTGCCTGATCTCGGCGTAAGCTCGGCCCCGGATGCGGCCGCGGCCATCGACGACGAAAACAGTCGTGCCCGTGGTTCCCTGATCGATCGCGAGCGTCACTTGAGGCATCGCCGCTTTCTCCCGCTGTCACTGTTACACCGGAAGTCCGAAATCCGTAAGGGGTTTCGGTATCCGAAGCCCTTACCTTCTCCTTAACCCCGGTGCAGGGGCTGGCCCCGCCCTGCCCGCTTTGTACTTGCCTCGCATGTTTGCCGAGGCCATTATAAGCGCGCTTAGCGGAGCCGGTTTCCAGGGAGTCGCGATCGGATTCGATTCATGAGTGAGCTGCTCGAAAAGAAAGAGGATCTAATCCGCTATTTCCAAGAAGGCGGCAAGCCGCGCGAACGATGGCGGATCGGCACCGAGTACGAGAAAGTCGCTGTCCGCACCGCCGACTGCACCGCCATACCCTACTCCGGCCCCGGCGGCGTCGAAGACCTGCTGCGCCGAATGGCAAACAACTACGGCTTCGAGCCTGAAGACGAGCACGGACACATCATCGCGCTCAAGGGTGAACGCGCGGCGATCACGCTCGAGCCGGGCGGTCAGATCGAGCTGTCCGGCGAGCAGTGCGAAACCATCCACTCCGCCTACGCTGAGTTTGCGCTCCACGTGCGACAAGTAATCGATATAACCAGCCAGATCGGCGCGACGGTGCTTGGACTGGGGATGCAGCCGTTAAGCCGCATCGACCAGATCGAACTGCTGCCGAAGGCTCGCTACCGCATCATGTACCCGTACATGACGCGCAAGGGGACGCTCGGCCAGCGGATGATGAAGCAGACCGCGGGGGTGCAGGCCAACCTGGACTATAGCGACGAGGCCGACGCGATTCGCAAGCTGCGCGTCAGCATGGGTATCGTGCCGCTCATCTACGCGATCTTCGCCAACTCCCCGCTGAGCGACGGCGGCCTCAATGGCTATCATACCTTCCGCGGACACATCTGGACCGATACCGATAACGAACGCAGCGGGGTTCCGGAGTTCGTTTTTCGCGGCGATTGTTCGTTCGATGATTACGCCGAGTACGCGCTCGACGTGCCGATGTACTTCCTGATTCGCAATCATGAGTACATCGATCTCACCCCACCGCCGGGCCTCACGTTCCGCCAATATCTCGCCCGCGGATACGGCCGCGAGCGCGCCACCGTTGACGACTGGACCAATCATCTGACCACGATTTTTACCGAGGTCCGCCTCAAGCAATACATCGAGGTGCGCGCCGCCGACAGTCAGCCGCCGCAATTCATGCTGGCGCTGCCCGCACTGCTCAAGGGCACGCTCTACAACGACGATTGCATCGAGGCGGCGTGGGACCTGGTCAAGGGATGGAGCTATCGCCAGCGGCTCGAAATCGCGGACGCCGCGCATAAGCACGGACTCGACGGCCGTGTCGGCCGAATCAAGCTGCAGCAACTCGGCTACGAGTTGCTGCAGATCGCGGCCAAGGGGCTCGAGCGCCAGCGGGTGTTGAACAACAGCGGCCAGGATGAAAGCATCTACTTGTTGCGCCTGATGGACCTGGTCCGCGGCGGTCACAGCCAGGCCAGCCTGCTGATCAGCCGCTGGAAGGGTGAATGGAACTACGACGTTGGCCGTCTAGTCAAAGGATGCGCTTACAAGGCTGAATCGATCCTGTAAATGGAACTCAGGTTCACCCAACTCCACGTCACGATTCTGAACTTCGTCCTGGTCGGAGCCTTGGCGATCGTTTCGGCTATGTGCGTGCGGGACATCATCGAGCGCACCGTTTCAAATGAACCCGACGCTCCCCCAGCGTCGTCGGCCGCGCCGAAGCCCGCAGGCGGCGTGCGCACGCGCGCCTACTACGACGCAGTAGTCAAGCGCGACATCTTCAACCAGGTCCCGCAGGAGAGTGGCTCCGCGCCGGTGGTGGCCGAGGACCTGCATTTGAAGCTGATCGGCACTTCGCTGCAAAGCAGATCGAAGCCGTACGCGATAATCGAGGATCAAAACGGGGCCGAATCGCTCTACCAGGTGGGAGAGGACATCCCGGATGCGGGCAGGCTCGTAAGCGTCGAAACCAACCGCGCGATCATCGACCGCGGTGGTCGTCGCGTCGCCATTGAGATTCCGGCCTCGGACCTTACCGAAGTGCCGCCTTCCGATTTGGGCCGTGCGGCCAGGGCGCCGGCGCTCGGAGGCATTCCCGCTACCATGCGGCGCAGACTGCGCCGGGCTCGTCGTCCTGCGGCCAGTAATGACAACGACAACGACAATGGCGACGACAATGGTAACAGCGACGACGACAGCAAACTCGAACTAAAGAAGCTTGGCCCCGGAAAATTCGAGGTCAGCCGCGCCGAAGTTACGCAGACCATGGAAAACAACCCTGCCGCGCTCTTCTCGCAGATGCGCGCGTTGCCGCATTCCGCCAACGGTAAGACCGATGGTTTCTCAATCTCCCAGGTCGAGCCGGGCTCGGTCTTCGACCAACTCGGCCTGCAGAACGGCGACTTGCTGACCCAAATCGACGGGCAGCCCGTCACCAATCCAATGCAGGCGATGGGCCTGATGCAATCGATGAAAACCGCGTCGAAGATCGATCTCACCATCAATCGCGGCGGAGCGCCAACCACGGTTCATCTCGACCTCCGCTAAAAGATGGAAGTCCGGGCCGCGCACCACAGCGAGCGTGACGAGGTGCTCGACCTGCTCGCGCGGTGGTACAACGACCGCGAATTCTTCGCCCGCTACAACAACAACGACCCGGGCTTTCGCGACGCGTTGTGCCTGGTCGCGCGCGACCGCGGACAACTGGTTTCCACCGTCCAGATTTTCGATCGCGCCATCAATCTCGACGGGCATTCGGTTCCGATGGGTGGCATCGGCTCCGTCTTCACGCTCGAAGAGTACAGGCACAAGGGCGTCGCGTCGGCGCTGATGCGCCTGGCGGTTGATACCATGGTGCGCGAGCGCTTCGAAGTATCCTTGCTGTTCGCGGAGCGCCTCACCTTCTACAACCAATTCGGATGGCGCGAGATCGCGCGCAAGTTCATCATCCTGGCGGCCGCCGCTGGATTGAACGCGCCCAACCGTTTCGTCATCGACAGTTTCGAGATTGTGCGCGACTTTGCCGAAGTTGCATCGATTCATCGCGGCTACAGCGGTCGATGCAATGTAACCGCGGTCCGCGACAACGCCGCATGGCGCGCGAATCTCAAATTCGCCGGCAATCAGCCGCTCCATCCCGGCGAAGGCTCCGAGGAATATTTCGTGGTGTGTCGCGATGGCGGACGAATCGCGGCGTACGCACGCGTGACGCGCTTCCACGGCGTCTCGATGGTGATGGAGTACGGCTACCCGGCCGGCGCGGTTGACGCGATGCTCGCGACTTTCAAGTACCTTGGCGAGGAGGCATCCGGCGTGCCGGTCACGAGCAGGCGCATCGGGGATCATCGGCGCGCCGCCCTGCTCCACAGCGCTTCCACGCCCGCCGCGCCGTCGGTTCTGGTCACGCATACCGCGCACGATCCCACACTCGAAAAAGCGCTGACCGACGCGGGCTGCCCCGTCGCGCATCACACCGACAACTACTACATGTGGCGAATTCTTGCGCCCGACAAACTCGCGATGCGATTCGCGATGGCTCCGGAAGCCGCGTCGGTCCGCCCGTTCGAAATTTTCGCCGATTCGCGATCTTTGTTCTGGACCGCCGACCGCTTCTGACCAAAAAATCATCCCGCGGCTCATGGGCGCTCGCCGCGGCGCGAGTTGTTAACTAGTATTGATTCGTTCACTCACTGGGTCGATGTGTTGGGAGGTGGTGTGATGAAAGCTCTTTCGCCGTCCAGCGAAAGCGAATCCGTCGCCGGAATTTCCGCCAGCCTGAAATTTTGCCGAAAATTTGGCGGACAATCTGGATTGATCGCCGTGGCCGTCGCGCTGGCGGCGTTCATGTCGTCGCACACTGCCTTTGCTGCGCGTCGTCATCATGCGGGCGCCGCCCCCGCCGAAGAGGAGAGCACTGCCAGCGCGTCGAACACCGGCCTGCAAGGTCCTTACTCCGAGGCGTGCGTGCTCGAACCCGTCACCGGCACGGTCATCTTCGAGGCCAACGATCACACACCGTGGCCGACTGCATCGCTGGCCAAGATGATGGTGATGCTGATCGTCACTGATAAAATCCACGACGGCTCGCTCAAGCTCACCGACAATGTAACCACCTCGCGCAAAGCGGCCGCCATGGGTGGTTCGCAAGTCTATCTCAAGGAGGGCGAGACATTTTCCCTCGACGATATGATGAAAGCGATGGTCGTGCACTCGGCCAACGACGCGGCGGTGGCGGTCGCGGAGTATATCGCGGGCTCGACTGACGCATTTGTGGTGATGATGAACCAGAAGGCCGCCGCGCTCGGGATGAAGGACTCGCACTACTACACAGTTCATGGTCTGCCGCCCGCGCGGGGACAATCGGCCGACGTCGCCAGCGCCTACGACCAGGCAATTCTCGCGCGCGAGCTGCTCAAATTTCCCGATGTGCTGCGATGGTCGTCGATCGACACCGCGCAATTTCGCGCCGGATCGTTCACGCTGCGCAACACCAATCACTTGGTGCGGACGTATCCGGGATGCGACGGCCTCAAGACCGGATTCTATGACAAGGCGGGATTCAACGTGGTCGCAACCGCAAAACGCGGCGACCTGAGGCTCGTCGCGGTGGTGCTCGGCAGTCAGCACAAGTTGACGAATTTCAAGGAAGCGGCCGAGATGCTTTCACAGGGATTTCTGAACTACGAGATGCGTTCGGTCGCAAAGAAAGGCATGCCCGTCGCGCAATCCGTTGCGGTGACCGACGCCGAAACTGCCAGCATCAAGCCGGTTTGGGGCGGCGACGCAGGCGTCTTCGTCAAGCGTGGCGACCCTAGCAACACGATCAAGGTCGATTACAATCTGCCGCCTTCGATCGAGGCTCCCATCAAGGCCGGCCAGCGGATCGGCACGGCTAATGTGACCGCTGGCGGCAAATCGGTGGCCACGATCGCCTTGCTCGCACCTTCCGATGTCGCCAAGAAAGCCTCGCTAACCAAACGTTTATTAAATATTTTCTGAGTTCAAGTTATTGATAGTCCATAAGGGACGCTTTCGGTTAGGTTATTCCCCACATGCATGCTAAGCTGGCTTCCGTAGCCCCTGCCTGATGACCGCAAAAGACAAATTCTACCGCGCCTATATGGATTTCTTCGAGATTGCGGAGCGCAAGCGCCGCTGGAATCTCTTCGAGGATGTCCCGTGGGACAAGCTTTCTCCCCGCGCCAATACCGAGGAACGCGCGATTCGCATCGAGACGTATTGCGCCGAGGAGATGTACTTGCCGGACTACAACGCAGCCGGTATCAAGATGCTGCGCGGTGTGTTTGGGCTCTCATGGTTTCAGACCGCGTGGAGCTACGAGGAATCGCGCCACGGACTCGTGTTCCGCGAATACCTGCTTCGCTCCGGGCTGCGCACGCCGGAGCAATGCGACAAGTTGGAGACCGACGTATTCTCGCGCTCGTGGAAACTTCCGTTCACGACGCGGCGCCGGATGAGTTGCTACGGGGCGCTGCAGGAAGCGGCTACCTATCTCGCCTATCGCGCGCAAAAGGATCGCGCGGAACTGGAGAAAGACCGGACGCTCGCGGCAATTTTCTTTCTGGTCAGCCGCGACGAGGCCGCTCACGCCGGCTTCTACCGCGCGATGATCGAGATCGAGATGGCCGAAGACCGTGTCGGCACGCTGGCAGATCTCGCGCACGTGATAGCGAATTTCAAGATGCCGGGTGACGGTCTGATTCCGAATTATCACGAAAACCTCAGAATCGGCGGCGGTGGGATCAGTCCGCGACTGTTCCTCACGCGGGCAGTGCTTCCATTGCTCAAGCAGTTGGGCACCAGCCGCGACGAACTCAAGACCGTCAGCGCGGCGGCGCTACCGTTGCGGGCGGCGTCTTAGCAGGCGCGATCCAAGGAGATATAATTTCATCCGGCAAGATCGCTGCTTGATGCCGACTCCGTTGCGATGAACCGGAACCGACTCCTGATTGGCGCCGCGGCCCTCCTTCTCATTTGGGTCGGCGGCAACCTCGCACTTCATTTCGGCCAGAAGCACCACAATCGTCTCGACTACAATATCGATCAGCTTTTTCCACCCGACAAACCGTCGCCGCCCGGCGAGATCTATGCCTCGACGCTGGCCGCAATCATGGACCATGAGCTGCACACCGGCTTCGGGTGGCGTCCCAACGATCTCTTCTTCTGGGGCCCGAAAGTCGCGGCGGACAACAACTCCGATCGCCAACTCGGAATCATACAGACCGTTCGCGAAACCACGCGCGTCTTCAAGGATCACCTGACCAAGGTTTCCTCGAATCAGTACGATCCGAATCTTGTGATCGCCGACACTGACTTTCGAAACGACGCCGAGAAGTGGATACTGCCGTCGCCCGAAGGCAAGTACGACGACGGCATCAAGCATCTGCGAATGTACGTCGCCGGCTTGCACACCACGCCACCATCGTCGCGCGAACTCAACACCCGAGCCGTCGAGTTAATCCGATTGATCCAGACGTGGACCGATCTGCTTGGCGACGCGCACGCGAACCTGTACCGGAGCAAAAAAGACGACGGCAGCCCGGTTCACAGCTGGGACTGCGACCATTATTTCTATCACTCGCAGGGTTACGCGCACGTGATGTATCACATGATGCAAGCGCTCGAGCGCGAATACGCGGGCCAGCTCAAGGACGACCCGGTGCTGAAGACGCTATTCGACGATTCGATCGACGCGCTGGGTAAGGCCGCCGTCTTGAAACCATTGATTGTCATGAACGGCTCGCCCGATGGACTGTTCGCGAATCATCGCCGCAACCTCGACGCTTACATCAACGAGGCGCGCCAGAAAATGTACTCGATACGCGAAGAACTGGAGCGCTCCCCACTCTAGCGGAGCCGCTACAGCTCGATGAACGGGCAGAGCAGCATCACGCCGCCGCGCACCAGTATTTCGAGCATCGCAGGCGCCCACCGGTTGGGAATGCCAAGTGCGCCGGCTGCTGCGCGAATCGCCCACGGCGTCGAGGCCTCCGCGCTGCGACCCCGAAAATCCATCCACCTGCGCTCGGGACGATAGGTCACCAGTTGGTGGCGCTGATGCTCGCCGATATGCGCCCGCTCTCGCGCGATTGCCACCGCGGTTGACAGCCCGCCGACTTCGTCGACGAGTCCACGCTCCTTCGCCGCGAGACCGCTCCAGATACGCCCCCTGGCAACGGCTTCAGCCTGCTCGGGGCTGAGCCGCCGGCCTTGTGCAACCTTCGCGGTGAACGCCGAGTACAGATGACCGATGGTTTCATTGAGCTGCGCGAGTTCGCCGTCGGTCATCGCGCGCGCCATCGACATCGCATCGCTGATGGGCGCGCTTTTCACGAAATCGAAATGGATGCCGAGTTCGCTGAGCAGATTGCCGAGATTGAACTTCGCGTACACGACCCCGATGGAACCGGTGATCGTCGCCATTTCCGCTACAATCGCGTCGGCTCCCGCCGCCACGTAATAGCCGCCCGAGCCCGCCACATCGCCCATCGAGACTACGACCGGCTTGCCGCGCCCCTGCGCCTCGCGCACGGCCCGCCACACCAGGTCGGAGCCAACCGCGGAGCCGCCGGGTGAATTTACGCGAAACACTATTGCGCTTACTCGTTCGTCGCGCGACGCGCGCTCGATTTGCGCGGCCGTCGCGACACCGCTGGTAAATTCGCCGGTCGCAGGCGCCTCGCCCGAAATTACCGGTCCGCTGGCGTGCACGAGTGCGATTCGCGCGTGCCGCCCGCGCTCACGGGTAAAGACTGCGTGGCGCCGGTAGCGCGCCATGCCGACGAACACCTTGCGCTTGTCCTCGGGATCGAATTCGGCGCGGATGTCCTCGATGTAGCCTTCGCGGTCGATCAGATGATTCTCGACGGCGAACTTTGCGCTGACGAATCCCGCTGCGATCAGCTCGCGCGCGCGTTGCGCGGTCAGTTTCCGGGCCGATGCGATCGTCTCGATCAGGATTTTTTCCCAGTCCGCGACAATCGCCTCCATGCTCTCGCGCACCGCCGGCGACATCGTGTCGCGCCCGAGAGTCTCGGCGGCGCCCTTGTACTCTTTCCATTGCAGGGTTTGCGTCTGGACCTTCAGCTTGTCGAGCGCGTTCTTCAGAAAAACGCCGCCGGTCGCCACCCCGAGCAGCGTGAGCATCGTGTCCGGATTGGCGACGATTTCCCCCGCTCCTGCCGCGACCAGGTATTCGCGCAGCCCCGCGCTATCGCCGCGCAGCAGCGCGATCACCCGCTTGCCGCCCGCCTGCGCGGCGCGCAGCAGGCGGTGGATTTCGTGCGCGGTGGCCAGACCGGCGCCGAATTCCCCGATCTCGACCACGATCGCACGAACGTCGTCATCGATGGCTGCCGACTCGAACACGTAGCGTAGATGGTCGAGGCTCTGCGCGCCGCGGCGCATGAGCTGATCGAGCGGCGAGCGAGTCACGTCCTCTTCGATCGGACCCGCCAGGCGAACGACCACGACGGCGTCACGCGGGATTTGCGCGGGCTTGACGACGGCAAACCAGAACGCCACGACCATCGCCGCCGCGGCTCCAAGGACGGTGATTCCCGCCTTCCAGTCGCCGGCCGCGCACGCAACCGCGCCGACGCCACTCAAAAATGCAACAATAATCGCGAGTCGAACCTCGCGGCTTATCCACAATCGTTCAATAAACGGATTCTTCATCGACTGAATCGGTCGCCTTTTTTGGTTGCTGCAAATACACTAGCGCGTTTGGATGCCCAGGTCTGTTCTCATCGTGATTCTTGCGTTGGCTGCCGTGGGCGTTGCGTCGTGCTCGACTGCGAACGCGCCCAAGCCCGCGCCTCCCCCATTTGTCGCCCGTTCGACCACCCTGGAGGTCACCAACGGCATCAAGGTGCTGACCAACGTCGGGATGCCGGATGGGTTCGCGCCGATTCCCACGCGTCGCCCCATCTGGCTGCAAAACGGCGAGGAGATTGGCGTCGTCGGGACCCAGGCGGGGCACACAATTATGTATGGCCTGGGAGGCGCCGCGTGGCGCACCGGCCGTATCCTGGCAGCGGAGACGGGACCGGCAGCGGCCGAACAGGGGACTATCGCCGACCTCGCCGCGAGCCCTGACGGTCTGACGCTCGCGACCGCAATGGTCGCGCCGGGTGGCAATCGAGTCGATGTGATCATTCGCGACCTGATCGCCACCGGCGCGGGCAACGTGATCGCCAGCTTCAATGGCCAGTACGATTCCATCTCGATAAACTGGCTGAACAACGCGACGATCGCGCTTGCGCTGCGTCGCCATCCCGAACCGCCCGGGGAATCCGGCGTCAATGACGAAGCGCCGAAGTCCGATCCAACCCAACCTGCCGAGGAACCGCCGCCGAATCGCGCGGATGGATTGCAGTTGATCGTCGTCACTGGCGCTAGCTCCGTCGCACCGCTGAAGGTCTCATGCCCGATGTCGGCGCTCAGTTGGAGCGCGCACGGTGTCTATGCGGTCGGCCAAGGCGACGCCAGCGCGCCGCCGGTTATCCTCGATCGGCGCAACTCCACCTGCACCAGATTTCACGTACCCGTGCCTATCCACGTGCTCGATTGGGACCCGGACGACGAAGGGTCATTCCTGTATGTCGGGCCCGACCCCTCGCGCCGCACGATTGGCGTATTCAAGTACAACATAGCGACAGGCGCCGAAAATTTGATCGGCGTATCGACGGGCGCGGCCTCGTTCGCAGGCAGCAGCAACACGATCACGCTAGGCAATCAGAAGCTCACGTTCAACATGGCGGCCGAGCGTCCCGAGGCGCCGCTGCTTGCGCAAGTAGCAATATCGCGACCCGAACAGAGCCAGGTCGACGTGAAATCGCTGGGCTTCGACACTGTGCCGGAAATGCTCGCGCAGAGCACGATGGAGTATTCGACGGGCGCGCATGAAGCCGCGATGCAAATCTATGCGCCGAGTCTGCCGGTGCCGTGGCGAAAAATCGTCACTTATTCGCTGCAATACGATAGTGCGTTTCTAGTGGCTGAGGGTCCGGCTCGCGGCACCGTCACGATGAGCTGGTCGCTCAGGGGTCGATGGCTGGCGTTTTTGGACGGCGACGCGACGGCGGGCACGGTGATGACTGTGCTCGCTCCGCCCCGGTAGTTTTTCTAGCTGCCCAGCCGCGAGCGATTCCCCCAGTAGTCCGCCGCGGCCCGGAATGTCGCCGCGGCGCGCTCGAAACTCTCGAACACCACCAAGCCACGCGCGCGCGCAAGCTCCTTGCCCTTTGCCACGATCGCTTCGAGGTGCGCAGGATGCATCACCACGGCGAATGGCTTCGTCGAGCGTCCGGCAAACTCCGCCAGCTTGTCGAGCAGGCCGGTGATCTCATCCTCGTGCGTGGCCCAGCGTGCCGCACGCAGCCCCGTGCCGACTTCCAGCACGATTGCGTCGATGACCGGATCGCGTTCGAGGATCTCAAGGATGCGATCGAGATTGTCCTGATCGTGCCCCGCGCGGATCGTGCCGCCCGCGTCGAGCGGATTGCGGTAGCTGCCCCCGATTATGTTGAAGAACGTCTTCAACTCGTCGTAGGACGACTCCGATAGCGTGGGAATCTCGAGCCCCGCCGTCGCAAACGTGTCGGTGATTACCACCGATTGGCCGCCGGTCATCGCGACCAGCCCCATCCTTCTGCCGCCGATGCGCTTGGCGTGCGCGAACAGCTCGACCGCGTCCAACATCGCATCGAGGCTCGCCACTTCGACCGCGCCACTTTGCCGGACCACGGTGCGCCAGGTCGCCTCGGGAGTCGCGAGCGATGCGGTGTGCGAAAACGTCGCGCGCGCGCCCGCCTCGGTCACCCCGCCCTTCCAGATGACCACCGGATGACGCTCGGCCGCGTGCCGAACGCTGTCGAAGAAGCGCCGCCCGTCGCGCACGCCTTCGATGTACATCCCGATCACACGGGTCGCCGGGTCGGCTGCCATCAAGTCGATATAGTCGGCCGCCTCGAGCACCAGCACGTTGCCGATCGACGCCGCCTTGTTGACCTTGATCCCGTGGGTTGGCGCCTGCAGGCAAAAGTTGATCGTGTGCGTGCCGCTTTGCGAGATGAAGCAGACGTCGCCCGCCTCGACGACTCTTTCTTCAGCAAAGTTGTACAGTCCTGCCCCCGGGCTATACAGCCCCATGCAATTGGGGCCGACCAGCGCGATCTCCGAGTTGATCGCGATCTCGCGAAGCTCGGCTTCCAGGCGGATTCCCAGCTCCTCCGCGGTTTCCGAAAATCCCGACGTAAAAAATCCGATCGAACCGACGTGGTTGGCGAGGCAATCCCTCAAAATTCGCGGCGCGATCTGCCGCGGGACGGCGCTGACCGCGTAATCGATCGGCTCCGTGATTTCGGCCAGGCTCTTGCGGTTCTCCACGCCCATCGCTTCGATTCCAGGTATCTCGTTGGGATCGATTTGGACCGAGTAGAGCTTGCCCTTGAGATGCGCCATCGCGCGCAGCCACATGTACCCGCTCATCCGCTTGTCGCCGATAACCGCAACCACGCGCGGGTTGAACCCGCGCTCGAGATTTTTGAGCCGCGCTGCACGATGCGGGTCCGGCGCCGGCGTTTCGGTCGCGGGGGCGGCGAGCACGATTCGCGCGTCCAGGATTGCGAGACCGTCCTCATACGCGACGACCGGATTGAGATCCATCTCGGAGATTTCCGGATGGGTCGCGGCGATCCCCGAGACGGTCTCGAGCATCGAGACGATCGCGTCGATATCGACGCCGGGCTGACCGCGGACGCCGCGCAAAACCTGAACGCCGCGTAGCCGCGCGATCATCGCTGCCGCCTCACGCCCGCCAATCGGCGCCAGCGCCAGCGCCGTATCTTTCATTACTTCGACGAACACCCCGCCCAACCCCACCATCACCATCGCGCCGAATCGATCGTCGCGGTAGGTCCCTGCCAGCAGCTCGACGCCCGGCTTCGCCATCGGCTGCACCGCAACGCCTTCGAAGCGCGCGCCGCCGGCTTTCGCGGCGAGATTGCGGTGAATTCGCTCATACGCATCGCGGACCGCGATTTCATTGTCGAGATTCAGCTCGACACCGCCCACGTCGCTCTTGTGAGTCACTTGGGGCGACACCACTTTCAGCACCACCGGGAACCCAATCCGCGACGCCGCTCGCGCCGCGTCGTCGGCCGTCAAAGCGACCTCCGGCACTACAACCGGCAGGCCGAGCGAATGCAGGATTCGCTTGCTCTCGATCTCTGTAAGGACGGCTCGTCCACTGGAACGAGCCGACAAGATTACCGACGAAACGATGGAGTCGCTCACGCTTGTCGCGTATAGCAGAGCCAGAGAACTATTTGAACCACCGGGGAGCTTCTCCGCATGCCGCGTCCGGGCCGCCCACACAGGAAAGTCTTCGCCGCGCGATCGAGCATGGCCGCGATGGTGCGGGAATTCCGCGGGTCAGGCTGCGTCCTGCCCCTCGCGCAACCCGGCGGGGTGTCTAGAGTGATCGCTTCGCGATCCTTCTATTTTGAACTATTTCGCGAGGCGCAGAAGAATCTTCGAAGCGATAGTCTGGAACACCGCCTCTAGCTCCGTAGAGTTAGACGCAAACACCGCCTCTCCTTGCGGCAGGTTGGGATTGTAGGTGGCGGCGGCTTGATCGCAATTCGTCGATGAACAGTTGGCGACCTCCCGGAGGAATTCCTTGGCGACCGCATTGTTCGGGTTGGTGATCGCCGTCCCCATGCCGATCGCGTAAACATAGATATTGTTGGCCTGCATGCTTTGGGCCACCTTGACGGCGCGATACATTGCGTCGCCGGCCAGTGTTTGGCCGGGGGCTGTGCCGCCACAATAAGTGACATTGCTAAGCTCTTCGCTCGCGCCGCCCAACTGCTGATCTGGAAAAACCGTCGCTCCACAGCTTACGGTGCTACAGCTATTGTTTGAGCTGCAGCCGCCGGGATTAAACCACACGAGATTCGTGCCGCCGCACAAACCCAGGGATTCATCCCCCGGATCGCAGCCGCAATACAGGACGGGGATTGTTGCGGGAAGGGGCTTCGCGTTGGGACTACATTGCAGACTGTCCTGTTGTATATTTGGCCAGCCGTCGGTGAAGAATACCGCCACTCTTATCGTGTTCGGGGTTAAAGTCTTCGCGAGGATCTGCTGCTGTCCATACGTCAGTCCCTGATATGAATTGGTGTAGTTGATCACTCCACCTGGCCACAAATTTGTGTTCATCACATTGTCGACCGGGGTCTTAAGGGGCTGCGTATTGGCTTGATTCACATATGCGAATGTTCCAAAAGTGACCACTGAGACCCAATCGGTCATATCGGTATCGTCCGGGTCGAAGTCAGCGATGAAGTTTTCGACAGCGGTCGGGAGCGCCCCCGAGCCGCCATTCTGGGTCATGGAATACGATACATCCAGAATTAGCGACATGATGAGCGGGTTGCGTTGAGCCTGGGCAGACGCGCTGACGCTTAACGTATTGTAGGTGGATCCCAGCACGCGGAGGAAGAAAGTGTTCATCGTGGCCGTGGCACTGACGTTGACGATCGTGTTGTTGTTGGAGTCTAAACTGAAGCATATGCTGGGCGTCGGAGGGGTACCGAGGCCCGGCACTGACTTGTAGTTGACGTTGAACGCCTCCTGCGCGGCCGCTCCCGCTCCACTGGCTAAACTACAATTGGGGAGACTCCCAGTCCCTAGGTTGACGTCTTTCATCGCCGTAAGCGCTGCTGCATCCACTGCTTTGGAGAGGGTCGTCTTGGTGACGTAGGCCAGACCAAGGTCAATCACGAGACCGACGAACATGATCAGGACAGGTATGGCGATAGTGATCCACACTAAAATCTGCCCATGCTCGTCTTTTCGATTTCGCCCTTGATGCAAGATTTTCACCCCATCCTGATCCTTAGAAATATGCGATGTCATACAGCTGCGACGGCATGCCGATGGCGTTGTTCGTCAGTTTTCCGATTCCGGTGGCCGGCGTGAATGTGTAGAATATCTCCGTAACGTACAAATACTGGCCGTTCTGGAGCCCGGGCGCTCCGGTTAATGTCACCTTCGCGCCTACTGTCGTCCCTAGCTTACTTGTTGCCGAAATACCCCCCGACGACACCTTCTGTTCAGAGATCGTGTAAGGACCGCCAGATGGACCGACAGTTTCACTTCCGGATAAAGTTTCGGTGAGTGACGTGATGATTACTTTGCCGTTACTTGCCAGGTTCAAACTGGATGACCCATTAACCACAGCTGTGACGGCCGTGCACAAACTGTCGCACGATTGCGAACCGGTCCCGCCGCGTAACGCCATATTCGAGCCCTGCCGGCTCAGTTCAGATATCACCTGCAGGTCATACAGGGCGCGGCCAAAATCGATCGACGCGCACAAGAGAATGAGGAGCAGGGTCACCACAAATGCAAGCTCCACCGCCGCCTGACCGGAGTCGTCAGCTATGAGCCTCGCGCGGGCTGAGCGATAAAACCGCGACATATTCCCTATTACCTAGTCGGTCTGGCTTGGGTTAAAGGGCTCATTCCTGAAGGTGGCGCTCGCGGTGAAAGTGTAACCCGCTTTGGGAAAGAACTGTCCAATTAGCGGCGTCATCAGCGGCATGGTGGTCGTGAGCGTGAGCGTCACGGTGTCCTGCGGGCCGCCTGCTGCACCAGGGCCGCTGCTGCCGCCTGCCACGCTCGAAATTTGAAGGTTCGAGGCGTTCACGCCGGGCACGACGATTTCGTTTTGAACCGTAGTAATGATCGACTGTAGACGGCTCCCAGCACCTTTCATTTCCTGCCCGGTGGACGCATACCGGCCTCCATCATCCACGGCCTGTTGCACGTTCATTTGCGCGAATAAGATCCACCCGTAGTCCATCACCGCAAAGAGCAGCAAAATGAAGATTATCGAAACCATGGCGAATTCGACCGCGGTCTGACCCTTGGTCAATCCGAATCTCGATGCTCCGGACTTAAGGGGCAGAATCGGGCCCGCCTCGTCCAATCTGCGACGGTTAAACTTTCCCATGCGCTCCTCCACCAGCGTCAGCAGCGACGCGATCCTGTCGGCGCCCGTCTAGAGCTCTGTGTTTATCGTGCTCAGCAAGCTGCTGATGTCCGTACCCATCAACTGGTAGCCGGCATAAACGACCACCGCGACGGCCGCCATAATCAGCGCATATTCAGCCATCGTCTGGCCGCGCGCGAACTCATCAGCCTTCACATACAGTTTTCTGACCAGATTCATTTCGTGTTCCTCCGTCCGGGCGAGCGCAACTCCTTCGGCAGTTCATCCGGTCGGTGCGCGACTAGAGGTCCTTATTCACGGTGCTCAGCAAGCTGCTGATGTCCGTACCCATCAACTGGTAGCCGGCATAGACAACTACCGCGACGGCCGCGAGAATCAGCGCATATTCAGCCATCGTCTGGCCGCGCGCAAACTCATCAGCCTTCACATACAGTTTCCTGATCAAATCCATTTCCTCTCTCTCCTTCCGGCCTTCCGGCCGAGTGCAACTCTTTCGTCATTTCATCCGGTCGGCGTCCGTTCTAGAGGTCCCCATTCACGGTGGTCAGCAAGGTACTGATGTGCGTTCCCATCTGCTGGTACCCGGCAAAGACAATGACCGCGACGGCCGCGAGAATCAGCGCATATTCAGCCATCGTCTGGCCGCGCGCGAACCCATCAGCCTTCACATACAGTTTCCTGATCAAATCCATTTCCTGTCTCTCCTTCTCGGCCTTCCGGCCGAGTGCAACTCTTTCGTCATTTCATCCGGTCGGCGTCCGTTCTAGCAGGGTGTTGATTAAAGGGTGAATTTGGAAACTTGTTCTCCGATAGCGAAGCATAGGAGCGTCTTGAGATCATTGGAGATCAGTAAGTACGTAGCAGAATCCGTCAGTTTGTATTTT
>Ga0074044_10001092_pt1 | contig 24950 bp, 26 predicted proteins | sample BogForMeECP23OM1_FD_94443 | JGI IMG/M metagenome (GOLD analysis project Ga0074044, IMG submission 94443) | Bog forest soil microbial communities from Calvert Island, British Columbia, Canada - Bog Forest MetaG ECP23OM1 | ecosystem: Environmental > Terrestrial > Soil > Wetlands ... | reverse complement strand
CCTATTCTTGTTGCTTGAAATGTGCTGAGAAGATTCGCTGCAGTGAGGGGGTTGACGCTGGTTGGCGGTACCGACCTTCAACTAACTGTGAGTCAAACTTAGCGATTTCTAGTGTAGCACAAGCAGCGGTCGAAAGGCGGGAAACTTTGGTCGGGAGTGGAATTGACCGGCTAAATCCTTATGGCTCAACCTTGTGGAGTCGCTTCTTGCCATGGAATACGCTATAAATTGCTGATGATCGCCTTCCTCACGCTGGAACTTCGGATCGAAGCTGCGCACTCGCTTAAAGATAAGCGGCAAGTCACGCGCAGCCTTAAGGACCGCCTCCGCTCATCCTTTAATGTAGCGGTTGCCGAACTCGAGCCTAGCTTGCTTTGGAACCAGGCTACCATCGGCGTGGTCAGTGTCTCGCACTCGCGGGACTATCTTGATGGGCTGATGAAAAATGTGGAGCGCGCGGCCACTCGCATTGCCAATAACGCTGGGGCCGAGGTTACGGATTCGTTTGTGGAGTTTCTGTGAAGCAGGTGTCAGGTCTTAGGTGTTAGGTCTTAGGTACACCTCGATCTCGGTGGGAGATCCAGTGCACACCTCATGAACAAACGGTCGCGGCCTGTGTCCTGACTTTTCTGATATCCTCATGAGTTTTCCTCCATTCGAGGTGGGGCTTGGAGCATCGTGGGCAGAAATATCATCGGGGGCGGCTGAGCGAGGCTATCCGCGAGGAGATCGAAACCATCCTCGAAGGGGAACTTGCCGATCCCCGCATCGGGCTGGCCAGTGTGAGCGCGGTGCTTATGGCCCAGGACGCCCGTTCGGCTCGCGTAATGGTCACGGTTTGCGGCGATGAGGCTGAGGCGGAGCGCACACTGGAAGGACTGGCCGCTGCCAAGAATTATGTCCGGCACCAACTGGCGGAACGGCTGCGGTTGCGGCGGCCTCCGGAGCTTTATTTTCAGATCGATCGGGCCGATGAATTGGAGAGCCGGGTGGAAGAGCTTCTGGGCCGCGAGAAAAAGCGCAGGCGGAAGACGCCTGCCCCCGGCCCCTAAAGGGGCGGCTGATTTTGGCGGAATTTCGGCATCGCTAAAGCGATGCCCTGATACGAACCTAAGAGCCAAGAGCTAAGAGCCAAGAGCGATTCATGCTAGAGCGGGTTCTACAAGAGATTCGCGCGCGATGCCGGTTTGTGGTGACCTCGCACGCCCGGCCCGACGGAGACGGCATTGGCTCGGCCCTTGCCTGTGGCCAGATTCTGCGCGTTATGGGCAAGGAGGCCGAAGTCGTCATGTACGACGGCGTCCCGCGTATTTACCAGAACCTTCCTTTCGCCGACCGCGTGGTTCAAGGCGATACCGTCCCTCCGAACGATGCCGTCATCCTGCTGGAATGTGACAGCACGCGGCGCGCGCTTCTCAGTGGGCTCGACGAATGTTTCCTGATTAATATTGACCATCACGCCAGCGGACGCAATTTTGCCGACATCAACTGGATCGACTCGACGGTTATGGCCACCGCCGAACTCGTGTACCACTTGGCCCGGCTGGCTTGTGTCCCCGTGGATCACGACATTGCCACCTGCCTCTACACCGCGCTTATGACCGACACGGGCTCGTTCATGTTCGAAGGCACCAACGAGCATACTTTCACGGTGGCGCGCGAACTGGTGCTGGCTGGAGCCGATCCGGCGCATTGCGCGCGTCCTATCTATTTCGGACATTCCACGGCCAAGCTGCGGCTGCTGGGCGCGGCGCTTTCGAACTTGCATCGGGAGGGTTCGCTGGCATGGATCTGGGTGACGCAGGAACAGATGCAGCGCTTCGGGGCCCGCGAAGAAGACTGCGAGGGGCTGGTCAACTACGCGCTTTCCATGGCCGACGTGCAGGTTGCGATCTTTTTTCGCGAACTGCCCGAGCGGCGCTTTCGCGTCAGCTTGCGCAGCAAAGGCGAGGTGAATGTCTCCACGGTGGCGGAGCATTTCGGTGGCGGCGGCCACAAATGCGCCAGCGGCTGTTCGCTGGAAGGGCCACTGGCGGTTGCCGTGGCGCGAATTGTCGAGCGCCTGCGCGCGGAACCGGAAGTCTTGAACGCGAACTCATCGACCAGTCGTTAGTCGTTGGTCGATCGTCGTTCGCGATGCCGAAACGAACGATGCAGTCGGAGCGATCCGCTAACGACAAATGAATCAGGGAACGAATCCTCGAAATCGGACTGACTTGTTGTTGCTGGTGGCGTTCTCCGGATTCCTTTTCTTCTATGGCCTTGGGGCCTTCGGCCTTCTGGGCGCCGACGAACCGCGCTATGCGCAAGTGGCGCGGGAGATGCTTGGACGCTCGGATTGGGTTACTCCTACGCTGCTCGGCAAACCTTGGCTGGAAAAGCCAGTGCTGTATTACTGGCAGGCGATGGTGTCGTTCCGTGTGGCCGGCGTGAGCGACCAGGCTGCGCGTGTGCCCGCTGCCTTCGACGCGGTTCTCCTGATTGCCGCCATTTATTTTTTTCTGCGCCGCTTCCGGCGGGGCAGTGAGCTTGACGGCGCGCTCATCACGGCCAGTTGTGCCGCCGTGGTGGGATTTGCGCACGCCGCCGCGATGGATATGCCACTCGCCGCCTGCTTTGCCATCGCGCTGCTTGCCTGGTACGCCTGGTACGAAAGCGAACGGCAGGCTTACCTTGCCGTCTTTTATTTGTTTCTAGGGCTTGGAACCTTAGCCAAAGGTCCGGTCGCGCCCGCTTTGGCCGCCCTCATCATCGTTCTCTTCATCGCTGTGAAACGGGACTGGCGCGCCATCCCGCGCACGCTTTGGATTCCCGGCATCGCGCTCTACCTTGCGGTTATGTTGCCCTGGTACATCGCGGTGCAGGTGCGCAATCCGGGATTTTTTCGATTCTTTATTTTGGAACACAATCTCGCGCGCTTCTCCCAGAACGTTTATCACCACCACCAGCCCTTCTGGTTCTACCTGCCCATGTTCTTACTGGCCATGATGCCTTGGACACTGGTGCTTATCCTGGCGGTCGCCGAACGCGCTCGGCTGATCTGGGCGGAAGGGAAAGAAGCCTTCTCTAGTCCGGAAGATTCGTGGCCACTGTTTCTTCTTATCTGGATGCTGGTGCCGGTCGTGTTTTTCAGCGCATCGCAATCGAAGCTGCCGGGCTACATACTGCCCGCCGTGCCCGCGGGAGCGCTGCTGGTCGCCGAATATCTGGCTGTCCGCCGCAGCGAGGCTGGTCCCGGTGACGACAAGAAGTTCTCGCCGTGGTTTGCGGCGGCTCACGGAGTTCTCTGCGGGCTGCTGATCTTTGCCGCTCTCTCCGCCGCCTCGATCGCGAGCAATCGCCACCTGATGTGGGGGACTGGCGCCTTGGTTGCTGCCGCGATTGCCGCTGTCTTCACGTTGGGCATCACGGCCGCGCTCCTTTCGCGAGGCGGACTCCGCCTGTTGAGCCGCGCCACCATGTTCGCGGTCGTGATCAGCGTAGCCGCCATTATTCGTCTCGCCGCACCGGTCATCGACGCCACCCAGTCCGCGCGTCCCATTGCCGACGCGATTCAAGCCTTTTCGCACGAGGCGGTCCCCATCGGCCTCTATCACGTGAATCGCACGCAAGAATATGGACTGGAGTTTTATCTCAATCGTCCAGCGCAGAAATATGAGGAAGGAAATATTCCAACCGCGGCTCATGTGGTGGTGGCCGCGCAAGGAACGCAGTCCCAAGTCGCCCAACTCGTTGCCGGACGCCGAGTATCATATTTAACCAGAATCCCTGAGCAGAAGTTGGATCTGTACTGGGTCGGGAAGTAGGTTTCAAAGTTTCAGAATTTCAAGGTTTCAAGGACTTGACGCTTTACTCTGCAACCTTGAAACTCTGAAACCTGGCTTTTTTATGGAAATTCTCGATCTCCGACACTTTTCTTCCGCTGACCTTCGGCCATTGCTGGAAGATGAGATCGCCATGTGGGGACGTATGCTGTCGTGGGACTACGCCACCTCGGCCGAGATGATCCTGCGCTACATGGATGCCAAAATCCTCCCAGGCTACGCCGCCATTGAGCGCGGCAGCATCTTTGGCTACTCCTTCTTTGTCTATGAGCAGAGCAAGGGCGTCATTGGCGACCTTTTTGTCCGCGATGGAGGCCGCAGCTCCGAGCGTCGCGAGGTCGAAGAACGCCTGCTTACCCACGTCATCGAGACCCTGCAACAGTCGCCCGGCATTCATCGCGTGGAGGCGCAATTGCTGGCGCACCATACCGGGGAAGTCTCGCGTCCCTTCCTGCAACAGGGCTTCAGCCGCCATCCTCGGGTGTTCATGAATTTCGATATCGGCAAGCATCCCCAGACCGCGCCGCCGTTGCCGGCACAGTTTGAAATCCGGCCCTGGTCGGAGCAGGAGTACCAGTCGGCCGCCGCGCTGATCACGGCCGCGTATCGTGGGCACGTCGATTCCGAGATCAACGATCAGTACCGCACCCTCACCGGCTCGCTGCGCTTTCTGAATAACATCGTGCGCTTCCCCGGTTGCGGGACGTTCGATTCCCAGGCGTCGTTCCTTGTCCTCGATCGCCGCACTCGCACGCTGACCGGCCTCATTCTCTGTTCGCTGGTGCGCCCGGATGTGGGACACATCACGCAGGTTTGCGTGCTTCCGGAATACCGCTCGGCCGGGCTTGGCGAAGCGATGCTGGCGGCGTCAACTCGGAATCTGCGCGGGCGGGGATTCCGCTCCATCTCGCTGACTGTTACCGAAGCGAACGACCGTGCGATTGCGCTTTATGAGAGGATCGGATTTGAATCTACGAGGGTGTTTGACGCTTTTGTGTGGGAGGGATAGGACCCGCGCTGGACGGGCGAGACGCCCGTCTCTCCACAAACCTCAACTGCAGACAAAAAAACCTCCGCGTCGTCCTTCCCCGTGACGACGCGGAGGGTTTACTTGGAAACCGGAGCCCCGATGCAACATCATTGCGAGCCACGTGACCCTTTGCTCTCGATCGGACCAAGCACATCGCCGAGGGGGCTGACCGTGAATCCAATCGAAAATGGCTTCCACTTCGTAGAACGAGAATGGACGGCAAACCCCTTCACGCAGGGAAGAAGAAATCCAGAAGCCATCTTACGAAAGCGGAAAACGCTGGACCTTCAGGGGCTAAAGCCCGCGCTGTTTTCATGAGACTTACGCGGCCCTGAAGGGCCGCTCTTCCACGGTGATGCGCGCGTTTTTCCGCAGGCGAGGAGGTCGAGTCCTATCCGAAGCGCCTAACTGATTGATGCCAAGCAGTTTACTGCCGCAGGATGTTCTTGGCGATGAAGAACACGTTGGCTGGGCGCTCCGCCAGGCGGCGCATGAAGTAGGGATACCACTCGGTGCCGAACGGGATATAGACTCGCACGCCCCAGCCCGCTTTCACCAAGGACTGCTGCAGGTCGCGCCGTATGCCGTGCAACATTTGGAATTCAAAGGAGTTGCGCGGAATGTTCTCACGCGTGGCAAAGGTCTTGGCCGCTTTAATAATGGTCTCGTCATGGGTCGCTAGACCATGATAGACGCCGCTTTTCATCAAGACCTTCATCAGCTTCACGTAGCTGGCGTCAACTTCGGACTTCTTCTGGAAGGCGATGTCTTCGGGCTCTTTGTATGCGCCTTTGCAGAGCCGGATGCGGATGCGTTCGGAGAGCAATTTCTCGACGTCGGCCTCGGCTCGGCGCATATAGGACTGGATCACCGTCCCTACGCTGTCTTCGTTGCCCGGAATGCGGTGGAGCTCGTGGACGAAGTCGAGCGTGCGCTGGGTGTAGGGCGAGCCTTCCATATCAACGCGAACAAAATTCCTGGGCGACATGCTGGCCGCCTTGGCGACCAGGCCGCGGACGATTTCGTAGGCCATGTGCTCGTCCACGTCCAGGCCCATGTGGGTCAGCTTGAGGCTGATATTCGCGTTCAGTTTATTGGCGGCAATTTCGTCGAGCAGGTGGTGGTAGAGCTGAGCGCTGGCGCGGGCTTCGTCAGCGTTGGTGACGTTCTCGCCCAGATTGTCGATGGAGACGCCGGCGCCGATCTGATTCATGGCGGCGGCGGCGCGAATTGCGTCCTTAACCTCGGTGCCGGCGACGAAGCGGGCGGAAGTGCGCTGGCCAAAGCGGGAGCGTTCGGCGATGGCGCGCATCCGCCGGCTCTCGGACAGTGCAATGAACACTGCCCTCAGCATGGTGCACCGGATTTTCGCGGGTTGGGACTGCCAGAGGCGTGCGTTGGCATTACATTATTTTTTACCACAAATGAAGGCGGGTTGCAGTGCGCGGCAAACGTTGTATCGGGCAAGCTATGATTTCCCGTAGAGACGCGGCTTGCCGCGTCTCCCGCCGCCGCGCGTGGCGGCACAGGCAAGACGGGGCAAACGCCGTCTCTTTAGCAGCGCCATTTTAATTGACTAGTCATATGACTAGTCAGTACAATTGAAATGGAGATGGAGGTGAAGCTTGGCTTCTTGGCAAGTGCAAGACGCGAAGGCGCGGTTCAGTGAGTTCCTGGATGCGACCATCAAGAAAGGACCGCAGGTTGTTACCCGCCGCGGAATTAGGACCGCGGTTATGGTGCCGATCGAAGAATGGGAGCGGCTGCAAAAGGCTGCTCGACCGAGTCTCAAGGAGGTGCTGCTGGCGCCGGAGCCGCGCTTCGATGACATTGTCGGCGAACGCCGCGTCTGGCGCCGTCGTCCCGTAGTGGAGTTCGAGTGAACAAATACTTGCTGGACACCAACGTCGTGTCCGAAACACGAAAGCCGCGTCCACACGGAGCTGTAGTGCAATGGCTGGGTGGTTTGGAGGGTGTGCGGACCTTCGTATCCGCTGTGACCTTAGGCGAATTACAAGTGGGAATTGAGAAGACCCGGCGGCAAGATCCGCTGAAGGCGGAAGAGATCGAGCGCTGGGTAGACCTGCTGGCCGCGGTCTACGAAGTACTGCCGATGGATGCCCAATGCTTTCGGGAATGGGCCCGGATCATGGATGGCAAGCCTCCCGACTTGCTCGAGGACGCCATGATCGCCGCTACCGCGCGGGTGCACCGTCTAATTGTCGCGACGAGAAATGAACGAGACTTCAAGCAACTCGACGTCCGAACCTTCAACCCGTTCAAGAACTAGTCATCCCGGCCTGTACGGTGCAGGCAAGACGGGGCAAGCCCCGTCTCTACACGAGCTTAATCCAGCGACGGCCAGCGGTCGTGTAGAATAACCGTTTGGATATGGACCTGTCGGCCATTCAGCGAGCCTTGCGCGACCGCAACATTGGCGCCTGGCTTTTCTACGATCATCACCATCGCGATCCGATCGCTTACCGCGTTCTGGGGCTCCCGGATGGGCTGATGGTCACGCGGCGCTGGTACTACCTGATCCCCGCCAAGGGCGAGCCCATCAAACTGGTGCATAAGATCGAGTCGGGACACCTGGATACTTTGCCCGGCTCCAAGACGCGGTACGCGGGATGGCAGGAACTGTTTGCCGCTTTGAAACAGATGCTTGGGCCGTATCGCGACGTGGCCATGCAGTTTTCGCCGAACAACTTCGTCTTCACCATCTCCATGGTGGACGCGGGAACGGCGGACATGATTCGCGGGCTGGGAAAGAATATTGTCAGCGCGGCCGACCTGATCGCGCAGTTTGAAGCGACCCTGACGGACGAACAGATCCAGTCGCACTTCGCGGCGCGCGATGTGATTGACGCGGTTACCGCCGAGGCTTTCAAGGAAATTGGGCGGCGGGTGCGCAACAGCGGCACGCACGAGCATGAGATTCAGCAATTTTTCATGGAAGCTTTCCAGCGCGCCAACATGGTGACCGACGACCCGCCGATTGTGGCCGTGAATGCCAACGCCGGCAACCCGCACTACGAGCCCAGCGCAAGCCGGCCGGTGCCGATTCGTGAAGGGGACCTTGTTTTGCTGGATGTATGGGCAAAAAAGAAGACGCCGGGCGCGATCTACTACGACATCACGTGGATGGGGTTTGTGGGCAATGCTCCGTCGGACCGGCACCGCGAGATTTTCAGGATTGTGAGCGAAGCCCGCGACATCGGTGTGAAGACGGTGCAGGATGCGATCTCTGCCCACCGGCCGATTGCGGGATGGGAAGTGGACCACGCGGTGCGCGGCCACATCCAGCAGGCAAAATACGGAGATTACTTCATCCATCGCACCGGGCACTCGATTGCGACCGAGGTGCATGCGAATGGCGCGAACATGGATGATCTGGAAATCCACGACGAGCGGCGCATTCTGCCCAACTCCTGTTTCTCGATCGAGCCTGGAATCTACCTGCCAGAGTTCGGCGTGCGCTCGGAAGTGAATGTGCTGGTGCGGGCGGGAAGCGCCGAGGTTACTGGTAAAATCCAACGAGAGATCGTGACCATCTGAATGGCCAAGCCGACAACAGATAAATCAACAAAAGCAATTGAGCCGGAATACCCGCTCACCACCCTGGCGGTGGTGGCGCCGATTGTGGGCTGGCTGATTCCGGGCGGTGGACACATCCTGCTGAAGCGCTACGGACGCGGCATTCTGCTGCTGGTGTCGGTGGTGGCGATGTTCGTGATTGGCCTGGGCATGCAGGGCCGGATTTATAAGCCGAACGGCGGCGACATCCTTGACATACTGGGTTTTATTGGCGACGTGGGCTCGGGAGCGCTCTATTTTCTGGCGCGCATCATGGATTGGGGCAACGTGATGGCGGCGAATGCGGCGGCGGATTATGGCAAGACGTTTCTGATCGTCGCCGGCCTGTTGAACTTTATCGCGGCGGCGGATGCGCATCACATTGCGCTGGGGAAGAAGCCGTGAACATCAGCTTGTCGCACTTCTCGGCTGCGGTGGTGTTCGCGCTGTTCGCGTCGGTGGTCTTCGGCATCACGCAGCGCAATTCGACGATGGAGCAGGTGAAGTACGGCCTCTACTGCTTCGCCATGTTTGTCGGAGGAGTTTTTCTAGCGGGATGGGTGATGGCGCTGATTCGGCGGTAGGAAACAGCCGTTAGCTCTTGGCTCTTATCTTCTAGCTCTTAGCTTTCCCCAGTTGGTTCCCAGTCTGCCAACAATTCGCTCGAAACTAGATCCCCCCTTCAGAAAACTGCGCAGAAGTGGGTCGTCCCTCTGGAGTCTGCGTCTAGCTTCTCTTTCGCCCCGTTGGGGCTTGCTCCGGTTCAATTTTCTACCCACGGCTTGCGCCGTGGGCTAAAATCTTGCGCCGCTTCGCGGCTTACTAATCGGGCGGTTCGGGGTGCAGGCCTTCGCCGGGGGCGAGCGGAAGGTGAGCGGCTCCGCTGAGGATGGCGCGTTCCTGCGGCGAGAACGCGTTCCTGTACGGCTGAGAATTGATGAGCCGGTCACGCTGTTCGGGCGTCAGGTTGCGCATGTCGTGGACCGCCCGCTTGACGGCCTGGCGGCGGGCAGGCGGCAGCTGCTTTAACTGTTCCTGGACTTGAAATAACTGCCGTCTTTGATCCGGCGTCAGGTGCTCTATGACCTCCATGCGCCTGAGAATGCGCTCCTGCTGCCCTGGAGGCAGGCTGGAGAAATTCTGCAACCGCCTTTGCAACCGGGCTTGCTGTTGGGGGGGAAGCCGGCGGAACTGGGGATCATTTTCGAGGGCGCGGCGCTGCTGCGCCGGCGGCAGATCCTTATACCGGCGGAGCCAGTTTCCGGCGTGGCCGGGCTGATTCTGCGGCGGATGGAATTGATTGGGACGGCTGGGGTTGGGACGGTTCTCTTTTTGAAAATGGTGCCACTGGCCGTCCGCAGGTTGCGATTGCGGATGCTGTTGCGGCGGCGAATACCGGTTTTGGGCGAACGACGGCGTCAGCAGCAGCAGCGCTGCCAGACAGCTCGCAACTCTTTCCCGGCCCAACATCTATGTCCCTCGTCAATCCAGCTAACTTAAAAACTACCGCTCAACCTGCCCGCTTCCGGGAGACGCGGCAAGCCGCGTCTCTACAGGAGATCAACCTTACGGATTCGCGGTTACGTCGTCCTGCACCTGCAGTTCGTCGAGCATATCGAAATCGGCATACAACTCGTCGTTCTTCTCCAGCGCCTGCAGATCGCCGACGGCGGTTCCCGGTTCCACCGGCAGACCGAGGGATGGAGGTTTGGTCGGGATGGTTGCGGTCAGAATCAACGACTTGTTGCTGATCAGCAGGGCTCCCGCAAATACTACGGCAGCGAGCGACATAGCCCACGCCGGACGCCGCGTCCAACTCAACCACCCCGCAGCCGGGCGCGCCATTTCTTCGCGTCTTTCTTCGGACAACCGCGCCTGGAGACGAGTGTCGAAATAGGGCGACGGTTCGGGCGCCTGCCATTCATCGAGCAGCGCCATGGTTTTCTGCAACTCGCTGAGATGAGACGCGCAGGCTTGACAGGATGCGATGTGTTTCTGAACCTCCGGCGAAGCGTCCACGCCAGCGGCCAGATCCGGCAATAGTTCGCGAATTTGATTGCAATTCATACGGCTTCCCTCTACTTCCCCGAAACGAACTGTTTCAACTGTTCGCGCAACGTTTCGTAGGCGCGGAACAGCAACGACTTGGTAGCGGATTCGCTCAACTTTAGAGCTCCCGCTATCTCTCGGTAATCCATCTGCTGATACTTGTGCATAATGACGGCGACGCGCTGACGCTCGGGCAGCGCGTTGACTACGTTGCGGATGGCCGCCAGCCGCTCCCGCTTCAAGATCTGCTCTTCGGCACTGAGCGAATCGTCGGCGAGGTCGGGCGTTGTGCCCGTTTCCTGGTCCGGCTCATCGAGACGCAGGGTATTTTCCGGACGCTCGTGGCGCGTATCGCGGGCGTGGTTGACGGCCAGGTTGGTCGCGATGCGGTACAGCCAGGTCGTGAACTTGGCGCTCGGCTCGTAACTGGTGCGCGAGCGGTACACGCGCAGAAACACTTCCTGCGCCAGTTCTTCCGCAGTCGACGGATTGTGGCACAAGCGATACATAAAGCCCACCATCGGCCGGCGATACTTCTGAACCAGATAAGAGAAGGCGGACTCGTCGCCCGCCTTCACGCGCAGCATCACGTCGACGTCGGAGACGGCCGCGTCTTGGTTGACGCTGGAGTTTGCCATGGGAACGGGCGCGGATGGGGATGCTCCCGCCAGGTTCAGCAACCCCCGGTCGAGTATTCCGCCATTCAGCAGTCCGCGATCAATGGCCACACTGCTCACACTGATAGAAACCCCGTCAGGGGCAGAAAGTTGCGTCTCTTCGGAGGCGGGCAGGCGCGCGGAAATGCTTTCCCGTGAATAAGTTACGGGCCGAGCCTCGGGAGTGTCGGAGGTGGACATGAAAGGGCGACAGAAAGAGGCTACCGGGAGCGGCGAAAGCGGTCAAGAGGCGGGGCGGATGCCGGGCGGCGGACGGGGCAAAGTTTGCTAAAATAGCAAACCGCGGCCGCGTGCAGGGCTGCAATAATACCGTCGCCAAGAGCCCGCGCCGCCCGGCGACAGAAGTGATCGAGCCATCTTCCCCATGACCAGCTACTGGACGATCTACTTTCGCGCCGCCCTCCGCGAGCAAGATCCGGCGAAGCTGCCCCGACTCCTCGAGCGGGCCCGCCGCGCCATCAACGATCGACTGCAAGAGCGAGGAACAAAAGGCCCCGACACAGGCGAGAGAGAAGAACTCGAAGACGGACTTCGGCAACTCAACCTCCACGAGTTGAGCCGAAAATCCATTCCCCACTGACCGGCGTCCCTGCGGCAGAGCGGCAGAAAAGGGCGTTTTATGGCCAGTGGGATGCCGAAGGGGCGGATACGATTTGTTACAATGACAAAACCGCAGAAAAGTGGGCGCATAACTCAGCGGTAGAGTGCCATCCTCACACGGTGGAAGTCGTAGGTTCAAATCCTACTGCGCCCACCAAGCAAGACTCGTGATTAGATTTTGACCGAGAGCTAATTCCTGGGGAAGAATTTAGGGTGGGTTCCACGGCTGTGACCTCCTGAAGGAGGAGTTGTGGCATGCCTGTGACGTACACCATCGACACCAAGGAAAGGGTCATTCGGACCCGTTGCATGGGGAGGGTGACGTTGGCCGAGGTGGTCGATCATTTTCAGGAATTGGAACGCGATCCCGAGTGTGCGGAAGACCTTGACGTTTTATTGGACCTGAGTGAGGTGGAGTCCCTGCCGAACTCCAGCCAGATTCAGGCGGTTGTCTATGAAGTGAAGAAGGTTCAGAAAAAAGTCCGGTTCGGTGCTTGCGCGATCGTGGCCGTCAGAGACGCGCTTTTCGGCATGCTAAGAATGTTTGAGGTCATGGCGCAGGATTATTTTCGTGTGATCCGCGTCTTCCGAGCCACCGCTGAGGCGGAGGCGTGGCTTGCTTCAGAGCGGGAACAGCCCTCCCAATCCCGCGCCTGACGCGGCCGCCAGCGGGCGTGTGCCGTTGGGAGTTATTCGTTAGCAAGCTGGCTTTTGAGCCGATCTGCCTGCTAATAGGTTGCGAAAAAAGGACCTTCCCCGCCGCAGGCTCACCCCAGCGGCTGAAGCCAATTCTGAAAGGAAGCCACCTATCGCAGCGGTGAACCGCTGCGCCACCCAAAATCAAGTGCAACACCGAGTTTTCTGTACCTGCCCAGTGGTGAAATCCACCTCGGCGGGTTCATGGGCCGAGTTCCCCAAAGTAATCTGGTAATTCTTGCACGAAGGGGAAAGAATCTTCCTGATCCGAGAAATCGGCATGGGGCACAAAACCTGCTCCTGGTAAGGACTTAGGGACTTTGGTAAGCGCGCTGCTCAACTCCCTCACTTAGCGCCAAGGCAGCCCTGCGGGGCTCCTGATCATCAAATCAAAATGAGCACTTTCGCAAAAACCGTTGCTGCGCGGAGCCGAGTCTCTTGGAGACTGGGGAGGGTATGCGCGATTGTGTTTTTTTGCTTCGGCAGCATTGCGCACGCGCATGCTGGAGCGACGCTACTTCTGGAAGAGCCGTATAGCTACGATGGCGCGCTCGCCGGAACTGGCCATGCGGCCGTGTATCTGAGCAACGTTTGTGCTGAGTCTCCGGTAGTTCTGCGCCGATGTGACGCGGGCGAATCCGGCGTTGTCCTTAGCCGGTATGACGGAATCGCGGGATACGATTGGATTGCGATTCCTCTTATTCCCTACCTGTACGCGGTTGACCGGCCGGAATCCGTGCCGCTGTTTGCCGATGCAAGGCTGATTGCTTTTCTCAGAGATCAATACCGTCGCGAGTATCTGGAAGCGCTTGCTCCCGATCGCCCCGATGGCGGAACGCCCGAGGGAAACTGGTATGAAATGGTCGGAGCATCTTATGACCGGACAGTTTATGGATTCGAGATTGAAACCAGCCCGGAACAGGATGCTCTGCTGATCAACAAGTTCAACCGCCAGCCCAACCGCGAGCGCTATAACTTCGTGAAGAGGAACTGCGCCGATTTTGTGCGCGAGGTGATCGATTTTTATTACCCGCACGCGCTGCATCGCAGTCTGGTTGGCGATCTTGGGGTGACGACTCCCAAGCAGATCGCGAAAATGATGGCGAAATACAGCCGCCACCATCCTGAGTTAGAGAGCTCGGATTTTCTGGTGCCGCAGGTTCCGGGAGCGGTCCGGCGCAGCCGACCCGTCCGCGGAGTATTGGAATCGGTGATGGCAGCGAAGAAATATATGCTGCCCGTGGTGGCGCTGCATCCCTACATCGGCGGCGGCTTGCTGGTGGAGTATTTTGGCCATCAACGATTCGATCCGGGACGAAACGCCCTGATCTGTGTTCTTGATCCGCGCCGCCAGTTGGATGCTCCAATGACCCGCGGCGACCGTGTTCGCTACCAGAGTCGGCTGGACGAACTGAGCCTGACCCGTGCGGTGCTTGATCCTTCGGACGAAGGAAAGGCCGAAGGAAAAAGCAAAGAAGTTGGAACCAGGGAAGTTAAAACCTGGGAGCGGTTGCAAGCTAGCGCCCAGCCTGGGCTCGATGCATCCGGGCAGCCCGTCCTGCAGATGCGCGCAGGCGAAGATCTGGCTTTGGTGGGGGTTTCGCGCGCCAACATCTTGAGCGTCTCGGAGTCGCCGGAACTGGCGGCAAGACTTATGGAGGCGCGGCTCCGCCAGGAGTTGCGGCCTGCCATCACCCGCAAGACTTCGCCCAGCGACGTGGAAAAAGACCTGAGGCTGTTCCAGCACCTGCTCTCGCTTCAGCCGAGAGAAATTGCCGCCACACCGGCCGCTGCGAATGACAACCGCGCTCGAGCTATGGCCGGCTTGCAGTAGGCTTCCTTTGTTCACAGCAAACAATTCCCACCAGGCAATTCGTTACGCATTTATTGTTAGGGCTGCGGGGGTAGGTGCGAACGGATCAGGGATTCCACCTGAGTCCAAACCTTCGGATCACACTCAATTTCGGTGTGCGACTTCATGAAGACGCGGTTGTACCAGGGATACTGCTTACAGTCGATCGGATGCGCTTTGTAGTCGAAGCGGAAATTTCCGATGATGTGGGTGCGTGCGGGATCGGCGGCACGGATTTGGGGTTCGCCGTGCAGCCAGCCATCGAGTTGATAGAAATTTGCGGCCTCGGCTACGTTGGCGGGAATGAGCTTATCGTTCTGGCCGGGCTTGGAGACACTATCCACCTGAACGGTGAGCAAGACTGGAATGCCATCTTTTTCGAGTTCTCGCGCCAGCGTAATGGCTTCGGAGGCGCCCCAGCTGTGTCCGTAAAGGATGATGCGGGCGTTGCGTTTCTCTTCGAGCGACGGTGGGCCGTTGCGACCGGTGTGCACAAATCGAACGATGTCGGCGAGGGCTTGTTGCCCGCGATGATTCTCAAGAACCTCGGCATACACGTCCGATGGGTAGTCCCGGCGCAGATGCGCGGCGACTTGGACCGGGCTGCGAATCATGTCATCGTGCCTGACAAATCCGCCTACGAAACCGATGACGATGACGGGCGCCGTTGTAACCGCGTCGGGCGCAGGGACTGGGCTTGCCGAGTCCGCGTGAGTGGCGGCCGGGATGAGGCAAAGAATAAACGAAACAACACGGATTGAAGTGCGAATAGAGTGGCTCACAACCTAGTCAATCATAACAACAACGGGCGGCTGGACTCGACACGCGGCGAACCTGCCCGGCTTCACTCGCTCTGAAATGCTAAGATTTCCGACATGCCACTGCGCAGCAAATTCAACAAAGTCACCCACGCGGCGGGAAAGCTGGTTCGCGGGCGTAAGGGCGAATCGCGCACCGCGGCGGAACTGGTCATCATTACCGGCATGAGCGGGTCGGGGAAGGCTTCCGCGCTTAAGGCCTTCGAAGATCTCGGCTTCTACTGCGTGGACAATCTCCCGGTGGAACTGATTCCGCGCTTTGCGGAACTGGCGGTGCAGTCGGGAGAGATTACGCGCACGGCGCTGGTGGTGGATGTGCGCGAGGGGTCACAACTGGAAAAGCTGCCGGCGATTCTGAAGGCGGTCAAACGGACGATTGCGACGCGGGTGATTTTTCTGGAAGCGAGCGACGCCGCGTTGCTGCGCCGCTACAGCGAGACGCGGCGGCCACATCCGCTGGGGACGGGCACCACGGTGCGGGCGTCGCTTGGGGCCGAACGACGGCATTTGCGGGCGATTCGCAAGATTGCCGACCTGGTGATTGACACTTCCAAATTCAATGTTCATGAACTGCGTGCGCACTTGACCGACCGCTTCAAACAGCAGTCGGGGAGCCAGCAGACGATTCTGGTCTCGTGCGTGAGTTTCGGATACAAGCACGGCTTGCCCGACGACGCCGACCTGGTGTTTGATGTGCGCTTTCTGCCCAATCCTCATTTCGTGCCCGAGTTTCGAGCGCTGACGGGGCGCGATCCCCGGGTGGCGAAATACATCCGGTCGTTTCCGCAGACGCAGGAGTTCATCAACCGCATTTCAGAACTTTTGATCTACCTGCTGCCGCACTACATTCGCGAGGGCAAGAGCTACCTGACTATCAGCTTCGGATGCACGGGCGGGCAGCACCGCTCGGTGATGATTGCCGAAGATGTAAGCAAGCGGCTGCGGAAAGCGGGATACAAAGTGAAGGTCGTGCATCGGGACAGCCCGAAGTAACGGGGGGCGTGCCGCAGTTCGGTCGCGGCGGGAGACGCGGCACGCCGCGTCTCTACGGCGAATCACATGTAGAATTGAGCCTTACACGCATGGCAACTTCCACAGTGGCGGACCCGAAGAGTGCAGTAACACCGGCTACGCCGCATCCACTGGTTCGCCTGTTGCGCTATGTATTGCCTTACTGGGGGCCGTTTCTCGCTTCGGTAGCGCTGATGGCGATGGTGGGGTTGTTGGATGCGGGCCGGTTGCTGCTGATCCGTCCGATTTTCGATCGCGTATTGAATCCTGGGTCCCAAGACAAAACCATCCCTTTGTTCAAACTGCCGGGCAGCGAACGCTTTCTTGATCTGCAACGACTGGTTCCGTCGCACTTTCACAATCCATGGACGGTGGTGGCTTTTGCGCTGGTGGCGGCCACGGTATTGAAGGGAATCTTCGACTACGCCGGAACCTACCTGGTGAACTTCGCGGGTTTTGGGATGATCACCGACCTGCGAGACGATCTGTATAACGCCATTCTACGGAGTTCGGCGGCTTTCTTCACGAAACACACCACGGGCACGCTGCTCTCGACCATGGTCAACGATATCGAGAAGGTGCAATACGCGATGTCGAGCGTACTGGCGGAATTTCTGCAGCAGTTTTTCACTTTGATTTTTGTCGCGGTCGTGGTGGTTTCGCAGGGGGGGAAACTGGCGTGGGTGTTGCTGTTCTTCATCCCGGCTATCTTGTACTCGTCGAGGAAGATCGGGCGGCAAGTGCGCAGCAAGACGCGGGGCGGACAGGACAAGCTGGCCGAGATCCAGAACATTCTGCACGAAACGATTACCGGGAATCGCATCGTCAAGGCGTTTGGCATGGAGAATTGGGAAGTGGAGCGCTTCCGGGTTGCGGCGCGACGACTATTTCGGGCGAATTTGCGGGTGGTGGCGGCGTTTGCGATCAGTTCTCCGCTGATGGACATTCTGGGCTCGATTGCCGTTGCGTTGCTGCTTCTGCTGGGACGCGATCAGATCAACCGGCACGTGTTAACAGAAGGGGCCTTCTGCACGTTCATTTTCGCCGTCTTCAAGCTCTACGACCCGGTCCGTAAGTTCGCGCAGTTCAACAACAATTTTCAGCAGGCGGTGGGAGCTTCGTCGGAAATTTTCCATTTCATGGATATCGAAGACGAAGTGCGGGAGAAGCCGGGAGCCAAGCGGATGGGGAAGTTTGCGCGCTCGATCCGGTTTGCGGACGTGTCGTTCTCCTATGAAAACGTGCAAGACTCGCCGGTGGTGTTGCATGGCATCAACCTGGAAGTGAAGGCGGGAGAAGTGTTGGCGGTGGTGGGATCGAGCGGCGCGGGCAAGAGCACGCTGGTGCATCTGATCCCGCGCTTTTTTGACGTCAGCAGCGGGCGCATTTTGATTGACGACAGCGATGTGCGGGACGTGACGCTGGATTCTCTGCGCTCGCAGATCGGCATTGTCACGCAGGAGACGGTGTTGTTCAACGATACGGTGAGGAACAATATCGCCTACGGCCAGCCGCATGTGTCGCAAAAGAAAGTCGAAGAAGCGGCGCGAGCGGCGCGAGCCTATGAATTCATTCGCGGGCTTCCGGAAGGGTACAACACCATGATCGGGGAGCGCGGGGTGCGGCTTTCGGGCGGGGAGCGGCAACGGATTGCGATTGCCCGGGCCATCCTGAAGAATGCGCCGATTCTGATTCTGGATGAGGCGACGTCGGCGCTGGACAGCGAGTCCGAATCGCTGGTGCAGTCGGCACTGCAAAATCTGATGACTGGGCGTACCGTGTTTGTAATTGCGCATCGGCTTTCGACGGTGCGCCGCGCAGATCGCATTGTGGTGCTCGAAAACGGCACGATCAGCGACATCGGCGCACATGAAGAGCTGATGCAGAAGTTAGGCACGTACCGGCGGCTCTATGAATTGCAGTTTGCCGAAGCGGACGCGCCGAAGGCAGTTTAAGCAGGTTTCAAAGTTTCAGAGTTGCAAGGTTTCAAGGTGCAGCGGTCGGGATGCCAGCGGATGGGATCGGGTACGATCGACCTTGGAACTTTGAAACCTTGAAACTCTGAAACCTTGAAACCTGGAATTTTTATGCCACTTCGCTCCATGACGGGATTCGCGCAGGTACGAGCGCAGGTTAATAGCCAGCTGGCGTTTTCGCTGTCACTCAAATCGGTGAATCATCGTTTTCTCGATCTGCACTTCCGCCTGCCATCCGATACTGACGCGCTGGAAATGAAGCTGCGCCGGTTGTTGAAGGACAAGATGGCGCGCGGCCATGTCGAAGTGATCCTGAACCTGGACCGTTCCGCTACGAACGGGGTTGCGCTCAACCGGCAACTGATTGCCGGCTATGTGGAAGCTTTCCGCGCCGCAGCCGATGAATTTGGCATTGAGGGCGAGCCCGATCTGAACGTGGTTTTGAGGATGCCGGGCGCCATGGACTCCGGAGCCGAGAGATCGGGAGAGGAACTGGAGACCGCGGTGATGGCGTGTGTGGAAGAAGCGCTTTCCCGGCTGAACGAGATGCGCGAAGAAGAAGGCCGGAGCATCAGCACCGAACTGCGCGCTCGCATGGCGAATCTGGACAAAGCGGCAGCGGGGGTGGAAGCCCATCGCAGCACCATTCTGCGCAGCTACTCGGAGCGTTTGCAGTCGCGGATGCTGGAGGTGCTCGGCGCACAGGTGGACAAAGAACGGATCCTGCAGGAAGTAGCGGTGCTGGTGGATCGCAGCGACATTCAGGAAGAGCTGGTGCGGCTGAATGCGCACGTGAAACATTTCCTTGGTTTGCTCGGACAAGGCGGCGAGGTGGGCAAGAAGATGGACTTCCTGCTGCAGGAAATGAATCGCGAGGCGAACACGCTGCTTTCGAAAACTTCGGGCTTGGCGGGAGAAGCGTTGAAAATTACCGAGATGGGACTGCTGATGAAGTCGGAGATCGAGAAATCGCGGGAACAGGTACAGAATCTGGAATGAGCATCGTTTACATTGTTTCCGCGCCCTCTGGCTCGGGTAAATCCACGCTGGTGAACGAACTGTTCAAGATGGTTCGTCACCTGGACTTCTCGATTTCGTACACCACGCGCCCGCCGCGTGGAAGCGAACAGAACGGCAAAGAATATTTTTTCGTCTCCCGGAAAGAATTTGAAGCCATGATCGCGGCTAATGAGTTTCTGGAGCACGCCGATGTTTTCGGAAACTATTACGGCACGGCGCGGCGCTTTCTGCGCGAGGCCGAGGCGCGTGGCAACGACCTGCTGCTGGATATCGATGTGCAGGGGGCAAGACAGATCAAGCAGAGGATTCCGGAGGCGGTGAGCATCTTCATTCTTCCTCCGGACCGGGAGAAGCTGGAATGGCGGTTGCGGAACCGGGGGCTGGATTCAGAAGCGGTCATCCGTCGCCGGTTGGACACGGCCCGGCGAGAGATTGAGAATTACTCAAAATACGACTACATTTTAGTTAACAACCTGCTGGAGCAATCGGCGGACCAACTGAAGGACATCGTACTGGCGGAGCGGTTGCAGCGAAGCGGGGCGGAAGTTTCCGGCGAGGAAAAGCGGCGAGTGGAGACCGCACAAGCTTGCCGGTTGGAACAGGCGCGGGAACGGGTGCAACCGATTCTGGCTTCGTTTGACCCGCAAGCGGTAAAGGGCACTTGAAGTTTTGGGGGAGAATGCATCATGAAGCTGATTGAAGGATTCGACAGCAACTACCGCTACATTCTGGTAGCGGCGCGGCGGGCGCGGCAACTGCAAGGCGGCGCGCCGCCGGTGATCGATACCGGATCGCGAAAACCCTGCCGCATCGCGCAGGATGAAATCAAGGCCGGCAAGGTGAAATGGCTGATTCCAGAAGCTCCGAAATTGCCGGTAGTGGCCGCAACCGAAACTCTGAACAAAGTGTTTGCGGAAGACGCGTAGAGATATTTTGTGTAGAGACGGGGCTGGCCCCGTCTCCGCCGCGGGAGACGCGGACGCTGCGTCTCTACGGGATTTCAGTAATTCTGCAGGCGGGGCTGGAGGTTGAGTCCGTGGCCGCCGCCTTCCTCCTATGAAAATTGTGCTGGGCGTGTCCGGTGGGATTGCAGCTTATAAGGCAGCGGAAATCGTGCGCCTGTTGCAAGACCGCGGCATTCATGTGCAAGTCGTAATGACGCGCGCGGCGCAGGAGTTCGTTCGTCCGCTGACCTTTGCAGCGCTCTCCGGTGAAAAAGTTATTACCGATATGTTCGGTTCCGGCTCCGGAGACGAGCAGGCGAATGTCGAGTCAGCGATCGAGCACATTGCGATTGCGCAGTCGATGGATGCGCTGGTGGTGGCTCCGGCCACGGCCGATGTGCTGGCGCGCTTCGCGCAGGGGATTGCCAACGACTTTCTGAGCACTCTGTATCTCGCGACGACCGCTCCGGTGGTGGTGGCTCCGGCAATGAACGTCAACATGTGGAATCACGTGGCCACGCAGGCGAATCTGGAAATCCTGCGCAAGCGTGGCGTTCGCATTGTGGAGCCCGGCCAAGGCTATCTGGCGTGTGGCATGACCGGCGCGGGTCGACTGGCCGAGAACGAAACGATTGTGGCGGCGGTGATGGAAGCGCTGGGCGCCGCGCAGGATCTGGCGGGCGAAACGGTGCTGGTGACGGCGGGGCCGACGCGGGAGAAGATTGATCCGGTGCGGTATTTGACGAACCGGTCGAGCGGGCGCCTGGGCTATGCCATTGCGGAAGCGGCTTTGCGGCGGGGAGCGCGCGTGCTGCTGGTGAGCGGGCCGACTGCCATTGCTGCGCCGGGCGCGGCGGAACTTACGCCGGTGGAGACTGCGGACGAGATGCTGGCGGCGGTTTTGAAACTCCTGCCGGAAGCGACGGTTGTAATCAAAACTGCGGCGGTGGCGGACTTCCGGCCGAAAGCAGTGGCAGGGCAAAAGATCAAGCGCAAAGGCGCGATGACGCTGGAACTGGAACCGACGGCGGATATTCTGGCTCAGGTCACGCGGCGGAAGACTACGCAGATTGTAGTGGGATTTGCAGCCGAGACGGAGAACGTGCTGGAAAATGCGCGCAAGAAGCTGGCGGCGAAGTCGCTCGACGCAATTGTCGTGAATGACGTTTCGCGCGAGGGCGTTGGTTTTGATTCCGACCGTAACGCGGTCACGATCATTTCTCAGAGCGAAGTGATCGAGGTTCCCGAGACCTCGAAATGGGAAGTTGCGCACCGCGTGCTAGACCAGGTCGTGAAGCTGCGGAAACACCGTGGAGCAGTTGTCCGTTAGGAGAATCCTGTGAACATCTATTTGTGCGGGACCTTGGCTCTCGTGTTGTCGACTCTCGTTGCAGCGCAGCAATCGCCGGTTCTCCTGGAAGAGGAGCCGCACCATCATCTTGTCCTCAAGAATGAATCCGTCATAGTCGTGCGGGTGAAGCTTCTGCCGGGTGAAAGCACGCTGTTTCACACGCACTTGTATGACCGCGTGACCATCGATTTGTCGAACGCCACCATCACCCGGCAAAAGTTTGGCGAGCGCGACAGTATGCTGGAGGCGACGAAACCTGGAGACGTTGCGGCGATGGAGTCGAATGGGCCTTACACCCACCTCGTGCATAACGCCGGCAACGCCGTCTTTGAAGCGCTGGATGTGGAACTGCTGCATCGGCCAACGACGGCTGCAGGTCCAGCCGCGGCGAAAGTGGAAGCGGAGAATTCAAGCGCGCGGGTCTACAAGTGGACACTGGCGCCGGGAGCTACGTCTGCGATGCATACCCACGAGCGTCCCTACCTGATTATTTCGGCTACACCGCTGGTGCTGAAGATGACGGATCCCGAGGGAAAATCGTCCACCCATGAAGTGAAGACGGGTGACATTCATTGGGTCGATGCCAAAGTCACGCACTCGCTGGCTAACCAGGGGACGACCGCCGGGACGATTGTGGAGATTGAGCTGAAGTAGTTTTCAGACCGCATCCACACGGTTTGTTATCCTTATCTGCAATGCCCCGCACTCTTGACCCTGAACTTCGCCGTGCGCTTGCTGCGCGGGTTCGTTACTACAACGAAATGGGAATCTATGACTTTTACCGGCGACCCACGTCGGAACACGCGGGTGGAGCTGGGGCGACGATTGTCGTGGACGAACAGGAAGCAACTATTTTGAAGCACACACTTGAGCCAGGAGAAGAGATGAGTCCACGGAAGGCCGCCGCGGTCGCACTGCCGGTTGTTGAAGAGAATATTTTTGACGCGATCGCGCTGAAACCCGAGCAGAGTGTGAGCGATCCGGTGAAGGCGCTGAAGATTATCCGCGAAGACCTGGGCGACTGTACACGCTGCGTGCTCCACAAGCAGGGACGGAAGCAGATTGTGTTTGGCGTGGGGAACTCGAAGGCGGAATTGATGTTTGTGGGCGAAGGGCCGGGCGCTGACGAAGACGCGCAGGGAGAGCCGTTCGTGGGGCGCGCCGGGCAACTGCTTAACAACATGATCAAGGCAATGGGGATTTCGCGCGAGCAAGTGTATATCGCGAACATCGTGAAATGCCGTCCGCCGGGCAATCGGACGCCGGAGCGCGAGGAGTGCGAGACCTGCTCTCCGTTTCTGATGCGGCAGATCGCGGTGATCAAGCCGAAGGTGGTGGTCGCGCTCGGAGCGGTAGCGGCGAAGACGCTGCTGGCGATGAATGCTTCGATGATGCAACTGCGCGGGCGTTTTTACGAGTTCAGGCCAACCGGCGTGCGGAGCAACGATCCTAATTGGGACGGATGCAAGCTGGCGGTCACCTACCATCCGGCGTTTCTGTTGCGCGATCCGCGACAGAAGGGTGAGGCTTGGAAAGACTTGCAGATGGTGATGAAGGAGCTGGGGATGAAGGCGCCGAAAGCAAACACGTAGGGACGGACGCATTCACCCGTCCAGCGGGGCGAAGCGTTTGTCGTTGGCGCAAAAGGGTGTAGGGGTCCTTCGACTCCGCAGAACGATCCGCTTCGCGAATCGTTCTGCTACGCTCAGGATGACAATACTTACAAGGCATGCCTCTCTTCGCCGACGTCGCCCTTGCTGTGCCGCTTGATATGGTGTTCACCTACGCCATCCCTCCGGGCATGGAGCCGGTGGTGGGCGGACGGGTGCTGGTGCCCTTCCGGCAGCAACGGCTGTCGGGCATTGTGGTTGAGTTGCATGACCGTCCGCCGCAGGTTAAGACCAAGAAGGTTATCGAAGCGCTCGACCTTTCGCCGGTTCTCGACGAGCAACTGCTGAAACTTGGGAAGTGGATTGCCGGTTACTATCTGGCGCCGGTGGGCGAAGTGTTTCGCACTATGCTTCCTCTCTCCGCCGAGTTTAAACGCTCGGTTGCGTACCGCATCACCGACGGGGGACGGATGGCGTTGCATCTGGCAGGGATGTCGGGGTCTCCGGCTCGGTCGAGGCGGACTCCGGAACAGCAACTGGTTGAGTTTCGCGTGCTTGATTATCTGGCGGAGCGGGAGAGCTTGCGCGAAGAGCGTTTGCGCGGGGCGACTGGGGTGCCGAGGGTGCTGCTTGCGGGGATGGCGCGCAAGAAGTGGATTGCGCGGGAGGATGTATCGGCGGCTCGGGATGTGGCGCGGCTGGTGAAGGTTGCGGTGCTGCGGGGGGCGGAGGCTTCGCCTCCGCTGGACGGGCCGGAGGCCCGTCACCACACAAGCACGGCGATCACCGCGAAAAAGCTCACTGAGAACCAGCGGACCTTGGTTGAGACGCTGGCGGCTTCCGGCGGACGCTTGCCGGTCGAGGCGCTCCGTGGGTTGGATGTGCCTCGCACTACGCTCGGCACTTTGGTGCGGCGGGGGTTGATTGAACTTGTGGATGAGCCGCAGGACTTCACGGCTTCTAGGATTAAGCCGCGGCAGTCTCCGTTCGAGTTTGAATTCAGCGCGGCACAGAAGGAGGCGCTGGCGAAGATTGGTGCGGCCGTCGAATCGCGCAAGTTTGGCGGGCTGCTGCTGCACGGCATCACCGGGTCGGGGAAGACTGCGGTGTACCTGGCTTGTATGCGGCAGGTGCTGGATGCGGGGCGGTCGTCGATCTTGCTGGTTCCTGAAATTGGGCTGACTCCAGCGGTGGCGGCGGATCTACACCAGGTGTTCGGCGATGAAGTTGCCATTCTGCATTCGGGGTTGTCGGATGCGGAGCGGGCGGAGCAGTGGCATCGCATACGTCGCGGCGAGGCGCGGGTGGTGGCGGGAACGCGGTCGGCGGTGTTCGCGCCGGTCAGCGACCTGGCGCTCATCATTGTGGACGAGGAGCAGGATTCGTCGTACAAGCAGGAAGAGACGCCGCGCTATCACGCGCGCGATGTGGCGGTCATGCGGGCGAAGATGGCGGGAGCGGTCGTCGTTCTCGGCTCGGCCACGCCTTCGCTCGAGTCCTACTACAACGCTAAGAAGAATAAATATGCGCTGGTGGAGCTGCCCGACCGGGTGGAGATGCGTCCGCTGCCCAAAGTCGAAATTGTGGACATGCGGCAGGAGTTTCAGGAGACGGGGCAGGAGCAAGTCATCTCGCGCAAGCTGGCGGAGGAGATCCGCGAACGGCTGGAGAAAAAAGAGCAGGTCATGGTGCTGCTCAACCGGCGCGGGTATTCTCCGGTGGTGTTGTGCCGCGCTTGCGGGAAGACTTTGCAGTGCAAAAACTGTGCGGTCTCGATGACGCACCACAAGCGCGAGCGCAAGATGGAATGCCACTACTGCGGGCATGTTGCGCACATTCCCGATAAATGCGCGCATTGCGGCAGCGAGTACGTTTATTTTGTAGGAACGGGATCGGAGAAGCTGGAAGAGTTGCTG
>Ga0074044_10001091_pt1 | contig 24956 bp, 26 predicted proteins | sample BogForMeECP23OM1_FD_94443 | JGI IMG/M metagenome (GOLD analysis project Ga0074044, IMG submission 94443) | Bog forest soil microbial communities from Calvert Island, British Columbia, Canada - Bog Forest MetaG ECP23OM1 | ecosystem: Environmental > Terrestrial > Soil > Wetlands ... | reverse complement strand
TCGCTCGCCTGGACAGCCGGGGCGGCTGTCCCCACATAACCTGTTCAAATTTGCCAGGCCCTGATTATGCTAGATTGGGTTTCGCGGGCCTATAGCTCAACGGTTAGAGCAGCAGACTCATAATCTGTTGGTTCCAGGTTCGAATCCTGGTGGGCCCACCAACCCCCTCAAGGTTGACGTGCAATCAGTCCCTCGTGCCTCACTCTTACTCCTGCTTGAGCGCGCACTTGTGTTCGGCGAATTGCTTCCGCAGGCTTTCCTGCGCATCGGAGGTTCGCTTGAGCAAGTCCAGCGGAACTTTGAATTCGCGCCCACATTGTGAACACACGCACACGGCGGGAACAGTACCCAGCCACTTGGTTACGCGAAGAATGCGTGTCGCCATTTTCGTCCCGGCAAAATTATAATGCGCACGGCGTAGCTTTCGGTCCTTAGCCTCTGGCTTTTGGTTTTGGGTAGAAGCTAGAAGCTAAGAGCTAATGACACTTTTCGCAATCGAGATTCGGATGCTGAAGGTTCGGAAAATCTGTTGAGCCCCCTCACCGAGAAATCCCCCGCGCACTGGAGAGTTGCGCTCCTCGTTGGCGTCGTCACTTTCCTGTCATTCATCTATTTCTACGAAGGCGGCGGATGGAATCAGAATTCGCGCTTTGATCTCCTGCGCGCGATCGTCGAGCGGCACACGCTGCAGATTGATGCTTACCACGAGAACACGCAGGACAAGGCGCATTTCAACGGACATTACTACTCCGATAAAGCGCCGGGACTGGTCTTTCTTGCTGTGCCTTTCGCGCTGGTGGCCAGACCCTTGTTCCGGGTTGCAGGGATCGACCCGGAATCGGCGCGAGGCGAAGTTGCGCTCTCGTATGTGGTAGCCGCTGGCGCAGTGGCTCTGCCGACGGCGCTCGCGGGAGCGTGCTTGTTTTTTCTGGCGCTGCGTTTTGGCGCTGGCTCGAGTGCCGCAGCTTTTGCCGCGCTCGTGGCGTGCGTGGGAACTCCGATCTGGGCCTACGCCAGCCTGTTCTGGGCGCATGCGCTGGTCGGGGCGTGCCTGGTCTTCGCCTTCGCATCGGCGCTGAAGTTGCGCGACAGCGCGACTCCGAGCGCGGATTTTCTCTGGGCCTTGGCTGCGGGCGTCACGGCGGGATGGGCGACGGTGACGGAATATCCTGCTGCGCCAGCGTCGACCATTGTGGCGTTGCTTGCCCTATCTCAGGTCCGGCGGCGCGGAGCGGCCGCTCGCTGGCGTGTGTTCGCCGGCGTTGGGATCGGCGCGGCAGCTTGCCTGATCGTGCTTTTGTGGTATCTGCATGCGGCGTTTGGATCGTTTCGTCCCAGCTATTCTTACTATGATCCGAATTCGTTCGCGTTTATGCAGCAGCGCGGATATCTAGGGCTGACCTATCCGCATCCTGACCGACTGCTGAAGCTGTTGTTTGGATGCGCGCGCGGGTTGTTCTTCGCCTCGCCGGTGACGCTCGCGGCTCCCGTTGGGCTGTGGTGGTTGTATAGAGATCGCGCTCACCGCTCGGCTGCGCTGGCGGCGGCCGCGATCGCGGCGTACTACTTTTTGTTCAACGCGTCGTTCTACTGGTGGAAGGCTGGATTATCTTTCGGTCCGCGTTACGCGGGAGCATGCATTCCGCTCTTGTGCCTCGGGCTGCCAGTGGCCTGGCAGCGCGGAACGCCGGCAGTCCGCCGGGTGTTGTTCGCGCTGGCAGCGGTCAGCGTGTTCTTCGCGTTGATGGTGGTTTCGACGACTTCGCAACTCTCCATGCAGGATTCCTGTCCCATGTGGCACTCTGCTTGGCCAGCGTTCTGGTCGGGGCAAATGGCGCTCAACCGCGATTCCATGCTGACGGCGGCCGAGGCGGGATCGAGCGGGCACTACGGCGCATCCAACTTAGGTGAGTTGATGGGACTGCGCGGACTGGCCAGCATGTTGCCATTACTAGCCCTGTGGGCCCTCGCGGCGCTGCTCTGGCGGCGCATGCGTCGGGCGTCCCCGTCATCCGTGTAAAATAACTGGTTGGCGAAAATGATTGCTGCAATTTTATTCGCGAGGGAGTCATGGCGCACACTGTGTTCTGCGTGAAGTTGAAAAGAGAAATGCCGGGGCTCGACGAGCCTCCGTTCGACAACGATCTGGGGAAGAAGGTTTACGACAACGTCTCGCAGGAGGCCTGGCGGATGTGGACCGAGCACTGCAAGATGCTGCTCAACGAATATCGCCTGAACCCCGCGCGCCGCGAGGATCAGGAAGTGATCGTCAAACAGATGGATATGTTTTTCTTCGGCGAAGGCTCGGCCAAGCCCAAGGAATACGTCCCGCCGACGCACTGACGGCGTTCTCGCTCCCCAGACGGAACGCGGGAACGGCGCGGCAAGCTTCTAAGCCTGTCGCAGCGTTGACTCCTTAAGAAACGGTGCCGCTCCCAGCAACATGGCGATCGCAGGCATTGCCGCCCAGATCAGAATTCCCAAGGCCAAGCGGGATGGATGGCTCAACGCGATCGTGTTGTGTTCGAAGATCGCGCTGACCGGAATCACCAGGCCGCACAGCAAGAACATCACCAGCGCCGGAAACGCACCCGCCACCACCCGAACCGTACGCGTTCCTCCACCGCGCCGCGAAAGGAATGCTCCCAGCGCTCCGCACAGCACCTGGCCTGACAGCCACCCAACGTAAAATCAGCGCGGCAGTCCGGAAATCAGATGACTGGGCCGCATGCTGATGTCGGTGAAGTAGAACGAGGGATCGTGCGCGAGGACAATTTCCTCGGCGAACATGAGCAGGCTCGCCGCGGTAAGGCTGACGAATCCGGGCAGCCAAAGCGAACTGGTGCGCAGGTTCAATCGATTCGCCTCAGAGGCGACGGCACATAGCAAGAGCGCCATGCATGCGGCAAAGCTGAGACGCTGGAGAACGGCGGCGCGGTCCAGGAAGAGCAGAAGCAGGCCGATGCCGAACAGAACGGCGATCGCGGGCAACCAAACGGCCTTGGTGCGGCAGTGCATACTCTGAAAGTTCATGCTCTGACGGTTCGTGCTCTGATCGTTCATGCTCTGATCGTTCATGCTCTGATCGTTCATGCTCTGATAGTTCATGGAATCCTCCTCTGATTTCGTGCGGGAGATCTCTGTCGACAGAGCTTGCCAATCGTCGACTTGCTGGAGTGCGATCCGCATCGCTTCTGTTTCGCTAGACCCGCGGGCAAGCGCTTCTTCGTAGACTTCTTCCAGGTGAGCGGCGAGTTCGGCGACGACCTCGTGACCGCATGATCGGGACGCGGCCAGGCGCTCGCGAACGAGCTGCATCCAGTCAGGCTTCATTCGCTCAGGCATGGCTCACTCCGGTCAGGGCATCGAGCGCGTGGAAGAAGCCGCGCCACTCTTCTTTAAGAGGAGCGAGTTGCTTCCTTCCGCTGGGCGTGAGGCGATAGTAGCGGCGGTCGCGGCCAGCGTGGTTGGCTTGCCAGTGGCCTTCTACCCATCCGCGCTTTTCCATCTCGTAGAGCAGGGGATAGAGCGAGGCCAGCGTGAATTTCAGGGCGCCGCTGGTACGCTCGTCGATCTGCTTCGCGATTTCAAAGCCGTAGAGCGGCTGTTCGGACAGCAGCGAGAGAATCGCCAGTTCGCCACTTCCGCGCGTGATTTGAGAACGAATTCGCTTGGTCATGTCAGTTCCGGAGTCGTCAGCATCGGACCCGCAGTATAGGAATCCTATGTTCCGAATCTGTTGGGAATATAGGATTCCGATATAGCGGAGTCAACGTTACCCAGGTACGTGTCCTCGAGGGAGTTTTTCAGGTTACTCGCTGAACGATTTCCTTTGCTGCGCAAGTTTCCGTACAAGGCTCGTTCTCAAGTTGGCCGCGATGAAACGTCGAACTAAATTCGGGTTGGCATTGATTGCGATGTTTCTCGTCCTGATTGTCGCGGCCTTCGTGATTCCGTGCATGATGCCGCCGCACGGTCCGGCTAACGAATCCTCCGCTGTCGCCAACCTCAGAACAATCAACGATGCAGAAGAGACCTATCGCGGTGCCTATGGCGGGTACGCTGATTCATTGACGAAATTGGGCGGGCCTCAGCCCTGTGTCGCATCGGCGGCCACAGCATGCCTCATCGACAGCGTGCTGGCCAACGGGGTGAAATCGGGGTATCGATTCACGGTGGTTGCCAGTAGTCCTGTAGGAGGCGCGAACAGGAGCTACTTTGCGAGTGCCGCCCCCTTGGTGTTTGGCAGAGGCAAACGTCGTTTCTGCTCGACCGAGGCAAAAGTAATTCGGGTGGACTCAAATGCAGGACGCAGCACGATCCCACCCGACGCGCAGGAGTGCGCGAACTTCAGCACGTTGCAGTAAGGTGCGATCAGGGGCTAAAGCCTCTGTTGATTCTATGCGGCTTACGCGGCGCTGAAGCGCCGCTCTTCCACGCTACTTTCCAGGTCTTCAATGATCACGACCCACTGCGCCCGCCACTAATACCTTCGATCCCCTGCTGTTACTTCGGTAGTTACCATGCACCAATATTGATGCATATTTCATCAACCCGTAACATTCGGCTGCTACAAGAAGAGTATGGATCTGCATGTCAACACGCTGATCCTCTCCGACCTGCACCTCGGTGCAGAGACGAGTCATGCGCGCGAGGCTACGCGCGTGCTCAAGCAGACTCGCTTTCAGCGCCTGATCCTGCTGGGCGATATTTTCGCCGACCTTAATTTCGCCCGCCTGACCAAAGAGCACTGGAAGTTTCTGGGATACATCCGGAAGCTTTCGAACCCCAAGCGCAAAATTGAAGTCGTGTGGGTCGAGGGCAATCACGATCACGGGCTGGCCAACATCATGTCGCACCTGGTCGGAGTGCAGGTCTACGAAAGCTACGAGTGGGAATACCGCGGCCTGCGCCACATCGCGATCCACGGCCACCAGTTCGATGGATTTCAGGTGAACCGGGTACGGCTCAGCCGGCTGGGCACGTCGCTCTACCTGCAGCTGCAGAAGCTGGATTTCAAGAGCAAGCCGATCGTGCGGCTGATCGACCGGTTGAATACGCGCTGGCTGCGCATGTCGCCGAAAGTCGCGGCGGGAGCGATCGCGTACGCGCGCAGTCACGGCGCGGAGCGGATTTTTTGCGGACATACGCACGAAGCCGTCCACGTAGAAAAGGACGGCGTGGATTACTACAACTCCGGCGGGTGGGTCGATGCCCGGCTCACTTACCTCACCATCGACGAACAGGGGGTACAGATTCATGAATACAACCAGCATGAATACAACGAACGAGCTGACGATCGTGATTCCGGCGAAGAACGAGGCGAAGCTGATTCCGCGCTTGCTGACGTCGCTGACGAATCAGGACTACTCGAAGATGTCGAGTGCGAGAGTGTTGGTCGCTGACGCGAACTCAACCGACGGCACTCCCGAGATCGTGCTCAGTTTCCGCGATCGCCTGAATGTGAGCGTGATTCGCGGGGGCATGCCCTCGGTCGGCCGCAATCAGGGCGCGGCGCAGGCCGACACTCCCTACATTCTTTTTCTGGACGCGGACGTGGAACTGGCCGACCGCTCGCTGATCCGCCGCTGCGTGGAGCGGGCGCAGAGCAGGAGGTTGCACTGCGTGACCACCAACATTGTATGCAGCGAGGGCGGCTGGGTCGACAAGATGTTCTATATCACCAACGATGTTTTTCAGTATCTGTCGCACCTGCACCGTCCGTTTGCCACTGGAATGTTCATGCTCTTTGATCGCAGGAAATTCTGGGAGCTGGGTGGATTTCACGAGCAGATTCTATTCGGAGAAGATTACAAACTGACGCAGCAGGTGGAACGGAAGCGGTTTGCGATTGTCCGCGGCGGCGTCCTAACCACGAATCGCCGGTTGAAGAGGATGGGATATCTGCCCGTGGGCTGGCTCTTCCTCAAGACTGGGATGAATTACTGGAACGAAAAATATTTCCTGCGCGATCACAAATATTGGGCCTAGGAAGCGGACGGCGCGTCCCGCGCCTGGCTTCTCTCTTCGTGCATCAACAGTTTTTGTGTGGCCACAAGAAACAGGATTCAGCCAACCAGCTGAATCCTGCTTTTGCGTGGAAGCCCCTTCCTTTGCAAAGAACGCCAAGGATGAACCACCCTGGGCGCGGGTACGATTTTGCCGGCAGGCAGCGTATCGTGAAATCATCGAGACCAAGGCGGTCTGCGTCAAATCATTGCACGCATCGCTTTGTGTAAAGCGTAGCCTTGTGTAGAGGATGAGAAACAATGCAAAAACGCAAACTCGGAAAAAGCAATCTCGAAGTGTCAGCTCTGGGGCTTGGCTGCATGGGCATGAGTTTTTCCTACGGTCCGCCCAAAGATAAGAAGGAGATGACCGCTCTTCTCCATGCCGCCGTCGATCGCGGCATCACATTCTTTGACACCGCCGAAGTCTACGGACCCTACTTAAACGAAGAACTGGTGGGCGAAGCGCTACTCCCATATCGCGGGAAGGTGGTGATCGCGACCAAGTTCGCCTATGAGCTTAAACCCGATGGAAGTCCGGGCTGGGTGCGGCTGAACAGCCAGCCCGAGCACATCCGGCAGGCCGTCGAAGGCTCGCTCAAGCGGCTCAGAGTTGACACCATCGACCTGCTTTATCAGCACCGCGTGGACCCCGAGGTTCCGATCGAAGACGTGGCAGGGACGGTGAAGGAGCTGATTCAGCAAGGCAAGGTCAAGCACTTCGGCATGTCGGAAGCGGCCGCCAAGACGATCCGCCGCGCCCACGCAGTGCAGCCGGTCACCGCTGTGCAAAGCGAATACTCGTTGTGGTTCCGCGAGCGTGAAAAGGACCTGCTGCCGACCCTTGAGGAACTTGGAATCGGATTCGTTCCCTATAGTCCTCTCGGCAAGGGCTTCCTCACCGGGGCGATCGACGAAAGCGCAAAATTCGCCAGCAACGATTTTCGCAGCACGCTGCCGCGTTTTACGCCGGAGGCTCTCAAAGCGAATCAGGCGTTGATCGGCTTGCTCGGCGAGATCGGGCAACGAAAGAAGGCGACTCCTGCGCAGATCGCGCTGGCCTGGCTCCTGGCGCAGAAGCCATGGATCGTTCCCATCCCCGGCACAACCAAGCTGTCCCGCCTTGAAGAAAACAATGGTGCGCTCGCGGTCGAACTGACCAGCAACGATCTCCGCGAGATTGAGACTGCCGCCGCAAAGATTCCGGTGCAAGGAGCGCGGTATCCCGAACACATTGAAGCGATGAGCAACCTGTGAGAGGAAGAGTTCGATAAATGGAAATCAAACGAGTTGGCACGCAGCCTTCCGCCAAGGGACCGTCAGACTGGTTCACCGGCACGGTGCGAATTGATCCGCTTTTTCAGGCTCCCGATCCGGCGTTTGTATCCGGAGCCAGCGTAGCTTTCGAGCCCGGCGCCCGGACTGCCTGGCACACGCATCCGCTCGGTCAGACTCTGATCGTCACATCCGGTTGCGGCTGGGCGCAGCGCGAAGGCGGACCGGTCGAGGAGATCCGCCCGGGGGATGTGGTCTGGTTTTCACCCGGCGAGAAGCACTGGCACGGCGCTGCACCGGCCACGGCCATGACGCACCTCGCCATTCAGGAAAAGAAGGACGGCAAGGTGGTCGACTGGATGGAACACGTCACCGACGAGCAATACCGCAGGTAAATCCAACACTGCCGTTCGCGCGCTGCCTGGAACACGCTGCCTAGAAGCGGAAGACAATTCCGGTGGATAGACGGAAGTCGTTCTGCGTCGTGCTGAAGAAGCGGGTGTAGACATAATCTCCCTGCAGCCGCCATGCGATGGGACGAATAATGCGGTAGTCGAGACCACCGCCGATTGCGCTCGCGAAGGACGTGTCGGATCCGAAGCCGTTGGTGGTGACGTGTCCGACGCCAACTTCGCCTTCGGCGAACGGACGAAACTTTCCTAACGCGATTGAAACGCGCGGCCCGAACAGAACTTCTTCTTCATGGGCGCTCACGCTGACGTTTAGCAGGCCGTTCGGCGTTGGTTCGCCGAAACTCTCCGAACCATAGTGGCCGCTGAAGTCGGCGACAATTCCCAGCAACGGCACCATCTTGCCTTCGAGAGAGGCTTCCCATCCCTGCAGGTTGGCGCGCCCGGAAACCAGGTTGAGTGCGGAGGAACTTGTGTTTTGAAAAGAATATCCGACGAAGACGTTACCCGCGGTAGGGATCTGGGCCGACGCCAGCCCGGCCAGCGATAAGAACGATAAGAGCACGAAAGAAATGAGAACCAGCTTGCGCATAGATATAGTTATCCTCCTTCTGCTTGGCTGCTGCCTTCTGCGTTTTTCTTAAACCCGCGCTCACGCAGAAAGTTCTTGGATGCCGTAAAAACCAGAAGGGGATATCTTCTCCGTTTTCGTTTCAGAATGAAGTCACTGCGGTAACCAGAAAGGTTCAGAAGCGCCAGACGATTCCGGTGGAAGCCCGGTAATCGCTCTGGTATGCGCTCAGGTAATGAGTGCGCATGTAATCGCCCTGCAGGCGCCAGGAGAAATTTTTGAATCCGAGTTTGTAATCCGCGCCGCCGCCCACGTCGACCGCGATGGGGTTATAGATGTTGCCGTAGGAGTTGATGTGCTGAATGCCGGCCATGGCATGGACGAACGGGCGCCACTTTCCGTAATTGTTGGAGAGGCGCGGGCCGAAGAGGCCGTTGTATTCCCTCACGCCGCTGCGGTAGTAACCACTGGCGTCGATCACAAAGCCGAGGTGTGGAAATCGGGCGAAGGGAAGGTCTTCGGCCGAGCCGTTCCAGCCGCGATAGGATTGCCGGGTAATAACATCTGTGAGCTGGCCGTAAGAAACACCGGCGAAAACATTGCCCCTCGGAAGGATCTGAGCCGACATTGAAGTGGAACATAAAGCGAGACCGAGGAACGCGAACACCACCGAAGCGACTTTGAGCACGAACCAATCCTCCCCGGCACTCCGCCGGCAGAAAAATCCAATTAGGTCAACGAAATCTGTTAGATGCAGTGTACCGGATGGTCAAGATGTATCGGGGGACAAAATTAGTCCCAAAGCCGGACCCTTAAACGAGAATTTATCAGTTTTTCACGGTGCCAAAACCCGCCCATCCCCGTCTATGTATTAGCATGCAATCAATCGATACGAATTGGCAAACGCAGGAGCAGCCGCTGAAAGCGGTCGCTTGTGGATTCAACGTTTTTGGATCAAACGTATTTGGATTGAAGAAGGAGCCGAAGTTGAAGCTGACTCTGGAAACGCGAAATTATGGCGATGTCATCATCCTCTATTGCCAGGGCCGCATCGTGTTTCGCGATGAGGCGATGGCGCTATCGCGTCTGGCGGGCGAGATATTGCAGAACACCAATAAGCTGGTGCTCGACCTCAGCGGCGTGACTGCGATGGATAGCGCGGGCATCGGGGAGCTGGCTCTGGTACAGACCTGGGCGCAGGACCGCAAGGCGGAACTCAAGTGCGCCGGCGCCAGGCCGCTGGTCCGGAGCTTGCTCGACCTGACGAATCTGGGCTCGGTGGTGGAAGTGCATTCGACGATCGAGGAGGCGCTGGCGTCGTTCCGCGAGGAGCAGGTCTGCGCTGACTGCTGAGCCGGTAGCGAGAAGAAGATCGGGCCGTCACAAAGAAAACAGAAAGGAGCAAAGTTCGCTTTGCTCCTTTTCCTCTTCCCGTCGTTTCTTTACCGCTGAAAGCGATAGCGGCCCTTGCGCTCAACGGCCACGGCTTCGGCAACTTTCAGGAATGCTCTCGCCGCATGCGAGCGGTTCGCATCCTTGCGGTAGATAAGGCGCAACTTGCGCTTCAATTGCAGCTCGCGCACCGGAATCCGAACCAGTTCGCCGCGCGCGATTTCGTTTTCGACGCTGATCTCCGGCACCAGCGCCACTCCATTGCCCATGGCCACGAACTGTTTGATGGCCTGCAGAGTCGGCAGCTCCAGGTCCATGTGCAAAGGCGTTTTATGCGTCTTGAATAGCTGAATCACTTTTTCGCGGTACGGAGATGAAACAATGTGCGCCACAAACGACTCCGCGCCCAGCTGCCGTATGCTGACATGCGGCGCCGACGCCAGCGGATGCTTTGGCGGTACCACGAAAACAAGTTCATCGAGATACACGACCACCGAGTGCAGGTTCGCCTCCTGCGGCTCGTAGGAGAGTACGCCGAATTCGGCTGCGTGACGCAGAACTTCATCGGGGATGTGGCTGCCCAGCGCTCGTTCCACCGTGATCTTGATCATGGGATGCAATCGCCGGAACTCGGCCAGCACCGGCAACAGGTAGAGCACGGTGAATTCGTTGGCCGCGATCACCAGCTTGCCCTTCTGCAGTTCGCGCAGTTCGGACAGAGACTCGGCCGCCTCGCCGCGCAGGTTGATCAGCTTCTCGGCATATTCGTAGAGAACCTTGCCGGCGTCGGTGAGCATGCCTTCGCGCGAGGAGCGATCAAACAGCGCCTCGCCGAGTTCGTTTTCCAGTTTGCGGATGGTCTGGCTCACCGCCGACTGCGTGCGATGCAGCTTTTCCGCTGCGCGGGAAAATCTGCGCTCCCGCGCAACCGAGAGAAATACTTCAAGTTGCGAAAGTTCCATGAATCACCTGCTTCTAATTTGCTTCATGCGCGATAAGAGCTGCTTATTATAGAATGTATGCTTATGTTTGCTGAAGAATTATAAGTTTTGCTTCTGGAGGGCTCAGCCCGTACCATAGACGGTTGAGGGAGACGATGGCGGCAGAGAAATCCCGAATCACGGTCTTCGACACCACGCTGCGCGACGGCGAGCAGTCGCCCGGCTGCAGCATGAACCGGCAGGAGAAGCTGCGCCTCGCGCATCAACTCGACCGCCTCGGTGTGGACGTGATCGAGGCCGGCTTTCCGATCGCTTCTGATGGCGATTTCGAGGCGGTGAAGGCGATCGCTTCCGTGGTGCGCCGTCCGATCATTGCCGGTTTGGCGCGCGCCAGCCGTCCTGACATCGAGCGCGCGTGGGAGGCGCTGAAAGACGCCGCCCATCCCCGCATCCATATTTTCCTTGCGACCTCCGACATTCATCTGCAGTACAAGCTGCGGATCACTCGCGACCAGTGCCTGGCGCAGGCTCGCGACGCCGTTCGCTTTGCCAAGACGCTCTGCGATGACGTTGAGTTTTCTCCCGAAGACGCGACGCGAACCGATACCGACTTTCTCTGTCACGTGCTCGATGCCGTCGTGGAAGCCGGCGCCACCACGCTTAACATTCCCGACACGGTAGGCTACACGGTGCCCGAGGAGTTCGCCGAATTGATCACAACCATCCTGCAGCGCGTGAAGGGAATCGAGAAGGTCACGATTTCCGCGCACTGCCACAACGATCTCGGCATGGCTGTGGCGAATGCGATGGCCGCGGTCAGCGCGGGCGCGCGGCAGGTCGAGTGCACGATCAACGGAATCGGCGAGCGCGCCGGCAACGCCTCGCTGGAAGAAATTGTGATGGCGATGCGCACGCGTCCCGATCGTTATCCGTTTGAAACCGGCGTGGTCGGCGAGCAGATTTTTGCCGCCAGCCAGATGCTGAGCGAGATAACCGGCGTCGCGGTGCAGCCGAACAAGGCCATTATCGGGCGCAACGCATTCGCCCACGAGGCCGGCATTCACCAGGACGGCATGCTCAAGAATCCGCTGACTTACGAAATCATGACGCCGAAATCGGTGGGCGTACCCGACTCAAAGCTGGTGCTCGGCAAGCACTCCGGCCGGCACGCGCTCGGAATCCGCTGCGAGCAACTCGGTTATCAATTCGATCGCCGCGCCCTCGACGATATTTACCGGCGGTTCGTCAGGCTGGCCGACAAGATCAAAAAAGTGGAAGATCACCACCTGCTCGAACTGATTCGCGACACACACAAACCGTCGGGCTCGGCGACGCCGTTGATGGAGACGGTGGCGTCCGCGAAGGCCGTCGCGGCGACCACGCCCCCGCCTCCCGAACCGCTGAAGCCTTTTCCGCCGGCGCCGCAGCCCGGCGCATTCGCGCTGCCGGCTGTTCCAGCCGACCCCAGCCACGAGCAGACCCAGCAGGAAGATTATCTCTGGGGCGTGTAGGAGAGAATTTAGTAATTGGGTAATTTAGGAAGCATTCACCAATAAAGCAGGAATCCCGCACAAGATTTCTAAAATTACTCAATTACCAAATTACACAATTACTAAATCTCCTGACTCCCCCCATGTTACTGAACCTCACCATCCTTCCCGGAGACGGCATCGGCCCGGAAGTTACCGAACAGGCCGTGCTTGTATTGCAGGCTGTGGCCGATGCTTTCGGCCATCAAGTCGAGCTTCGTCGCAAACCGATTGGCGGAGCGGCTCTAACCGCGGCCAACGACCCTCTGCCTGCCGACACGATACAGGCTTGCCTGTCATCGTCGGCGGTGCTGTTGGGTGCGGTCGGCAGTCCGGCATTCGATCGCAATCCCGGCCACCTGCGCCCCGAGGCTGGGTTGCTGCGTTTACGCCGTGAGTTGGGCGCGTACGCCAACCTGCGGCCCGCAGTTTTCTTTCCGGCGCTCGAAGACTGTTCACCTCTGCGTCCTGAGATCGTGCGCGGCACGGACATGATGATCGTCCGCGAATTGCTCGGCGGGCTTTACTTCGGCCAGCCGCGGTCGATTGAAGGCGAGCCGGGCTCGCGCGTCGCGATCAATACCATGCGCTACGGAGAACCAGAGATTGAACGAATCGCCAGCGTCGCATTCGATCTAGCGATGAAACGCAAGCGCAAGGTTCTGTCCGTCGACAAGGCGAACGTGCTTGAGTGTTCCCGGCTGTGGCGGGAAGTGGTGACGCGCGTGGCGAAAGATTATCCCGAGGTGAAGCTGGCTCACCAGTACGTCGACTCCGCAGCTATGCTGCTGGTGCAGCGCCCCGCCGACTTTGACGTGATCCTCACCGAGAACATGTTCGGCGACATTCTCTCCGACCAGGCCGGCGGGGTTGTCGGATCGCTCGGTCTACTCGCCTCGGCGAGCATCGGAGGTCCCGTCGGGCTGTACGAGCCGGTGCACGGTTCCGCTCCGGATATTGCGGGCAAAGGAATCGCCAATCCGCTGGGCGCGATTCTTTCCGTAGGGATGATGCTGCGGCATTCGTTTCATCTGGAGGCAGAAGCCGCTTGCGTTGAGGCCGCAGTTTCCAATGTGTTGTCGCACGGCGCGCGCACCGCCGATCTCGCCGGCAAATCGCACGCGACGATTTCGACTTCTGAGATGGGACATCGCGTGGTCGAGGCTGTGAAATCGGCGAGTGCCTCGACGCAGCGTAGTGAAAAGTCAGCGTAGATCCCTCTCTCATTTTTCCTGAAGTCATTATCAGGGTTGTCATTCCGAACGGCTTCAGCCGTGAGGAACCTGCTGTCCTGTGGAGTGGCAATGGCGTCGAACGGACGGCGACGATGTGAGTGGCGGCGAAGAGCAGGTTTCTCACCGGGCTTTCAGCCCGATTCGGAATGACAAGCACATGAAGGGACAGTGGCGCTTAGACTGGCCGGCCGCCGCGGCCAACGACGGGTTTCGCGGCTGGCGCCGCCATCGGAGAACGGCCGCTGCCGTATTTTCCCGTCAGATCGTTCCAGCGGATGTGCAGCATCTCCAGAAACATGCGTCCGCCGTCGACCAGCGGATTGATGCTCGTCCCGTCGCGGTGCGCCCACGCCACCGAGACTTCCTTCACCTGAAAGCCCAACTTCCGCGCCAGGAACAGAATCTCCGGATCGAATCCCCAGCGCTCGATTTTCTGCAGCGGAAAGATGGCCTGCACCGCCGTCTGCTTAAACGCCTTGAAGCCGCACTGCGTGTCTTTGAATTGCAATCCTAAAACGATTCGCAGCAGAAGGTTGAAGATTCGCCCGAAGAGCTGGCGGTGCAGCGGTTGCCGCTGGGTCTGAGTTTCGGCGCGCAGCCAGCGCGAGCCGATGGCAATATCCGCGCCCGCTTCGAGAGCCTGGAACAGCTTGGGAGCCTCTTCAATCGGCGATGAAAGGTCGGCGTCGCTGAACAGCACAATTCGCCCGCGCGCGATGAGCATCCCATTGCGCACGCTGTATCCCTTGCCGCGATTGCCGGGGTTCTCGACCAGCCGCACTGCCGGATCTTTCGCGGCGAAGCTCCGTACAATCTCGGCAGTGTTGTCCCGCGAGCCGTCGTTAACGACGATAACTTCCGCGTCCCACCCCTGGGCGTGAACGTAGGCGAGCACCCTCTCAAGCGTCGCGCGGAGGCGTCCGCTCTCGTTGTAAGCCGGAATTACGATGCTGTAAAAGGGCTCCAAAATCAGTTCTCGGTTCTCAGCTCTCGCGTCCCAGCCGCAGGGCTGAGACATCGAACTTAGATGCAGATCAGCGATCCCGTGATTGTACTTTGTTGTAGAAGGACTTTGGAAATGAGAATTCGCCGGACCCGCCGGGTAAGCCCCACGGGAGCCTAGGCTGGCCCGAGACAAATAGTTCCGCCCCGGGGACTCTAGCGCTGAGCGTAATATCCGGTGCGCGTACGGGGGATGAGTCCGGGCTTGCCGATTTTGACCTGCAGACTGTGATATTCGTTGGGGTGATCCGCCGGAGGAGAATCGAACGAGATTGTATAGAAGGCTTTCGCGTCCGCCAGACAGCCGGCAATCGAACTGGCGACGTCATTGCTCCCAGTGAGCACCCGCCCACCGCTTTGAATCGCCAGAACTTGCAGCCCGAGGTTCCCGCTCTCTGTTCTGTTCGCGGAAGTCACTCCCTTGAGAAAGCTCTCGTAATAAAAAGTTCGCGCACTGCCCGCATCCGAAACCCCCAGCGGATCGACGCTGTACAACGTGAGGCGAGCCTCCCGAAGTGCGCCAGACAGATTGACAATGTTATTGAACAGAAAATCCTGAGCTTTTGCACCGAGTTGTACCTCCGGTCCGGAGAGCAGCGGCCAGCCCGCGCTCAGCCAGATCAGCAATTTCCTGCCCGGCTGCGTTGCCTCATACGAGATGAGCTGGTGCAGCGCGCGCAGGGAAATCTCAAGACGATCCTCGGCGCCGTAGAATCCCTGCGATCTGCCATTGATACGCAAGCCGAACTGGCTGGAATCCAGAGTGTCCGCCAGAGCCTTGCCGTCGCTGGTGGGCACGGGCTGGACCTGGGTCGACGTGTCGCTGAGAACGACCAGAGACATGGGCATTGGCAGCTGGCCGCCATCCTGCCGCAGAAATTTCTCCAGTTGCTGCCGCTGCAGCCCAACTCCCTGGAAGCCGTTGTTGACCGAATCGATCAGCAGAATCGCCTGCATCGGAAGGTCGGCGGCGGGTTCGTCGGTTTCATGAAAGGTGAGAATAGGCTGCGGCTGCTTGTCATCGAGAAGAGTAAAGTCCTGCTGCTGCAACCCGGATACAGCTTTACCCGATTTGTCGGTGACGACGACGTCGAGCGAAACGCGGCGGCCGGCGCTGCGTGCCGGGTTGGCGCTATCCGCCGGTGGCGCTGCCTGGGCTGGGGATGCTCCCTGTGCCTGCTGTCCGAGAGAAGACCGCTCGACTGAAAATCCTGAGATTGAAAAACAACAGAGGAGACTCGCCAAGAGCCGGAAGGGAACGCGCATGTTCACCTCAAGGTCGATGATACAAACGCCAGATGATCCGAACCCGTAAAGTTCGCTCAGGCAACGTGTTTCACGCAACCTGCTTCAGGCAACCTGGCGTTTCTGCTCGAGCATGGAAAAATATTCCGCTACCAGGTCAGCGTCCCACAATCCGCGGCGCGCTTCTTCGCGCATCGTCTCTGCAGTCTGGTCATGGGTCAGCGCCGGCTTGTAGGAGCGCGCGGTGCGGAGGGCATCGTATACGTCCACCACCTGCAAAAGCCGCGGCAGAACGGGGATCTCGGCACCCACAAGGCCGTCAGGATATCCCGAGCCGTCGGTGTGCTCGTGATGATTGCGGATGATGGGCAGCACCAGCGCCAGCGAGTGCAGCGGCTTGCAGATATTTTCGCCGGTGATGGGATGCAGCTTCATAATCTCCCACTCCGCCGGGGTGAGGTCGCTGCCCTTCTTGAGAATCTCGTCGGGCACGGCGATCTTGCCGAGATCATGGAGATATCCGCCGCGTTTCAGGGCGAGAACCGAGTCCTCGTCCAGGCCGAGATGCCGCCCCAGATCGGCCGCGTGCACCGAGAGCCGTTCGCAATGGCCTTCCGTATAGGGGTCGCGGCCTTCCACGATCAATCCGAGCGTGCACAGGACGGAATCGGCGGTCTCCAGTTCGTCCGTAAATTCTTTGAGGCGCAGCAGCGACTTGACCCGTGCAACCAGTTCCTCGGCCAGCACTGGCTTGTTCAGAAAATCATCGGCGCCGGCCTCGATGCCGCGAACCTTGTCGGTGCTGTCGCTGAGTCCGGTGATGAGAACGAATGGTATGAGGCGCGTCGCCGGATTCTCTTTCAACGTGCGGCACAGTTCATATCCGGAGCGGCCGGGCATCATCACGTCGGAAAGAATCAGATCCGGCAGTTGGCGGCGGACTTCCGCCTCCGCCTGCTCCGCGTCGGCGGCGGTGACCACCTCGTATCCCCGGATCGTGAGCAGCTGGCTCATCAACCCCGCAATGCTGGGCTGGTCATCGACCACCAGGATTCGGGCGGCGCGCCGGCGGGGAACAAGATCGCTCATATTCACAGTAGAGCCTGTCTGGTGAGAAGCCGCATTAGCGGCGGAAGTTGCCCCGGCGTTAGCTCCTGCATAGGAGAGCGACCGCAAGCGCGAGGAAATTGGCAGGCTCATACAGTAATCGTTTACTCAGAATTGATTCTACCGCCATTCTTCTATTTTCGCCTGAGCCGGGCCAGTTCCGGACGAAGTTGGACCCTTTCGTGCGGTCCGAAGTTCCCATTTCGGCACTCCCGAAAAGAGTTTGTGACCGGGAACCTTGCTTCGCCCCGCGCTTCCTGCCTAATCTCGCTGCATGCGATGCAATCTCTGGCTGCGAAGCACCCGGCTGGCCTGTCTTCTTTTCGCAATTCCAATTCTCCCGACTCAAGCGGGCGCTGCCGCCAAAGTACACGTCATCACCTTTGGTAAGTGGACGCCCGTGCCCTGGCTTACCGGCTCTGCCACAGGCGAGAAGCCAGCCATCGTGACCATCAGGATTCGCGCGCTAATCGTCGACGGCCGCGTCAAGGAATACGTGCTCGGCCCGCCGCATGAAGTGACCGATCGTATCTTTGCGGTGCGCCGCGTTTTTCGTCTCAACGACAGCCTTCCGGAAGAGGCCGCCCCGCGCTGGCAGTGGCAGCGCGGAGGCTGGCTGCTCGTCGACCGCACCACGGGCCGGGTTTCGCCGATTAGTCTGCCGGAGTTCGACGTGCTCTATTCCGCCGCCAGCTGGTATCGCGACTACGTGGCCTACTGCGGAGTCTCCGACGACGGCAGAACGACGTACGCCGTAGTGGCGCAGATCGGCCGCCGCAAGCCGGTGCTGAAGAAGCCGCTGTCGGGTAGCGGCTTGCCCGACGACGCGCCCCCAGACTCCGCGTGTGCGTCGCCAGCGTGGCAGCGCGCCCCGGCGCGAGTCAGCTTCGAGCCCTCCGTCGGGACAAAGCAGACATTCGCCATCCGCGGGCATGTGGTCGATTTAGTCAACGATGAGGAAGATGAGGAAGACGCCTCGAAGTAGGTCAGTCCTCAATCGCGCAAGGTTGTGTGTCGGATCGGTCTCAGGTCGTGGGTGTTAGGTCTTAGGGAATTCGGGAAGAGTCGTGAATGCGGACGACCTCACGAAATGCAAGAGGCGTCGTGAATGGGGGAGTGCCGTGAACGCGGGTGAGTGCCGTGGAAGAGCGGCGCTTCAGCGCCGCGTATGCGTTCCTATTCGATCGCGGCTTCAGCCGCTGTGAACCGTTTCGTCGCCGCCGCGATCAAAGACGACCACCGGGCTGAAGCCCAATATCCTGCCAGTGCCTAACGCGGCGCTGAAGCGCCGCTCTTCCACGGAGCCGCAATCTTCCACGGCGCCTCCCCGCTCTTCCATGGCGCCGCAGGCTGTGCTCGCTCTCCCGGGATTTCCCATCCCGATTGTCCATCCTCGAAGAAGCACCCACCCCTAACCCGCCGCTTCCACCGCTGGCAACTCCTCGGCCACCGTTTTCTCTTTCACTTTGGCACTGGTCACCAGAATGACCGAGACTACAACAATCGCGCTCCCCGCCAAAATGAACCGGTCAACGCGCTCGTGCAGTATCAGCCATCCCAGAAACACCGCGACCACGGGATTGACATACGCATAGGTCGACACCTTCGACGTGGGCACGTGCTCGAGCAGCCAGATGTAGGCCGAGTAGCCGATCCACGACCCGCACACCACCAGGTACATCACCGCGCTAACGCCGCGCGTGGTCCACGTAACCCGCGAGAACTCGCCGGCCAGCAACGCAAAAACAAAGTTCCCCGCTCCCGCTGCTACAACTTGCCACGCGGTGGCGCTGAATACGTCCATGCCCGACTGCCAGCGCTTCGACAGCACCGATCCCAGAGCCCACGAAAACGATCCGCCGATCAGGCTGATCGAGGCCCAGAACTCGCGATGTCCGAGTTTGCCGGAGCGCAGCTCCGGCCACACCAGCACGAACAGCCCGAGAATCCCGAGAAATAGCCCGGCCTTGCCGCGCCCCGAAATGTGGTGGTTACCGAGCAGCAGCGAATCGAGCACCAGAAACCACAGCGGCGTGATGGCAATGATCAACGCGGCCAGCCCCGAAGAGACCGACAGTTCTGCGTAGGAGAGCGTGAGGTTGCCGCCCATCAGCAGCAACAGGCCGACAACGGCGGCCAGCGCAATCTGCCGTGGAGAATACAGAACCTTGCGCCCGGTCGCGGCGCACACGACAAGCATGACCACTCCGGCAATCGAAAAGCGCACCCCGCACATCAGCGCGGGAGGAATCGTCCGCACCGCAATATCGATGGCAAGATAAGTCGAGCCCCAGAACAGGTAGACAAGTCCGAAGGCAAGAATCACCGACCACCGGCCTGGGCGCTGAGCAGAAGACATGGCAATTAGGAGAATAGCAGGCGAAAGTTACAGGTATGAGACGAGCCCGAGGGCGGCTTGGATTCTAAAATTAGGCGGGCGTGTTGAGGAATGTTAACCGCCGCGATCCGACCCCAGCGAGATTGAGGATTCGCCGCCCGGGTCATTGAATGAGATGAAGATCGCTTGCCAGCTATCCACACTCCGGCTTTAGATGATGACCCAGAAACGGAAGCGTGTCATCATTCTGGACGTGCAGAACAACCCGCGAGTCGGCTTTCCAAAGCCTTGGATAGTCACGGGCTACACACTGCTCGTGGCGGCGGCTTTTTTCGTGGGGAGAATCGTTTATGAAGAAACGATCCTCACCTGGACCAACGGTCCGCAAATGGTTGGATTTGCGATGATGCATGGTGCGGCCCCAGTTTTCCTCTTTTCTGGGCTGATTGGTATACCGGGAGGTTTGCTCTGGGCGATCGTGACGTTGGTTTGGTTGTTTAAGAAGAAATTCCGAATTCCGCCGGCCGATTGGGCTCCGATAATTTCTCTGATCATTCTTGCAGCGCTACTCTTCATCCCCTACGAGAGCTGGGAAGAATTGGCCGTGCGTGTTGCGGGTCCTGGCGCCCACGGAAGTGATTTCATGGTTCAAGCGGCCGCGCAAGGCAACCGCCGTTTCGTCAGACATCTCCTCCGCAAAGGTTACGATGTTAATTATGAAGATAAAGGCGGCACGACCCCGCTTTCAGGTGCCGCGGTTGAGGGGAACAAGGAAATGGTAGCCTTTCTTATTTCGAGCGGCGCCGATGTGAATCGCAAAAACGGTTCGATCGCCGAAACTCCGCTGATGGCCGCTTCTGAAATGGGGAAACCTGACACTGTAAAGGTGTTGCTCGATCACGGCGCTGATCCTTGTGCGACGGACAAGGAAGGACGCACCGCTGCGGGCCTCGCCAAGAAATATGGGCATGGCGACATTGCGGAATATCTTACGTCCCGGTTTGGTTGCCAAGAAAAGCTAATCGACTCGTGCGCGGACCCCGCAGTTTCTGCTTGCGTCCACTAGGTTGCCATCGTTCTTGCCATGAATGTACGGCACTACTGTAGTCACGCTCCAAGCAGCCTTCCAATCTTGAAAGCTTTCGCGTGGCGAACAGTCGCCCCCACCTTCATTGTGACGTTAGAATCGTTTCGACATGAAGGCCTTCCTCAAAGGAACCAGTCAGGTTCTATTCGTGATGGCCGGCTTGTTGTTCTTTGTCGGAGGAATAGTGCTTAGCGCGGTCGCGAAGATGGATCTGCTGTCCGCTGAAATGCTGAGTATCGGCGCGGCCTTCGTGCTCGGTATCTTTGGCATGGTAGCGAACAATGCGGCAGACAATCTCGACGACGAAGGCTCAGCCGGTCAATGATCGTGATGGAGATTTATCTTCTGGATAACTGCAGAGTCGCATCCCCTGCACGGGGCAGGGCTGCAAAATGCCACTGATGTCGCGGCCGAAGTGTTGGAGAAGGTTCTCCCGCCCGCGTGAAAACTTACACGGCAATTGCTATAACATTCGCATGCGCCTTCAGGATTACGCGCCTCGGCGCGCGCACATCAAGTGGCTGCTTGATTCTGACCCGGCTATCCGTTGGCAGGTCATGCGCGATCTCACCGCACAAACAGAAGTGGGGAACGCATTTCGACCGGAGTTGTGTTTCGATTTTGACCCGCTTGAGGAATAATCACCACGAAGGACACGGAGTATCACGAAGGAATTCACTTTTAAGATTTACCCAGCGTTCCTTCTCTGTCCCCTGTGGTTGAGTGCTTTTCTTACTTGAGCTTCTCGTACTCCGCCCGAGCGGTTTTGAGAAGCGGGACTCGCGCGGGGATTGGCCTTGCGGCGGGCACAGATACAACCCGCATCGGAAGGTGTTGCATCGCACCCTATGTCTTCGAGGGCCTCTGACCTGTAAGGAGGAAGCTTGCCTCGTTCTGCTTTGGTAGTTCTCGCCGTTCTCGTGCTCGTTGGTTTCGTCGCAGCGCAATCCTCAGATCGCACCGAGGTGTTTGGCGGCTACTCCTATACCCGTCCCGATTTCAGCCTGGTCTCACCCAATGACGCGAATGGTTGGAACGCATCCATCGATTTCAAGGCTCGGCGCTGGATCGGATTCGCGGTGGATGTTTCTGGCTTCTATCCCAGCTACGCTTACCCGCACCAGTCCGCCGTCAGCGGGCAAACCTACACATTTCTGTTCGGACCGCAATTCACGTTGCCGCTCGGCCGGTTTGCGCCTTTTGGACGATTCCTGATCGGGTTCAGCCATGCAACGACGCCGAACTATGGACACTACAGCGCGAACATCCTTCAATCGAATACCGCTTTTACCCTTGGCGCCGGAGGAGGCCTTGATTACCGGGTGGCGCGCCACATCGCGATCCGCGGCCAGGTGGACTGGCTGTACGCCCTGTTCAGGCCGAGCGAAGATCCGGGGCCCACTTTCATAACAAACAGAAATGTGGCACGCATTTCGGCCGGAGTTGTGTTTCGATTTTGAGTCGCTGGAATGTCTTTCGCGGGCCTGTGACCTGCAAGGAGGAACTTTGCCTCGTCCCACGTCGGTACTGCTCGCTGTTCTCTGGTTCGGTAGCTTAGCGGCAGCGCAATCCTCAGATCGGTTTGAGGTGTTTGGCGGCTACACCTATACCCGGCCGGATTTCAGCTTGGTTTCTCCCAATGACGCGAACGGTTGGAACGCGTCCGTCGATTTCAAGGCTCGGCGCTGGATCGGATTCGCGGTGGATGTTTCTGGCTTCTATCCCAGCTACGCCAACGGGGAAGGAGGATCGGTAAGCGGACACACCTACACGTTTCTATTCGGACCGCAAGTCACGGTGCCGCTCGGGCGGTTCGCGCCTTTTGGACGAGTCCTGATCGGGTTCAGCCACGTATCTGCGCAGAACTTTGGAGGCTACACCGAGAATTTCTTTCAATCGAATAACGCTTTTGCCCTTGGCACCGGAGGGGGCCTTGATTACCGGGTGGCGCGCCACATCGCGATCCGCGGCCAGGTGGACTGGCTGTACGCCCTGTTCACGCCGAGAGGGGGCGGAGATCCGGGAGTCAACTACGTGAGAAATAGAAATGTGGCCCGTATTTCGACGGGGGTTGTGTTTCGATTTTGACCCATCTGAGGGGACGAGTCAGAAAATCATCAACCGCGAAGCACACGAAGTATCACGAAGGAATGCACTCTGAAGATTTACCCTGTGTTCCTCTGTGTCCTCTGTGGTTGAGTGCTTTTCCTACTTCAGCTTCTCGTACTCCGCTCGAGCGGTCTTGAGGATCGGCACATCCGCGTCGGCATCTTTCCATACGGCGAAGAAATCCTGATAGCCCGTCTTCGCTTTCGCTGTATCGCCCTGCAGCGCGTAGGCGCGTCCCAGACCCAGATGAGCCAGCGAATAAAGCACGCTGGTAGGGTCAGCCCCGCGGTGGTCGAGAATTTTCTGATACTCGGCCGAGGCCTTTACTCCGTCATGGGTACGCAGAAACGCTTCGCCGCGAACGGAGTTGGCGAAATACCCTGCTGATCGCGGGCCGGCTCCGAGTTCATAGGGAATTGCCGACTGGAGTTGTGCGATCGCCTGCGCCGGTTGGTTCCGTTGCAGACTCAACACGGCTCGCACCAAAGGCAGGTTCACCTGGTTGAGCACAGTGTCGGAAGGCGATTCCTTGGCCAGTTCGTCAACGAATTTCTGGGCCCGGGCGGCGTCGCCCACGGTGGCGAAAACATAGGCTGCAGACGCGCGCGAGTCCGCAGTGTTCGACTGGGCCAGAGCCGCAGTGATTTCCTGGCGCGCCTCGTTCGGGAAACCAGCCTCAGCGTCGGCAGCTGCCTCTTCAGCTAGAATGTCCGCGCTGAGGTCCTTGTATCCCCGCGCCTGCGACACGGCGAGAGCGCGAGCGTAATACTCACGGGCAAGTTTGATCTTCCCCAGTGCGAAGCGGCTCTCGGCATAAAGAAAAAGAACAATCGGTTCCTCCGGATGGCCCGCCGAACGCTCGATCTGATGCTGCAGATCGTTCTCATCGCCGCGAATGAAGTCGAGACGTGACAGGATCATGTAGATCGACCAGGGCGCAACTTTTTGCGCAATCGCCTGGTCCGCCACCGCCTTGGCTTCGTCGTAGCGATTCAGGGTCAGGTAGGCCTCGGAGAGGTTCTGGTACGCGAATGGGTCCTTGGAATCGATCTGCATCGCCTCACTGGCATTGGACAGAGCCTTTTCGGGCTGGCCTAAGGTTGCATAGAGCAGCGCCAGATTGTCGCGGGGAACGTCGTCGCGCGGATACGTCTGCTTCCACTGTTCCAGAACCTGAATACCCTGGTCCCCCTGCCGCTTCAACGTGTCGTAATAGTGGCCGGAAATGTAAAAGCGTTCCCGCTCGCTCGCCCGGTCTTTGAGGTCGAACGCTTTTTGCAGGCACTCGGAAGCACGCTGGGTGTCGCTATTGTTGCTGTAAACGATGCCGAGCACGGCCCAGGCCATGGCGAAATTCGGGTCGATTTCGACAGCGCGCTTCAAGTGCGGAAGCGCGGCGTCATCGTCAAACCTGGAGTGGGCAGCCTCGCCGAGGCTGTATTCCTTCAGGGCGTCGAGCGACGAAGTTGTGGCGGCTTCGAGTGGAGTGGCGAACTTTTGGACTGAGCCGATCGACTCGCCCAGTTTCTCGCGCAGGCTCGACGCCGCTTTGTCGAGCGACTTGAGGACTTGTTCTTTGCTGTCGGCTTCGACCTGCTCGCGGTCGAGCGTGTCGCCGGTCTGCGCGTTCACCGCTTCCAGGGTGATCACATAGTGGCTGCCGAGGCTGGAGATCGAGCCCGTCAGCATAGCCTTGACGCCTTCGCGCAGGCAAATCTCGCGGGCCACATCCTTGGTGACTCGCTCGTCGCCGGAGCGCCCCATGAATTTGAGGGCCTGCTGAATTCTGGACTCGGGAAAAATATTCAAGTAGGGCGACTGCTCCAGTTGCACGGCCAGCGCCTGTTTCAGCGTGCCGTCGAAAACCGCATCGCCAGTAGTGTTGACGAAGTCAGCCAGCAGCACGCTGTCTTTCTCGCCCAGCTTGGCCGACTTTCCCGAGCCGAAAAAGATGTGCCATGCCAGAAACAGGGCCAGCACAACCGCGATGGCCGGAATCAGTATTTTCGCCAGCTTTCCGGAACGCGCCGATGGAACGGCGGATGAAGAAGATGCGGCTGCGGCATGCGATGCGGCGGACAATGTGGCGGACGGTGCGGCTGGCACAGCATGCGTCGATGAGACCTGAGACGAGACGTGAGCCGACGCGTGAACCGATGGTGCTGAAGGCGCGCTGGCCGGCGCTTCTGGAATCGCGGGCAGCGGACCGGAGCTGGCCGCAACCGTCCGCCCGCTATCAGTATCGCGCTTCAAACGCTGCAGGTCGGCGCGAATGTCGGCTGCGCTCTGGTAGCGCAAGTTGCGGTCTTTCTCCAGCGCCTTGTTGATTACGTCCTCGAACTTCGGCGGCAAATCGGGATTCAGGCGGATCGCTGGCACCGGGGCGCGGTCGAGTATCGATTGAAAGATCAGCGCCGAAGTTTCTCCGCGAAACGGCAGCGTTCCGGTGGACATCTCGTAGAGCACCACGCCGAACGAAAACAAATCCGTGCGCGAATCCAGTTCTTTCCCCTTCGCCTGCTCCGGCGACATGTAGGCCACCGTGCCCAGCGTGGAGCCGGGACTGGTCAAGTGGTCCTCGACGGCGATCGCGGTCGGCGCCGTCACCTCCGGCACTTGCCCGGATGCTGGTGTGGCAGACGTCGAAGAAGAAGCCTTCACCTTAGCCAGGCCGAAGTCGAGAATCTTCGCGTGTCCGCGCTTGGTG
>Ga0074044_10001090_pt1 | contig 24967 bp, 20 predicted proteins | sample BogForMeECP23OM1_FD_94443 | JGI IMG/M metagenome (GOLD analysis project Ga0074044, IMG submission 94443) | Bog forest soil microbial communities from Calvert Island, British Columbia, Canada - Bog Forest MetaG ECP23OM1 | ecosystem: Environmental > Terrestrial > Soil > Wetlands ... | reverse complement strand
GCGGCGGAGTTCGAGGCGAGGGAGGGTCTGGTCAATCCTGCACTCGACTGGCTGGCCGAAATGCAACAGGAAGAGTTCCGGGTTGTGTTTCGAGGATCTCCGGTCCGGCGTACAAAGCTTTCCGGCCTGCGCCGGAATGCGGTGATTGCGATGGGGAACAGCGGCGACAAAAAATTTGTGCCGACGCTAAAGAAACTCTGTGAGGATTCGGACACGGCGGTCGCGGAGCATGCGAACTGGGCGCTGGCGTCACTTGAACAAAGCGGTACCTGGCGGCCAACCCTGCAAGACCCTGTAAAGTCCGCGAGAGGAATTTGATTCGTATCAGGGCCTCGCTTTAGCGATGCCAAGATTTCACGAATATATACGCCCCGCTCGGGGCTGAGTAGGAGAACAAATGTTTCAGAACAATCTACTTCAGGGCAAGCGCATTCTTATTACCGGCGGCGGCACCGGTTTGGGCAAGGCTACGGCACAACGGTTTCTGGAACTGGGCGCCGAAGTTTATATCTGCGGACGACGGCAAGAGGTTCTTGCAGCGACCGAGCAGGAGTTGCGCGAGCGTACCGGCGGCAAGATCCACTCCCGTCCCTGCGACGTGCGCGACCCATCGGCGGTCGAAGAGATGGCCGGGATCATCTGGGCCGAAGGTCCGCTCGATGTGCTCATGAACAACGCGGCCGGAAATTTTCTGGCGCGCACGGAAGAGCTTTCGTTGGGGGCGTTTCAGTCGGTGATCGGCATTGTCCTGATGGGCACGCTGCACACGACCATGGCTTGCGGACGCCGCTGGCTGGCGGCGGGGCGCGGAGGCGTGGTGCTCAACGTCACCACCACCTACACCACGACGGGTTCGGCGTATGTAGTGCCATCGGCGGTGGCAAAGGCAGGCGTGCAGGCGCTGACGCGGAGCCTGGCAGTCGAGTGGGGCGATCGCGGGATTCGGATGAACGCCATCGCGCCGGGGCCGATTCCGACGGAAGGCGCGTTTTCGCGTCTGCTGCCGCGTCCGGAACTGGCGGAGGCGGCAAAGAAACGAAACCCTCTGGGACGGTTTGGGACGACCGAAGAGTTTGCCAACCTGGCCGCATTCTTAATCAGCGATGGCGCAGCGTATGTAAATGGAGAAGTCGTGACCATGGATGGCGGGGAGTGGCTGCAAGGGGCGGGTGAGTTCACGGCGCTGGGACGGGAGCTAACGGAGAAGGAGTGGGCAGTGATGAGACCAAAACCAAAGAAAACCAAAGAATGACGAGCGCGCCGAAAGCGTGTGCCGCACGCTCCGCAGACGGGGTCAAAGGGCCGCAAAAACGAAAGCGCCCCGACTCGGTTAGAGTCACGGGACGCCCGTTTGAACAGCCCTCCCCCGAAGTCTGCTCACCACCTACTCTACGTTCTGATTGCCGGGGGGGGAATGGCACGAACGGGCGACTCCCTTGGCGATGAAAACCAACGAACGCCGAAATCTCTCTTACCAAACGTCGACAGGTTCGGATTACTTCCGTCTAACCGACAATCCGCGATGCTGAGCGCTTTCCCGTCCCCAGCAGCGCTCGGTCCGGGAACACATCCGGCACGATCTTGCCTTCGTCGACGACTACGGTTCCTCCTACCACTAAATAGAGCACGCCTACACTCGGCTCTATGGGCTTCTCGAAAGTGGGGCGTTCAAATAAGGCGCGAAATAAAAATGCGTTCTCCTGCGACCGCTCGAAGCCACTTGTCATCTAACCAACCCTCAGAGGGTAGAGTCGGGGGTCGGCTTGCCTTCAAATGCACCATTCGTCCAATCATCGCTACCAGACCGGGAGCGCCGAATGCTTGCTGCAGAAGAAAGCGTCGTAGTTCCTCATGAGCTCATGAAGCGGATGTCCGATGCTCGCCGTCGGAGCGATGCACTTTTCAGCTTGGTCCGCGCCGGATCACTTTATGAGCGGCCGATTCCGGAGCGTCACCGCATCATTTTCTATGTGGGACACCTCGAAGCATTTGATTGGAATTTACTGAACGAACGCGCCTTTGGACTGAAGAGCGTCCATCCTGAATATGATCGGCTGTTTGCCTTCGGCATCGATCCAGTCGGAGGCGGACTCCCAACCGATATGCCATCTGACTGGCCCTCCGCGGACGCGGTCCGCGATTATGTGGGCAATATCCGCGGCGCTCTCGACAAGCGTCTTGAGAAGGTAATTCTCGATCCACACTCCGCGACAGGCAACGGCTTTCCCCTGTCCACTTTGCTTAACGTCGCGGTTGAGCATCGACTGATGCACGCCGAAACGCTGGCCTACATGCTGCATCAGTTGCCGCTTGATATGAAAGTACGGGAACGCGAATCACCGAATCTCGCTGGTCCGCCCGTCGCCCGCCGGGTGGTTTCAGTTCCTGCTGGTGTCGTGACACTGGGCCTCCCGCGGGGCGGCAAAAGCTTTGGGTGGGACAATGAATTTAAAGCTCACGGGGTGGACGTTCCCGAATTTGAGATTGATCAGTGCAAGGTGACAAACCGGCAGTATCTCGAGTTCGTGTCGGCCGGCGGCTATGAGACGCGGGCTTTCTGGGACCACGATGACTGGGGCTGGAAGACTGGTCATGAAATTTCTCATCCCTTGTTCTGGAAGCGACAAGGCAATCACTGGTTTTGCCGCACAATGTTCAGCGAAGTGCCGCTGCCGCTGGACTGGCCTGTGTATGTGAGTCACGCTGAGGCAATGGCCTACTCCCGCTGGGCAGGGAAGTCGCTCCCCACGGAAGCGGAGTGGCAGCGTGCCGCCTACGGCACCCTAGCCGGACAGACAAGAGTTTACCCGTGGGGCAATGAGGTGCCCAAGCCCCGCCTCGGAAATTTTGATTTTTATCGTTGGGATCCCGTGCCGGTGAATTCGTTTCCAGAAGGTCAGAGCGCTTTCGGCATTCACGATATGTTGGGCAACGGCTGGGAATGGACTTCCACTGTTTTCGGTTCGTTTCCTGGCTTCGAGCCATTTCCGTTCTACCGCGGGTACTCGGCTGATTTCTTTGATGGCAAGCATTTCGTTATGAAGGGTGGTTCGGCGCGTACCGCCGCGTGCATGCTGCGGCCCACGTTCCGAAACTGGTTTCAGGCCCATTACCAATACGTGTACGCGGGTTTCCGCTGCGTACGCCGCTGATTATCGAATCATGATCGAAGGGAATTCAGAAATGCTGGTTCATGCGATTACGGCCAATGCAGCTTACGACTTCGCTGCCGACGTGCGCGCCGGGCTCACGCGGCCGGGACAGAAAGAACTCCCCTCGAAATACCTGTACGACGATGTGGGCTCGGCACTCTTTGAAGTGATCAGTCATCTGCCCGAGTACGGACTCACGCGAGCCGATGAGCGTTTGCTGCGACGACATGCGTCTGAGATCGTCGACCACCTGGACTCTCCGGTCGCCGTGGCCGAACTAGGCAGTGGCAGTGGCAAGAAGACTCGCTGGATACTCGAGGCGCTCTGCCAACGGGAGCCAACATTCTATTATCCAGTCGAATTATCCCGCTCAGCATTGGCCATGTGCGAGCGCGAACTCAGCGACATTGATTCGATCAGCATCGTGGGATTTGAACGCGAGTATCTTGACGGTTTGCTGGAGGTCGCAGCACGGCGGCAGCGCGGCCGACACCTTTTCGTTCTCTTTTTGGGGAGCACCATCGGGAATTTCGATCGGCCCGCTGGGGTGAAGTTCCTGACGGAGGTTCGTCGCATCCTCGAATCCGGCGATTCACTTCTTCTGGGAACCGACTTGGAAAAGCCCAGCGCACAACTGCTCAAGGCCTACGACGACGACCTGGGAGTGACCGCCGCTTTTGATCTCAACCTGCTGGCCCGCATCAATCGTGAGCTCGATGCCGATTTTGACTTGGGCCAATTCGCTCACGTCGCGAGGATCAACTACGAAGCTCGGAGCGTTGAAATGCATCTGCAATCAAGGGGGCGGCAGACGGTGCACATCCCCGCAGCGGATCTGCGCGTCGAGCTTTTGGAGGGAGAGACCATCTGGACGGAAAGCAGCCACAAGTACTCGGCGGAAGAAGTCTTCCGAATGGCGGGCGATTCCGGCTTTGTCTGTCAGGCCCAATGGATTGACGAGCAGTGGCCCTTTGCCGAGAACCTGCTAATCGCGGAATGACTTTGTATTGTTTTTTCGCTCGTAAACGAAGGGAGGAATCGATGCCCGAAGGATGCACTCACCTTGACCAGATCAAAATAAGACAAACCAACAAGCATGTGTGTGAGGACTGCGTTAAGACTGGCGATACTTGGGTCCACCTGCGTATGTGCCTGATCTGCGGACATGCGGCCTGTTGCGACTCGTCCAAGAACAAACACGCCACCAAGCATTTCCACAACACGAAACATCCGCTTATGCGTTCGATCGAACCGGGAGAAAGCTGGATCTGGTGTTATGTGGACGAGATCGAGGCGGGCGAGCTTGCAGCTTGAATGCGCGCGTAGGATTCAGGTTCTAGATCTGGACTGAGACCGAAACATGCCGAAACCGATCTTACTGAGTGTCGATGACGACTCCGATGTTTTGCGGGCGATTGAGCGTGACTTGCGTTCGCAGTACGGTGCGGAGTATCGCGTCATAGGGAGCGACTCTCCCGACGGGGCATTGGATCTGTTGAAACAGATGAAGGTGCGCAATGACAGCGTGGCCTTGCTGCTCGCAGACCAGCGTATGCCTCGGATGGACGGGGTCACATTTCTGCAGGAAGCAATGCACATCTATCCCGATGCAAAGCGTGCGTTGCTCACCGCATATGCCGACACAAGCGCTGCGATCAGTGCCATCAATCAAGCCAGCATCAGCTACTTCTTTTTGAAGCCATGGGACCCTCCGGCGGAGCATCTGTATCCGCAGCTGAATGACTTGCTCGATGATTGGCAAGCTTCCTATCGGCCGGCTTTCCAGGGGATCCGGGTTCTCGGCACCAGGTGGTCGCCGAGATCGTATGAGTTGCGGGACTTCCTGGCGCGCAATCGCGTTCCCTATCAGTGGATCGACGTGGAATCTTCCGCCAATGACCCCGAAACCAAGCGTCTGCTGGAGGCTCTGGGTTCGGAAGCCGCCAGTCTCCCGGTCGTGCTCTTTCCCGATGGAACGAAGCTCCTGGAGAGCCTGCCCGCGGATGTGGCGCAAAAAGTCGGCTTGCGGACGCGTGCGCAAACCGACTTCTACGATTTGGCGATTGTTGGTGGTGGACCGGCGGGTCTGGCGGCCGCGGTTTACGGCGCGTCGGAGGGATTGCATACGGTGATGATTGAGCGCGAAGCGCCGGGAGGCCAGGCGGGCATGAGTTCGCGGATTGAAAACTATCTCGGATTTCCGGCGGGACTCAGTGGTAATGACCTGGCCCGGCGCGCGGTGGTGCAGGCTCAGCGCTTTGGGGTGGAGATTCTGGCTCCTCAGGAAGCGGTCGGCGTGCGCGCCGAAGGATCGTATCGCATCATCAAGCTGGCTGACGGCAGCGAAATATCCTGCCACGCACTGATGATCGCGAGCGGAGTGCAGTGGCGCCGACTGGAGGCCCCCGGAATCGATCGGCTGCAGGGTGCCGGAGTCTACTACGGCGGTGGCGCGACGGAAGCCCTGTCCTGCAAGGGTGAAGTCATCTACGTGGTGGGCGGTGCAAATTCGGCGGGCCAAGCCGCTATGAACTTCGCCAGGTATGCGGAACGCGTCGTCATGCTGGTGCGCGGGGACTCACTGGCCAGCACCATGTCCCAGTATCTGATCGACCAAATTAAAGAGACGCCCAACATTCAACTGTGGGCCCACGCCGGCGTGGTCGAGGCGCATGGTGAAACGCGTCTGGAAGAGATTTCGGTGCTATGTTCTGATACCAACACGGTGGAGCGGGTGACGGCAAGTTCGATGTTCATCTTTATTGGAGCGCTGCCGCGCACGGACTGGCTGGGAGATCTGGTTGAGCGGGATGAACGGGGATTCCTCTTGACCGGCCCCGATCTTATCTGGGACGGACAACGTCCCAAGGGCTGGATGCTCGACCGAGATCCATTCCTGCTCGAAACCAATATTCCCGGCATCTTTGCGGTGGGTGATGTGCGGCATGGTTCGGTGAAGCGGGTCGCTTCAGGTGTCGGCGAAGGATCGGTGGCGGTGCAGTTCATCCATCAGTACTTGAGCAAGGTATAAATGGTCGACAATACGGAGCTACTTCTCGTCCCGGCATTCGCGGATTTGCCGGACGATCAGATCGCCTGGTTCATCAGCCAGGCGCAAGAACTCCGCTACAAAGCGGGCGACACCTACTTGCGCCAAGGCACTGCCGCGGATGCAATGTTTGTGATCCTTGAGGGGCAACTTGAGCTCCACGGGGAGATGAGCGGCGAAACTGTCGCTTTTTCTCTGACGGCGGGCGATGTCACTGGAGTACTTCCGTTTTCAAGGATGAAGCAGTTTACCCTGAATGGGCGGGCAGTCACGGACAGCCGCATCTTGCGATTTCCGGCAGCACTGCTTCCGGATCTCGTGCAGAAGATGCCGGAGTTGGCCAAGCGCTTGGTGGGCCTGATGGCCGACCGGATCCGTGAAACCACCCGGGTCGAGCAACAACGAGACCGATTGGCCGCCTTGGGAAAGCTTTCCGCAGGCTTGGCTCACGAGCTCAATAACCCTGCTTCCGCCGCGAAACGTGCCGCCAGCCAATTGCGCGACATCCTGAAGAAAATCAAGGACGCGAGTCTTGAACTGGGGAGGCGCGATCTCACTTCTGCGCAGAAAACAGAAATCGAAAAGCTGGAAACTTCGTTCATCCAGAGCGATGAACCTCCGCCCGATGCGCTGACTGCCAGCGATCTGGAAGAGCAGGTTGATTCCTTATTACGCAGTCACGGGCAGAACGACTTGTGGCAACTGGCGGCCGATCTGGCAAGAAAGAACATCAAGCCGGAAATGCTGGAATCGTTGTTCGCGGCGCTCGATGCCGGCACTGCCCGAGCCGCTCTGGTGAGAATTGGCGCCTCGGTCGAGGTAGCGAACCTGTTGAACGAAATCGAGAGCAGCACATCGCGAATCTCTGACCTGGTCCGTGCGATCAAGGAATACACGTACATGGACCAGGCGCCGGTGCAAAATGTCGATATCGTGAAAAGCCTGGAAACCACGCTCACCATTTTGAACCACAAGCTCAAACGCGGAGTGGTCGTGCAGCGCTACTATCATCGCATTCCGCTTCTCGTGAATTCATTCGGCAGCGAACTCAATCAGGTCTGGACCAACCTCATTGATAATGCCATCGACGCGATGGGGGGAAAAGGCGAGCTTCGAGTGCGAACGTATCGCGACGACGATTGCGTTGTGGTTGAGATCGGCGATAACGGTCCCGGAATTTCACCTGAGGTCAAGCCGCACATCTTTGAACCTTTCTTCACAACCAAGGGGGTAGGGGAGGGAACGGGGCTGGGCCTCGACACGGTTCAGCGAATTGTGAAGAAACACAGAGGCAGTATTCAGGTGACTTCGAAGCCCGGTGACACACGTTTTCAAGTGTGGCTTCCGCTGGCGGAAGCCGCGGCGTTTGCAGAGAGAAATCCAAACTAAGGAGAGCATTTTATGCCTACGATCACAACGAAAGACGGCACTCAGATTTACTACAAAGACTGGGGCACAGGACCGCCCGTAGTCTTCAGTCATGGCTGGCCTCTGAATGCGGATGCCTTTGAAGACCAGATGCTATTTCTCGCCGAGCGCGGCTATCGCTGTGTCGCCCATGACCGTCGCGGCCATGGCCGATCGAGCCAGCCGTGGGATGGTAACGAGATGGACACCTACGCCGATGACCTCGCGATGCTTGTCGAAAAGCTCGATTTGAAGGATGCGATTCATATCGGGCACTCCACGGGCGGCGGCGAAGTGGCCCGCTATATAGGTCGCCACGGCACGAAACGTGTCGCCCGAGCCGTGCTCATCGGAGCGGTGCCGCCACTGATGCTGAAAACAGCGGCCAATCCTGGCGGTCTGCCGATTGACGTATTCGACCATATCCGCGCTGCCGTTCTTGCCGACCGATCGCAGTTCTTCAAGGATCTGAGCGCTCCGTTTTACGGCGCCAACCGTCCGGGTGCCAAGGTTTCGCAAGGACTGCGCGACTCGTTCTGGCTCCAGGGAATGCAGGCTGGATTCAAGGCCGCCTTCGAGTGCATCAAGGCTTTTTCCGCGACGGACTTCACGGACGATCTCAAGAAGTTCGATGTGCCTACGCTCATTCTTCACGGCGATGACGACCAGATTGTACCGATCGGGGCCTCGGCGCTTCTCTCATCCAAGCTGGTGAAGGGAGCGAAACTGAAAGTCTATCCAGGTTTGCCGCACGGCATGTGCTCGACCCACAAGGACCAAATCAATGCAGATCTGCTCGCATTTTTCAAGCTTAGCGGACAAGTGGCGGCGTAGACGGCGGAATGAATATGAGATTCTCAGGCAAGTTGGTCATGGTCGCCGGTGGCACGGGCGGATTGGGACGTGCGGTAAGCCTGGCGTTTCTGGAGGCCGGCGCCCAGGTGGTTGTAACTTATCGAGAGCAGAAGGAGTTTAATGCTCTCAAGAGCGAAGCCGGCGCGAAGGGCTCGTCGATCGAAGGGCACCTTGTTGATGTCACCGACGAAACCGCGGTGCGCCAACTACTCGACCGAGTTCTCGCAGAACATAAGCGCCTGGACGCCCTAGTGAATACTGTGGGCGGCTACGCCGGCGGCGTGAACTTGTGGGAACTGGAGACGAAGGTTTTCGACCAACTGCTCGCACTGAATTTGCGTTCGGGGTACACGTTGTCGCGCGCAGCGATACCAGCGATGCTAGAACAAAAACATGGAGCGATCGTAAACGTTGCGGCAAAGGCGGCGTTGGATCACGGTGCCGGTGCAGCCGCCTATGCCGCATCAAAGGCGGCCGCATTGGCAATGATGGACTCGTTGGCTGTGGAACTGAAGGGTTCCGGGGTGCGTGTGAATTCGATACTTCCCAGCATTATCGACACAGAGGCGAACCGCAAAGCCATGCCCAACGCCGACTTTGCCAAGTGGCCGAATCCCCATGACATCGCGCGCGTCATCCTATTCTTGTGCAGTGACGATGCCAAAGTGATTCAGGGAGCAGCAGTGCCGGTTTACGGGGATAGCTGAAAAGCTCGTGGGAGAGATCGCGGCGCGCGTGAGCGCCACTTGTGCCGCGTGTAGCGGCGCAGACTTTGTGCTGGAGGCGACCATGTCAATCGCCCAGTGAAACGGCGCACTAAATCCAAGCCGACTCTCGAGGGTGCAGGCATACATCTGCGCCGCGCGTTTGGCTTCGGAAACACGAAGGACTTTGACCAATTCCTTTTGCGCGATGAAACATCCGGTTAATTAGTTTCGTATTGAATGGGTCGAGTGGTAGGCCCGGCAGGAATCGAACCTGCAACCCTCGGATTAGAAATCCGATGCTCTATCCGCTTGAGCTACGGGCCCTCAACAACTTACGGGCACTCCCGCTTTTTGGGGCTGTACCGGTTCCAATTGAATACTCTTTCTCCGAATTATACCCGTCGAGCTTTTCGCCCGCCGATTGGAGGTGAGCCGGAGCCAAGTGTGCGTACCTTATCGTCACGACAATACTTTTATGCCCCATGGAGTTCTGATTCGGTTCGGATATCCACTCCCGCCATGACAAGCCTGCCAGCAAAACTGTGCCGCAGGCAATTCCACATAAAATCGCGAATCCCCGCTTCCATAACTACGTTTTCGACCAGTGGCGTGAACTCTGTAGCGCTCCTTTCCGGAGCTCGCTCACAAACACAAAATTGCTTCTTTCTTATTCGGTAAAAGAGCCTTTAGGGCCGGATTAAGAATGATGCCGCCGCCGCCATCACTCTTGCAGATCATATTGAAGACACTGTATGCGGAGGGGGACAGCTTTTGCTGGAGCGGCCATTCGTTGACGGGTGTATACGACACGAGGGGATTTTGCTACACCCCCCACTATCACAGAACCCTGGACCCATGGAGGCCGGGGCCCGCGCGCTAGCGAGTGGGGCGGAGCGCGCCGGGGGATCGGATCGGAGTGATGGTTGATGTGCCTTGATGTAGGCTAGGGCGGGCGGGGCGGGCTCGCTAGCGGATGAGTGGGCCGAGAGAGCGGGAGCGATGCACCTTGGGAGGGCGCTAGTGCCGGCCGGAGCCTTTGTTGCCGCGCGAACCTTCGAAAGCACAGTTCACAGCGACTCAGTCGGAGCTGCAGAACGGGACACTTGACAGCAAAAGCCGAGTGAAGTCCAATCATCTTACATATTGCGACGAGGTTGCAACTAGCGGGGGGGGGAGAGGGAGGACATGCAAACTGAGGCCATTGTTGCGAGTGACTCGCAGCTGGGTAGGTCGAAAGGTGACACCATTACCCGTCCCTCCCTGATGAAAGAACTGGCGGCGCGGGGAATACGCATGACCGCTCAGCGACGCTTACTTGTCGGCATTATTCAAGATTCGCCCCGGCATCTCGATGTTGCCACGCTGCTGGAGATTGCCAGGAAACAGGATGTGGCTATCGATCGAGCCACCGTCTATCGAACGATTGCGTTACTTAAGGAACATGGGTTGATCGACGAGCTGGATTTGATGCACATCGAGGGCGAGAAGCACTATTACGAAGCAAAGACCAGCCGTGATCATTGCCACATGGCATGCTTCCGATGCGGCGCCATCATGGAGTACGTGAGCCTATCTTTCGACAAACTAAGGAAAGAAATGGTCCAGCAGAGCGGTTTCCAGATCCGCGTTGTGCGACTGGAAGTGGGCGGAATTTGCAAACGGTGTCAAAGAACCGGGAGTTAGGGTTTTCTTTTTTGCTTGGATATTTGCGACTTAGTCGCATTAAGGGATTTGCCGGAAGTCGGTAAGGTTCCTAAGGAGAACGGCAGCATGGCCGGTTGGTGCAGGGTCTGAATTTGATTTTTCTCCTTAATCTCTTGAAACGACTTACGTTATTTCTTTCCTTTGCTATGGTTATGCTCGCCGCTGTCAACTCGCGGGCCGGGACGGGTGGAAGTGTGTCCGGTACAGTGAAGGACGCAAGCGGTGCTGTACTTCCTGATGCAACCGTAATCGCAAACAACGTTGATACCGGAGTGCAGGTCCGGGGCGCGACCAACGGCCGTGGGTTTTACTCCTTTCCCGAACTCTCCGTAGGACGTTACACCATCGCGATCGAGAAGACAGGCTTCAGGCTCTACCAGCGAACCGCGATCACCGTCGACACGAACCGTGCGTTGACCGTCGACGCGGTCCTCGATGTGGGCGCGCAAGGGAATGCGGTTACGGTAATTGACACCGCTGTCCACGCGGAAACGTCCGAGACGCAGATGGGCGAAGTGATCAGCGGTAAGAAGATGGCCGCCGTGCCTTTGAATGGGCGCAGTTACACGGATCTTCTGGCACTCCAACCGGGCGTGGTTCCAACGACGTCCCTTACCTCGAACACGCAGCAGGACGTGGGTGTGAGTGCCCTTTCGCCCTCAGGTGGGTTGAATCCCGGTACGATTTCGATCAACGGACAACGCGAGTTCTCGAATGCATTCACGGTGAACGGAAGCGACGCTGAGGAAGACGTGAATTCTGGAACAGCGATCATTCCGAACCTCGACTCCGTCGCCGAGTTCCGCATCCTTACCAGCAACTTCGATGCGGAATATGGAGGACACAGCGGAGGCCAGATCAACGTCGTTACAAAATCGGGTACAAATGCGTTTCATGGCGATGCGTTTGAATTCGTTCGCAACACGAGTCTTGATGCCCGCAACTACTTTTCTCCGACACGCGGCGCTTTTGACCAAAACCAGTTTGGCGGAACATTCGGTGGCCCGATTCGAAGGAACAGGACGTTTTTCTTCGCTGATTACCAAGGGACTCGATTGACGCAGGGTGTGGACACGGGCGATATTGCAGTGCCAACTGTCGCCGAGCGCAGCGGCGTTTTTCCAGACGGTGTTATACCGGAAAGCGAATGGTCAGCCCCGGCCAAGAATCTGCTGCAATATATTCCCCTGCCGAACGTAAGCACGAACGAATTCGCGACCTCCGCCTACAACGAAACTCTGCGGGACGATAAGGGCGCCTATCGACTCGACCATAACAGTCACTGGGGGGTGCTCTCGGCATACTATTTTCTAGACGACTACACGCTCAACAATCCGTATCCGGTGGCGCAGAGCGGGGCGAGTGTGCCGGGCTTCAACGCGCTGTACCTAGGCCGGGCTCAGTTGCTCAGCCTGAGTGACACGAAAACTCTGGGGTCGACGGCGGTCAATGAATTTCATTTCACCTACATGCGCGACCACAGCGATCTGGGAAAACCGATCGGCGGACTCGGTATCAGCCTGGCATCGCAGGGATTTGCGACCGGGGCGGGAACACCTGGCATCGTACCGCTCAATCCACAAGGCGAAGGGGTTGAAAACATCGTGTTCAATGCGTTCTCCATCGGGACAAACGCCAACGAACTGAAGCAGGTCAACAATACTTTTCAATGGACTGACAATTTCTCAAAAGTCGTGGGGCGTCACACCATGAAATTCGGGCTGGAATTTCACTACGACCAAATCAACACCAATGCGATCGCGCAATTCAATGGCAACTTCTTATTCACGGGCAGCGACACGGTATCGGACTTCGAAGATTTCTTGCTGGGGTTTCCGAGCCAATACAATCAGAGCCAGTTGCAACCGTTTTATGGTCGCAACCACTACTGGGGCCTGTACGCGCAGGATGGTTGGCGCGTACTTTCCAACCTGACACTGAACTACGGCCTGCGCTGGGATCGCATCGAGCCCTGGTATGAAAAGAACAACGGAATCTCCACCTTCGAACCCGGCAAGCAGTCGGTGGTGTTTCCAGGCGCGCCTGCGGGAATTGTGTTTCCTACTGATCCAGGTGTCCCGCGAACGCTGGCGCCTCCAGGAAACCTGGACTTCGCTCCTCGCGTCGGCTTGGCCTATTCGCCCGAGGGGACGGAAGACACGATTCTCGGCAAGATTCTGGGTGGGCCGGGAAAGACAAGCGTAAGAGCCGGTTTTGGAATGTACTACACCGCGATCGAGGCGCTGACGGTGGGCATCCTGGCCGGGAACGCTCCCTTTGGCATCACCTATTCGAGTCCCGCGCCTCCACTGTTTGCCACACCTTTCATCACCACCTCCAACGGGCAGTTCCAAGGCCAGCCATTCCCGGTCGCATTGGTCACGCAGAAGGCGTCCCGCAGCCATCCGGACTCGAACGTCGATTGGTCGCAATATGAGCCGATCAGCGGCATTCCTGGATATGCCGCGACGAACCGAATCCCGTACGTCGAGGAATACATGCTGTCGCTGGAGCGCCAACTGGGAGCGAATACGGTACTAAGCGTCAGCTACGTGGGGACGCAGTCGCACCGGCTTCTCGTGATGGAGGAAGCCAATGCCGGCGATCCCGCGCTTTGCCTGAGTCTGAGTCAGCCGAGCGACGTATCGCCCGGTTCTCCAACGTGTGGCCCTTTTGGGGAGAGCAATGTATTCACGGCGGCTTCGGGTCAGGTAATCGACGGAACGCGAGGGCCACTGGGTTCCAATTTCGGAAGCGACACAAAGCAGACAACGATCGGAAAATCGAATTACAACGCGCTTCAACTCAGCCTGCGCCACACCAGCGGACGACTGGAACTGTCGGCCGGCTACACCTACGGCAAGTCGCTGGATGAGTCTTCCAATTTAGGCGAAGAGGTCAATCCGATTAATCCTACCCTCAGCTATGCCTTGTCTTCCTTTGACGTCAGACACAACTTTGTCGTTAGTTACAACTACAAGATTCCATTCGAGAGCCTCCTCCGAGCCTCAAACCGCTGGACGCAGGGATGGGAAGTCTCCGGGATCACACATTTCAGTTCTGGTCTGCCGGTGACGCTAGTCAACTACGGCGACAATTCTCTGCTCGGGGCCGAACCGAACGGGATCAATAACTATGGCAGTGATGAGCCGGACTACCTGGGAGGAAATCTCGATCTGAATCACAATCCGCGCAATGGGCAGCCCTATTTTAATATGTCTCAATTCAGCGAGAATGCCTTGGGCACGCCAGGCACAGCCAAGCGGCGGTTCTTCTACGGACCGGGGTTGGACAACTATGATATGGCTCTTCTCAAGAATGTGCGTTTAAGCGAATCGAAATCCCTCCAGCTTCGGCTGGAAGGTTTTAACGTTTTTAACCACGCACAATTCTTCGGGCCCCAATCCGTCGACGGCAATATCGGCAGTCTCACGTTTGGGCAAGTCGTGAACTCCAATCCGCCGCGCCTCGTTCAGTTGGGCGTTAAATTCCTTTTCTAGCAGGCCGTGATTAACACAAAACACCTTAAGGTCATTCCCTGCCCTACAACTGCTGTGATAAGTAGTTGGCAATACCCATTTCAGATGTGTGAGCATCCGCGTGGATCCCTTCCGGTATGCCGACCAACCGGGAGTGATTCTTGTCTATGTCCAGAATCGCAATGTCGGGTGGGGCCACTTCAGCAGTTAGCCCGCTTGTTCAAAAACTTTACTCAGCGAGGTTCTGATCCACGGGTCTCGGGGCGGCCATGTCCTCCGCTCTGAGCAGGTTGCAGAGCAAGCCGGTACTATCCCGCACGAACTTCTGATTCGCCTCGGCAAGCGAATACATCGAATCTACATTGAGCCGTGAACGGCCCAAGGATGGGCAGAGAATATTGCGGCGGGGAAGTTCGATCCCACGCTGGGTTCCACTGCCGGTTTTGCGCGTGTCGCAGTTTGTGTCCGGTAACGGGAACCGTCTCTGCAGAATCTCCGCCACCAAGCACATGTAACAATCTCACGAAAAACCTAGGGCAAAGGCTGCAGGGTCGCATTCACAAGAAAAGGATCATCGAATTCGGTGCGATCGCCCGGCTTCTTGTCGGCCACTGGAAGCAGGCGCGCCGAAAGCGGTTTGTGCAGCTTGACCGCCAGCGTGGCCATGTCTCCAATCATTTTTTCGAGTTGTTGCTGGGAAGCGTCACCGGGTAGTGGAATGGTGTCGAGCCCCGTGCCGCAGACCGCCGAGTAGGCCAGCATATCGTCCACGCTCAGCTTACCCTCGCTCCAGCGCTGGGCGAGACGACTGTCTTCCAGGATCGGAAGCATCAAGCCAGAATAGCCGGTGTGCTGGACGGGTAGACTGCGAAGAACGCTGGTGATGGTCGCGACAGCGGTCATGGTTCCGCTCGAGCCGAACCGGGCATGAGTCAGAGTCTCGATAGCGGCGCCAATCGAAACATCTTTGAGTGGAGCGGGAGAAAGGTCCAATCCCATGTACTTCCATCCAGTCTTGGCTTCTATTTGCCGTGCGATTTCCTCCACTTTGCGTGCATGATCCCCTAGCGCAGTTTCCAGCGCCTTTCCGGCGGCTGTGGGATCAGATGCGGAAGCAAATGCCGCTGCCACGACATTGGCGGATTGCATGCCGACGGCAAATTCATCGCCTCCGTCGTCGTGATATGAGCCCGGGTAGAAGGGCGCGTGCGGCGGCAGCATCGCGGTAGCCGCAAAATTGAAGTTCCCCAGGCTGTGGGTCGTGTGCGCCTCGACATACTTCATCAGGAGGGCGGCGGCGCGCACCGCGTTCCAGCGAACACCATCTTCAGCGGCCACGACAATGCTGCCTTCCAAGCCTGTCGTACTGCTCAAGATTTCGGCGAGCAACTCGGCCGAAGCACTGTCGTTGGCCGGAGCAAGCATCGCCGGTCCGATAGAGGCGTCGAAGTTTTCTTTGCGAGCCAAGGCATCGTAGTCGCGGAAGAAGGCCAGAGCCTGTTCTTTCGAGAGGCCGCGCACATAGTGCGGGAACGGCTGGGTTGTGATACGAATCGATTGCACTTCGTAGCCACGCTGCTCAAACGCCGCCTTCGCTTGGCGCAGCTTGATAAGTGTTTCGTTGATTTGCACCTGATAGCTGCTCCGATCCAACTGGATGAAAGCGGTGACCGCGCGGATCTTGGGCAGGGTTGCAGAGGTTTGAGCCAGCGATGTGGCCGCGATGAGGAGGAATAAGAAAATCGAGAGCTTGACGCGCAAGGGTGAGCCTCCACTCCTGTCTCGCGCTGCCCGTTACGCTACGAACTGGGACGTGTGCTGACAGAAGCAGGTAAAGTGTACTCCCGGAGAGGGGCGGCACAGCAGTTGATGTTTTCTGCGGAAGAAGTGTTCCTGGCCAAGGGCACGAAGGTGCGCAAGAATAATCCGGTCGTTGGTGAAATGGCTTGGTTACAGCAACTATCGGTAAACAGTAAGCGACGAGGAAGGGCTTCTTCCAACTACGTTTGGCAGTCGCCTTCAGGTCGTAGGAGACGCCACGGACGGTGGTTCCCCGGCCCCAAGCGCTATCTGTTGACTGCCGCGCGCAGTTTAAAGCGCTGGAGCTTTCCCGTGGCCGTCTTGGGAAACTCAGGGAAAAATTCCACCGCGTGTGGACGCTTGAAGACAGGCAAGCGACTGATCACAAAATCCTGCAGTTCGAGGGATAGCTCAGGTGTGGCAGAAACTCCATCGCGCAACACGATGCATGCGACCGGCTTGATTAGCCCGTTCTCGTCTGCTCGGGCGATGACCGCGGCTTCTTGCACCGCGGGGTGCTCAATCAAGACGCTTTCTATCTCAATTGGACTGATCCACATGCCGCTGACTTTGAGCATGTCATCGGACCGTCCGGCGTACCAGAAATATCCGTCCTCATCCTGGTAATACTTGTCGCCGGTTCGGATCCAATGTCCTTCAATCGTGTCTTTAGTCTTTTCATGCTGGTTCCAGTAACAGGCACAAACAGAGTCCGCTCTAACCAGCAGATTGCCGGTCTCCCCTTGCGCCACCGTACGGTTATTGTCGTCCACGATTCGGGCTTCGAATCCGGGGATTATCGTGCCGCTGGAGCCGGGGCGCACAGCTCCCGGACGATTGGAGATCATCATGTGCAGCGCCTCGGTTGAACCGATTGCGTCCAGAATTTCGACTCCGAAGCGTTCTTGGAAACGATGGAATACCGTTGCAGGCAAGGCTTCTCCGGCGGAAATCGCATGGCGCACGGAGGAGAGATCGAATTTCCGTCCCTCCGGCGGGGGATTGGAGAGAAGCTTGGCGTAGTTCGATGGAACTGAAAAAAATAGGGTCGGGCGGTGGCGCTCGATGACTTCGAAGACGTTCTGCGGTTTCGGTGGACCGGGCAGCAGGATGCTGGTGGCGCCGACGGCCAGCGGGAAGTAGAGTCCATTCCCCAGCCCGTAGGCAAAAAAAAGTTTGGCGACGCTGAAGCAGCGATCATTCTCCGAGATGTTCAGGATCCCCGTGGCATAGCGCTCTGTGCTCACCACCATGTCATGCTGAAGATGAACGCAAGCCTTAGGCTGACCCGTGCTGCCGGAGGAGTAGAGCCAAAAGGCGGCATCGTCTTTGCTGGTCGGCTCTGCATCAAGGGTGGAAGAACTCTTCTGGGTTAGCTCCTCAAAGGGGACCACGCCCGCCAGCGGCCCATCGCCGACAACGACGATGGTCTCCAGATAGCGCAAGCGATGCTTGGGAATGGCCTGGACGAGAGAGAGCAATGACTGACTGACGACGGCAACACGCGCTCGCGAGTTGTTCAGCAGGTAAGTATAGTCGGCAGGTTTCAGCAGAGTATTGACCGGGACCGGAATCGCTCCGATCTTGATCGCACCGAAAAAGCTGACGGCAAACTCTGGCGTATCAAGCAGCAGCAAGAAAACGCGTTCTTCGATGCGCACACCAAGACTTCTGAGTCCATTGCCCAACTGGTTTACGCGCTCAAAAAGTTGGCGATAGCTGACCTGAATATCCCCGCACTCAATTGCTACCTTTTCGCCGCGGCCCTCTGTAATGTGGCGGTCTATGAAGTAGGCGGCGGCATTGAATTCGTCCGGAAGTACTATCGGAGGGGCCAAGGTCATGGCAAAGTCAGGTTCTTCAGCCAGAGACAATCTTATACAGGTTCTCCGCGAAGGCCACTACATCCCGCAGTTTATCCGCAGCGGTCTTCCACAACTCCACCGGGGCTCGGGAGATACTATCACGGCTGCGCACGATAAACCGTCGTGCCACCGATCACGCCTCCGCCCCGATCTTGCTGAGCATGCGGCAATGGGAAACCGTCTGTCCCGCGGGTTGGGATAGTCGCGCGCAGACGCGATGTCGGGCTTAAAATGTGGTCCATGGCTAAGAAAACAGGAATGAATGAGCGATTCGTTCCTCTGGATCGCTACGATTGTCTTGTTGGCGCTTGCCGCATGGACATACTTCAAGCGATAGGCCACGAGACCGATTGAAAGTAATCAGTCTGTTGGTTGGAAGTTAACGATCAGCTGTTCAGCCCAGTTCAATCAGAACCGCCACATCGAACTTCGCGTAATACTTCTTCACGTCTTTCGCCCCGTACTTCTTCCGGAATTTCTCGACTACAGATTTAACAGCTTTGGCTTCGGTGAGGGGCGTTGCCCGGAACTCAGATTCAACGCCTCGTGCATCAATCCGAATCGGCGGGTTCTGGAGCACGTTCTTGTACCACTGGGTTTCCGAGCCCTTCACGGGCAGAAGGTAGAGCCTCTCGCCATCCAGCACGAACCAGACAGGAATCGAGATTGTCTGCCCAGACTTCCTCCCGATCACGCTGATCTTGATCTGGCGGTAGCGGGCAAGGCGTTCTCTGAGGTCGTCCTTTGGAGTTGGCATGGTGGCCTCCGTGTGGGCTAGTCTAAATACAACCTGCCGCTCTCGCTACAATGGTCTTGGCCTACACTGTTTCGCGCGATTCGGCTTCGAGGTTTTGGTCATGGCACAGCGAATGCCAGCCGTCTTTTTCGGGCACGGGAACCCAATGAACGCCCTGCTCCGAAACCCCTATACCGAGCAGTGGACGGAAATCGGGACAAGAATCCCTCGACCGAACGCCATCCTCTGCTTGTCAGCACATTGGTACATTCAAGATGCTGCCGTGACAGTCAGCACCGCTCCAAGGACAATCCACGACTTCGGCGGGTTCCCGCGAGAACTGTATCAAGTGCAGTATCCAGCGCCTGGCGACCCGAAGCTCGCCCTGCGCATCCAGAGGCTCCTCGCCCCAGTCCCGGTGCGGCTGGACGACCGATGGGGGCTCGACCACGGGACGTGGGCGGTGTTGTGCCACGTGTACCCGCACGCAGACGTTCCCGTGGTTCAACTCAGCATTGATGAGACTCAATCATCGTCGTTCCATTACGAAATCGGCAAACGCCTTGCGCCCCTCCGCGAGGAGGGCATCCTCATCATCGGCAGCGGTAACCTCGTCCACAATCTCCACACATACGCATGGGCGCGGCACCCCGTCGAGCCGTATGATTGGGCGGTCTCGTTCGAGAAGAGAGTTCGCGAACTACTGGTCGCAGAGGAGCAGAATCCGCTCATCGACTACGAAAATAAGCTCGGCGAGGAGGCGATGTTGGCTGTCCCGACGCCTGACCACTACCTGCCACTTCTCTATGTCATCGGTGCCCGCACGCCATCGGAGCTTGTCTCGTTCCCGGTTGAGGGCGTGGATGGCGGCTCGATTTCAATGCTGGCAGTGCAGGTGGGTTAATTCCAGTGTTTCCGGCTCGTTCATCTCCCGCCCTCTAAAACGAGCCTCACGAAACCATGTGAGGCCGCGGCCTTGGAGACTGAGCGCCAAGTTCGTGACGGGCATCATTGCAAAACGAAAGCGCCCCAGACTGGTCAGAGTCATGGGGCGCCCGTAAGTAGCCCTCCCCCGAAAGCTGCTCAATTCCAACTTAGGCTCTGTCCAGAGCTTCGTGAATGGCTCCTGCGTGCCATGCGGCGGTACGAAGGTGACTTGAGAACATCCCAGTCATCTTCCGGCAGGGCATCCAACCCCTAATCCATGCGGCGGTTGAGGAAGGTCGCGCTACGCTGATTTCTTTGCCAGTAGGCAAAACTCGATCGCTTTTCCGGGTTGCGACGGCGGAACCGACGTCACTTTTCCTCGGAATTTCGTCGGTATGAACCGCAGTTGAAGACGCAGAGATTTTACAAGATGAAGGGGAAGCTGTTATGGCCCGAGTAATTGAATAACTTATCCGCGAACAACACGGCAACCGGCACGAACAATCTTCAAAGCGCTTCCCCAGCGAAGCCGTCGCCTGTGCGGCAGCGACTGCAGCCGCCAAACATGAACTGACATGGCACCCCCCTCAATGCACCTTAGCCGGAGCCGCACCGAAGAGACCACATGGACCCTAAGGTGCCATTTGAGGGCAGTGCATTTTTCACGGACCTGGCAGCACCCCTGTGACCTGTGCTTCCTTATGAAGGTGCGTTATAAGACAGCCTATGCGATTCCATGCCAAAGGCGCCCTGTTATTCCTCCTGTTTTACGTGACCGCTACCCGTGTCGCGTTAGCGCAAGAGAAGCAGGCAAGCTCCAACGGGACTTACCACGTCACTCGCGCGACTCCTGGCCTGCAGCAGAAGCCGATTGAGTCCCGGCTTCTGACTCTGACTGAGGGTTTGGCGATTCTGGGCGCCGCACTGGATTCTCACCACCGTGCGGATTTCCCTTCCGATTGTTCCCACTTTGTCCACGGACTCTATGAGCGCGCCGGTCTCCCTTATGAGTACGCGAGCTCCTCGGACCTTTACGCAGGGATCGACGGATTTCGGCGAGTGGCAAGTCCGCAACCGGGCGACTTAGCCGTCTGGCCCGGACATGCTGGCATTGTGGTCAATCCCGCTCAGCATTCCTTTTTCAGCGCTCTGCGTTCGGGCCCCGGTGTCGATTCGTACGATTCGCCGTATTGGAAACAGCGGGGACGTCCCCGTTTCTTTCGTTTACGTCAGGCCGGTTCCAAGGGGCGTCCTCCCCACCTCGATACGGACTGCGAGCTGGCAGCCGGCGGTTTTGGGCAACGCGGAACCGCACGAAACGGCTGCTGAGGACCCAGTGCCTGCTATATCGGAAGAGTCCTCAAGCCAGACCGGGGCCTCCGCCAAGCTTGCGGAAAACCAACCAGTGAACACGGAGATATCTCATGTTGCGGTCGTGAATTCCGTTCGGCCCAAACCCGAGCAGGTCGGCGCAGCCTTTCTGCAAGCATGCCAAGACTCAGAGGCGAGCATCCGTGGGCGCGATCTGTTCAGGGCGGCTCAATCTCTGATTGTGTTCGACCATTTCGAAGTAAAGCAGGTGCACATCACGGGGAACCCGGGGTGGGTAGAGGTTCAGATCGATGAACTGGTTTCTCTCACGGGAAGTAAGGCGGAGGTACACAAGCGTTCGGAACGGCAACGATGGCTTCTGAGACGCCGCGACAACAAAAGTTGGGAGCTGACGCCTTCGCGGGATACTATCTACCTTCCTCAACACATAGCCGAGCGCATCCTGGCACGCGAACTCGCGCAGCTCACCGAGGACACGCCCGACAACGCCGGTGGAACTCAGGAGAAGGCCAAGTTGGCGCGACTGCTGGATGTGCTTTTCGAAAAATAGCCAACCTCCGAACTCAGGAACTACCTAGCCGACGAGGACGCGACATAGGGCTCAGAGAGTAATAGTTCCTTGCAATGAGGCAGTTCTCTGAGGCCTTATTGTGCTCCAGATGGCGGAGTCAAGTCCAAAGACTCCGTGCAGTAGGAGTGGCTAAGTGTCTACCTATCAGTGCGTGGCGGAGAGGGAGGGATTCAACTCACGCCTTGAAAACTTATCGACTTACGCTGACTTTTCAAGAACTTCCGAATTGGTACTAGCGGTTTTCCCAACAAAACAGCAAATCTCCTATATCACAGTTCTGTAGCTTCTATGTAGCTTTCTTGTAGCTTGAACCGCAAGCGCGCTGGACCTGCCGCGTTGGAATCGGACCTTTCAGGTGCCGGGAGGGGGAATCTATTCCCACCATTTCCAAGAGCTGGGCGAGAATACCATCAAGTTCGACAGACTTCAATGCTGATGCTGGTTTTGCGCGCCTGTCGCCAGACTCCATCAAAACGGCGTCCAGACAATTTCGGGTGATCTGGGGCGATTTCGGCAAACGTTTTACTAGGAAATCCTAGAGCAAGAGATTGAGATTCAACTGCTGGGTTGCGATGCTTGATGATGCCCACATCAATCTCCCGAACGTCGTACACACAAAGCCCGCGACAAGGCCGCGAGTCGCCATTGCCTTCCCCGGCTTCTTGTTGGGTTTCCGCTGCTTCGCCGTGCCAGAACGGAAAGCGCCCTGCAGCCAACGAATGTCATAGGCCGCGCGTAAGCCGGAGAATAGGGGTATCATGCCATCCTGGCTTGTTTCGGGCCTTTCCTGATCGAATCTCGTGGGGTGGTTCGATGCGATTATGGCCGATATCGGTATTGCTTGTCGCTGTTCTTCTCGTAACGCCCCCCTCAAATAAGCTGAATGGTCAAACAACGACCTCTGGTGGGTTGACCGGTGTCGTAACCGATTCGAGCCATGCTCTCGTGCCCGAGGCTAGTGTCGAGATCAAGGACAACGCTAAGGGGACGGTGCAAAGTACGAAGACAGATGTTAACGGGGTATACCGCTTCTTCTTCTTGGCGCCCAGCAGCTACACATTGACCATCACCCATACTGGGTTTCGGAAAGTGAGCCGAACTGTAAGTGTATTGCTCGGCCCTCCTGGCACAGTGACCGTAGCTCTGGAAATTGCGACCGGCAGCACCGCGATAAAGGTGACGGGAGAGGCGCCGCTCCTCCAGGCCGAAAATGGCGACGTTTCGACGACGATGAACGAGAAGCAGGTCAGCGAGGTTCCGAATCCCGGGAACGACCTCACTTACATTACGCAGACCGCACCGGGGGCGATCATGAATACGGAGTCTCAGGCCAGCGGCACCAGCGGGGGGAATGTTTCTATTTTGGGGATGCCCGGTACTTCCAATTTGTTCACTCTCAACGGAATGAATAACAACAACATTCAGATGAACACGAACAACAGCGGCGTTCTGGGGATGATGCTGGGCCAGAACGAAGTGCAGGAAGCGAGTATCGTCAGCAGCGGATATTCCGCGCAATTCGGCGGGGCCGCCGGCTCGAACATCAACTTCATCACAAAATCTGGAGGAAATGCGTTTCACGGAAATGCGGCCTACTACTGGAACGGAAGGGTGCTGAATGCCAACGACTGGCTCGACAATGAGGTAGGAAATCCGCGCCCGTTCGACATCGCGAACCAATGGGCAGGATCGCTGGGAGGCCCTATCGTCAAAGATAAGCTGTTTTTCTTTCTTGATACCGAGGGCATGCATCTCGTCCTTCCCGCACCTACTTATGTCGTCCTGCCCAGCGCCGCATTTGAATCCGCGACCATGACGAATATCGACTCGATCTTTGGACCTACGTCGGCGTCGCACAACTTCTACCAGCAGATTTTCAAGCTCTATCACAACACTCCGGGGACCAGTAAGGCGACTTCCGGCGCTCCTAGCGATCCCCTTGGCTGCAATGGCTGGACCGGACCGCTGGAACTGGGCACCACCCAACCCTGCGCGGAGTATTTTTTAGAAAATCTGTCTCATCCGGCCAGTGACTCACTGCTGTCCGCCCGAGTGGATTGGAACAGTGGGCCGAACGACCGCGTGTTCTTGCTGATGCAGTATGACCACGGCCAGCGCGCCGCCTACCTCGATCCGGTCAGTTCTGTTTTCAATGCGTATACGAATCAGCCTTGGTGGCAAGGTCAGCTCAGCCTGACCCACACGATCAGCGCCACTGCGGCGAATCAATTCCTGCTTGCGGGGAAGTACATGAGCCAGATCACGAGCGTGGCCAACCCTGCGCAGACGCAGGCCGTTTTTCCAACCACATTGAGTTGGAGCTACGGCTCCTTTTCTCCAGTGGGTGGTATGGACTTCATGTATGCCTTCCCGACCGGCTCCAAAACAACTTCATATCAAATCTCTGACGACCTGGTGAAGATCCGGGGCAAGCATAAGCTTGGCTTTGGAATCAGCTTCCTGCGGACTTATTTCACCGGGAACGGTTACAACGTGACCGGCACGGGACAAATTCTTCCCCAAACCATCAACGCATTTTTCTACGGTGGAGTAGCGCCCTCGAATCCGAGCCAGGATTTCACGACTTTGTACCAAATCTTTCCCCTGGTAACTTGGAACCGTATTGCTTTCTATAGTCTCGGGTTTTACGGGCAGGAAGAGTGGCATGCCCGCTCCAACTTGACGCTGACCTTGGCGTTGCGTGCCGATCACCAATCCAATCCTGTTTGTGAAAGTCGTTGTTTCGCCCGGTTCTCAGGTCCATTCGATTCCATCAACCATGATCCAAAACAGCCCTACAAGCAAGCAATTTTGGTGAATCAGAAACAAGCGTTCCTGAATACGGACACCATCGTTTGGTCGCCGCGCCTGAGCTTTGCCTGGCAGCCTCGGGGCGTTTCTCACAATACCGTTCTGCGGGGGGGCGTTGGTATTTTTTACGACCCGGTTCCCGGCGCTATCGGGCAAGCTCAAGCTTACAACCCGCCGCTGTGGAATCCTTTTGCGGTGACCGGCTACAGCCTCGCGCCCGAAGAAGCAAATAGTCTGTGGCAGAATGCCGCCGCTTCCAATTCCGCGTTTGTAAACGGCTTTCTTGCGGGACAGACACTTGCGCAGATCCAGGTAGCGGATCCTAATTTCACTCCCCCCAGCGTTACGACACCGCCCAATACTCTACCATCGCCGCAATATCAAAAATGGAGCATACAGGCGCAGCAAAATTTCTCTACCTCGACATCCTTGACCATCAGCTATTTTGGAAATCACGGAATCCATGAGTATTTCTTGAATCAGGATGCCAACGCACACAACTTCGGGTCTTATCCCACTGGGCCGTGCGGCACTCCCCCCGTCGCGCCTTGTTTTGATTCGCGGTTCGCTGG
>Ga0074044_10001089_pt1 | contig 24971 bp, 21 predicted proteins | sample BogForMeECP23OM1_FD_94443 | JGI IMG/M metagenome (GOLD analysis project Ga0074044, IMG submission 94443) | Bog forest soil microbial communities from Calvert Island, British Columbia, Canada - Bog Forest MetaG ECP23OM1 | ecosystem: Environmental > Terrestrial > Soil > Wetlands ... | reverse complement strand
TCTGGCCGCCGGCGCCGACGTGGTCATCATGGTCCATCCCGATTATCAGTACACGCCGCTGCTCGTAACCGCCATGGCGAGCATGATCGCTTTTGGCGTCTATGACGTGGTGCTGGGCTCGCGAATTCTGGGAGGGCGGGCGCGGCAGGGTGGAATGCCGCTGTGGAAATACGTGGCCAACCGATTCCTGACGCTTTTCGAAAACACTTGTTTGGGCGCGAAGTTGTCGGAATATCACTCGGGATACCGGGCGTTCAGCCGCATTGTGCTCCAGGATCTTCCGCTGCTGGAGAACTCGGACGATTTTGTCTTTGACAATCAGATGCTGGCGCAATGCGTTCACTTCGGTTTCCACATGGGCGAGGTTTCCTGCCCGACGAAATATTTTCCGGAAGCTTCTTCGATTAATTTCCGGCGCAGCGTGCAGTATGGGCTGGGCGTACTGCTCACGTCGGTGCAGTTCCGCTTGCAGAAAATCGGGTTGGCACGATTCCGGATTTTCAGCCGCAAAGGCCGCTGCCTGGAGCCGGGTCCCGACTCCAGGTATTACAGTCCGAAGGCTACCGAGAGAACGATTACCGACGGCCGGTCCGGCGGCTAACCTTGCCGAAAGATCTCGCATCGCGCACCGGGACTTCGGCGCTGGGTTGGGCCTGGTTGGCCTTACCGCTGCTGGCAGCGTTTGCCATGCTGGTGCAGGGATATCATCCGGGGCTGGAGGATGATGCGTTCTACCTGGCGGCGATCAAGCAGGATCTGAATCCGTCGCTGTTTCCCCATGACGCCGACTTTTTCCGCGTGCAATTTCAGGCGACCGTATTCGATAAGCTGATCGCGTTTTCCGTGCGCTGGACCCACGTGCCCCTGGAATGGGGAATTTTGTTTTGGCAGTGGGCGGTGACCGTTCTGATTTTATGGGGGTGCTGGCGAATCAGCCGGCGGTGTTTCGCGGAAGCGCACGCGCAGTGGGCGGCGGTGGCGCTGGTAGCGGTCCTGCTGACCCTCCCAGTCTCGGGCACAGGGCTCAGTTTGACGGACCAGCACCTGCATCCGCGGGCGTTGGCCACGGCGTTGATTTTGGCGGCGATCGCGGCCGTGCTCGTGCCTAAGAACGTCCCTAAGAACGACAGACGGTTGCTGCTGGCGGGTGCGCTGCTGGCGGCGGCATTTGCCGTGCACGCCATCATGGCCGCGTTCGGCGCGTCGTACTGCTTGTTCCTGCTGTGGAAGCCGGCGGAGCGCACGAAGACGGATCGGACAGAGACAGACGAGCGGCGCACAGCGGTCGGGGCGGCGCTGCTGTGGCCCCTGGGATGGATTTTCGATCCGCCCTCGGATGCGTGGCGGCAGGCGGCGGCTACGCGGTCGTTTTATTTTATTTTGCGCTGGCATTGGTACGAGTGGCTGGGGGTGGTAGCGCCGCTGCTGTTGCTGTGGTGGTTCCGGGCGCTGGCCGAGCGCCGCGGCCAGACGGTTCTGGCTCATGTGGCGGAGCGGCTGGTTTACTTTGGCGTGTTCCAGTTGGCGGTGGCGCTTATCATCTTGCTGCCCGTCCGGCTGGAGCGTTTGCGTCCGCTGGAGCCGATGCGCTTTCTGCATCTTGTGTACTTGTTGTTTGTGTTGCTGGCGGGGGGATTGCTGGGACAGTACGTACTAAAGCGTCATGCACTGCGCTGGCTTCTGCTGTTTGTGCCGCTGAGCGCCGGGATGTTTTATGCGCAGCGGCAGATGTATCCGGCAACCGCGCATCTGGAGTTGCCGGGCTCTTTGTCGCGCCATGAAGCGTCACGCAATAGTTGGGTCGAGGCTTTCCGCTGGATCAGCCAAAACACGCCCAGCCGAAACACGCCCGTGGATGCCCAGTTCGCGCTTGATCCGCGCTACATGGAATTGCCGGGCGAGGACTACCATGGTTTTCGTGCCCTGGCGGAGCGGAGCGTGTTGGCGGACGAACTGAAGGACGCGGGCATGGCAGCGCGAGTGCCGAGGCTCGCGCCACGCTGGCTGCGAGAAGTGGAAGCGCAACGTGGGTGGCGCGATTTTCAACGGCCGGACTTCTTGCGTTTGAAAGCGGAGTTTGGAGTGGACTGGGTAGTTCTAACTGCGCCGGGGGTGGGAGGGTTGCCGTGCCCCTACCGGAATCCGCAGGTGGTGGTTTGCCGGGTGGAGTAACGGGTGGGGCGGAATTCATTTGGAATGAGTGAAACGCGGGAAGCGGAAAAAGGCGGAGTGCGCGCGTCTGCGTCGCTGAGAATAGGCCCGATGGTGGCAACGGCGCTCGCGGTGCGGCTGGCGGTCATTCCGTTTCTCTATCACGACTGGCTGGATCCGTTCGTGCTGGAGCACTGGGCGTTCGGGCGGGTGGCGCGCTCGCTGGTCGCCGGGCACGGGTTCGGAAATGTGTTTGCCGACACGGGACCGACGGCGGTGCTGTCGCCGGTGTACGCGTATTTGCTGGCAGGAGTGTTCCGGCTGTTGGGGACGTACACGCCGGCGTCCATTGTGGCGGCGCTTGCGATAAACAGCGTGTTTTCCGCGCTCACGTGTATTCCCGTATTTTTTCTGGCGCGCCGCTGCTTTGACGGGCGTGTGGCGAAGTGGGCAGGGTGGGGTTGGGCGTTTTCGCCGTATGGGATTTACTACGGCGCGGACTGGGCCTGGTCTACTTGTCTCGTCACCCTGCTGCTCTGTTGCCTTTTCCTCATTGCTTTGGAGCTTGAGGATTCCGGCCGGCTTCTCCCCTGGATTGGCTTCGGTCTGCTCTCTGGCTTGGCCGCGCTGACCGAACCCGTTGTCCTTTCCGTATTGCCGTTTCTGGGAGCATGGACCTGCTACCAGCGGTATCGGCAGCATCGCCCCTGGAAGATGCCCGGCTTCGCCGCGACTCTGGCTTTGCTTGCCGTCCTCTCGCCTTGGGTTGGCCGCAACTACGAGATTTTTCGTAAGGTCATTCCTGTCCGGAGCGGTTTTGGGCTGGAGATGTATATCGGCAACAACGGTTATTCCACGCGCTGGGTGAATAGTGCCCTGCACCCGAATCACAATGACGCCGAACTGGCGGAATACGAGAAAGTCGGGGAGATCTTCTACATGGAGCACAAGCGCCAGCAGGCAGTCGATTACATCCGCGCCCACCCCGGCTGGTACGCGTGGATGGTCTTGCGCCGGGCGTTGTATCTATGGACTGGTTATTGGAGCTTCTCGCCCGTCTACCTCGCACAGGAACCCCTGGACCCGCCCAATATTTTTCTGGCCACGACGATGACGGTGCTGGCGCTGGCCGGGCTGCGCCGACTGTATCGGGCAAACGCGTATCGGGCAAACGCGGGGCGGGCGAATGCGCGACTCGGGGCGCGATTTGCCATCGTGTTTGTTTTCTTTCCGCTGGTTTATTATTTTTCGCACCCGGAGACGTACTATCTCAGGCTTCTAGATCCGCTGATTGTGGTCCTGGCGGCGTATTTCGTGACCGAGCGATTCGGGGGGGAAGATCCAGCGTCACGCAGCGGAAGGCGTTTTAGCGTCTTCAGGCGTCTTAGCATCTTAAAGAATACTGGACATTGAACCTTCTGGGCACCAAGCTGGTGGATGTGACCAACCCCGCGCTGGACAATGGTCGCCTGAACAACGGGCCGCGCAAGCCCGAGCTGGCGATCAGCGAGAGCCTGCGCTTCGCCTACGACACCTTCCTCAGCAACAAGGTGCGGTTTCTGCTGACCGCGCTGGGCATGATGATTGGGACGGCCTCGCTGGTTCTGGTGGTCACGATTGGGCTTACCGGCAAACAATACATCCTGGACCAGATTCAGGGCATTGGCTCCAACCTGGTTTATGCCAGCTACTCCGGCGCAGGGCAGCGCATCACGGCGGTGGCGCTCGATGAATTGACCGTGGATGACCTTACGGCGGTACGGGGCCAGGTGTCGTCGGTGGTGGCCGCATCGCCGTTTGTGCGGCTCAATGACCGCATCAGCGTGCCCAACGGTAAAGAGCAGGACATTTCGATTCTTGGGGTGTTCCCGGAATACCGTCAGGTGCGGAACCTGGTGTTGCTGGCGGGCCGGTTCTTTGACGCGGAGGACGAGCAGGGGCGCGACAAGGTCGGTGTGATCACCGAGAAACTGGCGGTGAAGCTGTTCCGGACGCCCGAGAGCGCGGTGGGTCAGGTGATCAAGCTGAGCGGTCTGCCCTTTACGGTGATCGGGGTGTTCAAAGAGCGGGTGGAGACGTTTGGGCAGTCCGAAGTGGAGGACAACACGATGGCGATCCCGTATTCGGTGAGCCGGTTTTTTCTGCCATCCAATGCGGTGCGCCAGATTTATTTCACGGTGGCGAGCCCGGATGAAGTGAACGCAGCGACGGCTCAAATCAAGTGGGTGCTGCAGTCGCGGCACCGGCCGGAGTCGGTCTACAACGTAGAGAACCTGACGCCGCTCGTGAACCTGGCGGAAAAGACCGCGAACATTCTGACGGTGGTGCTGCTGCTGATTGCGGCGGTGGTATTACTGGTCAGCGGCATCGGCATCATGAACATCATGCTGGCTACGGTCAGCGCCCGCATTCGCGAGATCGGAATCCGCAGAGCGTTCGGCGCCACCAAACGCGAGATTCAGTTCCAGTTCCTCTCCGAGGCCGTCCTCATCGCCCTTGTCGGCGGAGTCCTCGGCATCATCATCGGCCTCGCCATCCCCTTCTCCGTCCGCTTCTTCACCGCCTATCGCATCCCCATTTCCGGTCTCTCCGCCATCATTGCCATCGGCGTCTCGTCGCTGGTCGGCATCCTGTTCGGCACCCTTCCCGCCATCCGCGCCGCCCAACTGGATCCCGTCGAGAGCCTGCGCTACGAATAGGTGGACCCCAGTCCGCCGTGCAACTTCCCGGAATCGCCAGGGACAGCCGCCCTCGGCTGTCCAGGCGAGCGAAGCTCGTCAGCCGGCCGACTCTGCTTGGTTAAGAATCAAGTCAGTAACAAGTGGGAAGAAGACGTAAATTAGCGAGGCGCGAGCCGGGAAATATGCTTCCGCGGTTGGTCTTCGAGTTAGCAGCCAGTGAAACATCGTCAACTGGAATAAAATCAAAAGGAAGCGATTGCAACGCTTCGCGACCCGGTGATGGTATTGAACGCAACCAGCAAACGCAGCCGCGCCGTGGTCCTGCTCAGTGGCGGCATGGATTCCTGCGTGTGTGCGGCGCTCGCGGCCCGCGACCACCAGGCCGCCGCCGTCCACGTCAGCTACGGGCAGCGCACCGAACAGCGCGAACGGAGTTCCTTCGAAAGCATCTGCGACCGGCTCGAAATTCGCGACCGTCTGCTCGTACGCAATGCAGCTCTTGGCGCTATCGGCGGATCCGCCCTCACCGATCCGAGCATTGCCGTTCCCGAAGCGCACGCCATCGGCGCCGGCGTGCCCGTCACCTATGTCCCTTTCCGCAACGCCCATTTTCTCGCCGTTGCCGTCAGTTGGGCGGAAGTGCTGGGAGCCGAAAAAATCTATATCGGAGCGGTTGAGCCGGACAGTTCCGGCTATCCCGATTGCCGGCCGGAGTACTATCGGGCGTTCAACGAAGTCGTGAAGGCGGGCACAAAAGACGGAACAATCCGGGTGGTGACACCGCTGATTGCCATGCACAAAGCCGAGATTGTGACGCTGGGCCTTGAACTGAGGGCCCCATTCGATTTAACGTGGTCATGCTATCAGCGCGAAGATCGCGCCTGCGGAGTCTGCGACAGCTGTGTGCTTCGCATGCGCGCGTTTCGTGAAGCGGGCGCGGAAGATCCCATTCCGTACGCGGAACCCGCCGCCCGATTGAGTTAGAACCGCTTTCATCAACGGTCTTAAGTTCAGATGCAATGCCGGGAGGCCAAATCATGAAGAAATATTTCATCCTGCCCCTGCTGCTCGTTCTCGCCGCGGGGTCGTCCGTTCCACTCTCGTTCGCGCAAAGCATGGGCACCGTGAAGGGAATCTGCAAAGACCTCGAAGGGAAACCGATCGCCCAGGCCGAAGTGGCGTGGATTGGGGTCGAAACCGGCCACAAGTACACCCTCAAAACCAACAACAAGGGCGAGTATTACTCGCTCGGCATCGTCAGCGGCAAGTACAGCGTCAAGCTCATCAAGGATGGCAAGGAACTCTACCACTTCGACGGCGTCATGAAGGGGCTGGACGAAACAGTACTGGATTTCGACCTGAAGAAAGAAATGGCGGCCGTTGCCCAAGGCCAGGGAATGAAACCTGAAGAAGCCGCGAAGGTGAAGGAGGCCGCCGCCAAAGCCGAAAGCGAAAGGAAAACCATCGGCACGCTCAACGAAAAACTCAATGCCGCCAAGACAGCTTCCGATGCCGGCGACTTCGAGACCGCGATCGCCACCCTGACTGAAGCCACCCAGACCGACAGTACCCGCGATCTGATCTGGTTCAAACTCGCCGACGCCTACCGCATGTCGGGACCCAAGCAGACCGATCCCGCAGAAAAACAGAAGCGCTACGAGATGGCCGCAGCCGATTACCAGAAGGCAATTGAAATACGCAGCGCCTCGGAAACGGGACAAAAAGATCCCGACAATAATAAGAATATGGCCGCCTACTATAACAATCTTGCGGAAGTTTATTCGAAGTCCAACAAGATCGATGATGCCGTGGCCAGCTATAGCAAAGCGGTCGAACTCGATCCGGCGCACGCCGCCACGTACCTGTTCAACGAGGGTGCTGTTCTCACCAATGCGGGCAAAGTGGATGATGCCATTGCGGCTTTCGATAAAGTGATTGCCGCCGATCCGGCCAAAGCCGAAGCTTACTACTGGAAGGGCGTCAACTTGATCGGCAAAGCTACGCTCAAGGGCGATAAGATGGTCGCGCCCGAAGGTACAGCCGAGGCCTTCAAGAAATATCTTGAGCTCGCGCCTGACGGTAAGCTCGCTCAGCCAGCCAAGGACATGCTGGCCAGCATCGGCGCAACCATCGAAACCGGCTTCGGAACCAAGAAAAAACCGGCGAAATAGCATAAACCCAGTTGCCAGTTGCCAGTTCTCAGAAAAACCCGGCGTTTGCTGTCGCCTGCTATCGAGATTTCGCTTCAATTGGCGCGGTTTTACTGGGAACTGGCAACTGGCAACTGTTTTCAGTTACCGAGGTCTATGACCTACTTGTCCTTCGCTCTTCCCCACATCCGCGCTACATTCATTACATAGGTTCCCCGGCCACGTTTCTCCCCTGTGGTGTCAATGCTGATGACGGGAGTGCATGAAATGGCTGCTCCGGGGAATTCCCCGATTGCGATTGCGTTCGAGGGCATTAGCGAAACGGGCTCGATCCCGACGCCGGTTCTGCTGGCCGGCATGTTGCGCGCGTCGGAGAAGGTTAGCGATCTGATTTTTTCGCCGGGGCGTCCGCCCCAGGTCGAGATTTACGGGCAACTAACGGCGGTCGAAATCCCCGGCAGCGGCACCCTTTCGGCGGATGACACGCGCCGCATCGCGGCCGATCTGATCGGCAACAATAAGCAGGCCATCAATACGCTTCGCGAGCAGGGTTCCTGCGACGTTTCCTACGGATTGCCGGGAATGGCGCGGTTCCGCGTCAACGTCTTTATCCAGCGCGGAAGTTGCGCGATTGTGATGCGCGTCATTCCGACCGTCATTCCGACTTTCAGTTCGCTTCGTCTGCCGGCGCAATTGGAAGAGGCGGCGAAGGTCCGCAACGGCATCATCCTGGTAACGGGCGGAACCGGATCGGGCAAGTCTTCGACGCTGGCCGCTTTGCTTGACCGCATCAACGGCCAATATTTCTATCACGTTCTGACGGTCGAGGATCCGATTGAGTTTCTGCACAAGCACAAGAAATCAACGGTACACCAGCGCGAGTTGCACAGCGATGCGCCAAATTTCACCACCGCGCTGCGGGCGGCGCTGCGCCAGGCGCCGCGCGTGATCATGGTGGGTGAAATCCGCGACCGGGAGACGCTCGAGATTCTTCTCGAAGCCGCCGAAAACGGCCACCTCGTTCTTTCCAGCATGAACACTGTCGATACCTCGAAGACGGTGGAGCGCATCATCGGTACGTTCCCCACCGCCGAACAGCAATCGGTGCGCGAACGTCTCGCCAAAACGTTCCGCTACATCGTTGCGCAGCGGCTGATCCCGCGCAATGATGGCGGTGATCGCATCGCCGTCGTCGAAATTTTGAAATCCAATTCGCGCACTCGCGATTGCGTCGAACAAGGCGAGCGGCCGGGCCGCACGCTGCTGGACGCGATCAAGGCCAGCGAAAGCGAAGGCATGCAGCACTTCGACGGCGAAATCGCGAAACTTGTCCGCTCGGGGCTGGTGGATCTGGAAACCGGCCTGTGCTTCGCCAGCAATGCCACGGTGTTGGGGCAGGAACTGGCGCGGTAGAGCAGCTATCAGTTGCCAGTACCCAGTTGCCAGTTCTCCGAACGGCATTCTTGCTCTCGCCCTTTCTGCTTGGCAGAATCCTGCGGCGTATGATTCTTTGCATGTCTTCTTCTTCCCATCCCTTTTCTTCTTCCGTAGCTCCTGCGGCTCGGGTGGTGAGCTTTGAGGAGGCACGGCGCCTGGTTGAGCAGCATGCGGCCGGCGTGTGTCCGGGAGAGATGGAGACGGTGGATCTGCTGGCGGGGTTGGGGCGGGTGCTGGCGGAGGGGATTTTGGCGGACCGCGACTTTCCTCCGTTTGATCGGGCGACTCGCGATGGATATGCGGTGCGCGCGGCCGACTTGGCGAAGGTTCCGGCGCGACTTGAAGTGGTCGGCGAGGTGAAGGCGGGCGACTGGCCGGAGCCGGGAGTGTGTTCGGTGGGGCGCGGGCAGGCGGTGGGGATCATGACCGGGGCTCCGCTGCCGGCGGGAGCGGATGCGGTGGTGATGGTGGAGCACACGTCGTTGGGAGATGCGCCAGCGGGGAAGTTGGTGGTGGAAGTCCGGCGCAGTGTGATCCGCGGCGAGAACTTTGTTCCGCGCGGGGCGGAAGCGCGCACCGGACAATTGCTGCTGGATCGCGGACGCCGGGTGGACCACGCGGGCATCGCGATTGCGGCCTCGGCCGGCAAAAGCCGCGTGCAGGTCTTCCGGAAGCCGCGCGTGGCCGTGCTTTCGACCGGCGACGAAGTGGTGGAAATTGACGCGACGCCGGGGCCGGCGCAGATAAGGAATTCGAATTCCTATTCGCTGGCGGCGCAGGTTCAGAATGCCGGCGGGGAGGCGGTGCGGCTCGGGATCGCTCCGGATGAGCGGGGCCGGCTGCGAGCATTGATCGAAGAAGCTTGGATCGGGGAAGGATTGCAGTGCGATCTTTTGTTGCTGACGGGCGGCGTCTCCATGGGGAAGTACGATTTGGTGGAGCAGGTTTTCGGGGAGTTGAAGGCGGAGTTTTATTTTACGGGAGCGGAGATCCGGCCGGGGCGGCCGGTCGTCTTCGGCTCGTGTGGCGCGGGCGCTCTCGCCCACGCTGACGGTGAGGTCGCTGCCAACACGCGGACAGGAGTGTCCGCGCCACACAAGAAATATTTTTTCGGCCTGCCGGGGAATCCGGTATCGACCATGGTGACTTTTGAACTGTTTGCCCGGCCCATGATCGAAGCGCTCGCGGGAATGACGCCGCAGCGGTTGATCTTTCTTGGCGCGCGGCTGAAATCTGAGATACGGACGAAGGCAGGGTTGAAGAGATTTCTTCCGGCGGTGCTTTCGGGAGAGTTTGAGAATGCGGAGGTGGAGTTGGCGCGGTGGCAGGGGTCGGGCGACATCGCTACCCTGGCTCGGGCAAACTGCTATGTGGTGATTCCTCCAGACCGCGAGCGGATCGAGGCGAGAGAATGGGTGTCATTGTTGATGCGGTGCGGCTGATGCGGACGAAATTGCCAGGGCTGGGGAGATTCTGACTCCGAGGCAAGGCCGAGTTGGACGGGCGAGGGCGCCCGTCCCCACACGCGCCACGGCGAGTACGATAACCTGTTGGTGATGCCTAAGAAACTTTCCCACTACAACGCGCAGGGACAGGCCCGCATGGTGGACGTGTCGTCGAAGGCGCGAACGGCGCGGGAGGCGGAGGCGAGTGCTTTCGTCGCGATGACGCCGGAGGTGCTGCGGGCGCTGCCGGAGAATCCCAAGGGCGATCCGCTGGAGGTGGCGCGGACCGCGGGAATCATGGCGGCGAAGCGGACGGCGGAGTTGATTCCCATGTGCCATCCGGTGCCTCTGTCGCACATTGCTGTGACCCTACGCGTGTGCGAGAATGGCGTTTCTATTGCCACAAAAGTAAAGACCACGGCGGAGACCGGCGTGGAGATGGAAGCGCTGGTCGCGGCCAGCGTCGCGGCGCTCACCGTGTACGACATGTGCAAGGCGCTCGACAAGGGCATCGAAATCCAGGAAGTGGTGCTGGAGCGGAAGTCGGGCGGCAAGAGCGGAGACTACCGGAGAAGCAGCAAGCGAAAATAGCCTTCTGTTTTTTGAGCCATGGCGAGCAACGTCAAAATCCTGCTGGTGGACGACAACCCGATGGTGCTGGGGATGTTGCAGCAGGCGCTCTCGCCGCTGGGCGAGGTCGCGGTCGCGACCGACGCAGCCGATGCGTTGTTGAAGGCAGTCGATGACCTGCCGGATGTGCTGATCAGCGACTACCGCATGCCGGGCATGGACGGGCGGCAGTTGCTGGAAAAACTGAAAAGCAGGCCGGCGACGGCGGGGATCGCGGTCATCCTGATGGCCAGCAAGGCCGACATCAGCGAACGATTGTCGATGCAGGATCCGATTGAGGACTATCTGGAAAAACCTTTCTTTCTGAAAGACGCCACGCACAAAATCAAGCGCGTTGTGGACCGGATCGCGCTGGAGAAGCTGAGCAAGGCAGCGTCGACCGATGGCATATTGCGCGGCAACCTGTCGCAGATGAACGTGATTGACCTGGTGCAATCGCTGGAGATGGGACGCAAGAGCTGCCTGCTCACGATGACGAAGAATGAAGACAAATGCGAGATCTATTTCAGCCAGGGGCAGGCCAAGCACGCCGTCTATGGTCCGATTACGGGAGATGAAGCGGTTTTCAAAGTGCTGCGCTGGACGGAAGGAAACTTCCAGATTGATTTCAACGGCAAGTCGACGCAGGAAACGACAAAGCTGAATACTCAGGGCCTGCTGATGGAAGGATTGCGACTGCTGGACGAAGCGCAGCGTGACGCGGCGGATGAAGGTGAAGATGTCCTCCTCGACACCTGATGCTTCGTTACTGGATGCCTCGATTCCTAATGGAACGACGGCGGCGGTCTTGACGGTTAGCGATTCGTGTGCGCGCGGAGAGAAAGTGGATCTCTCCGGTCCGGCGGTAGCGGAAGCGCTGGGGCGGCGCAACTTTCAAGTGGTGGTGCGCAGCGTGGTGGCTGACGAGCGCACCGCGATTCAGGAAAAACTGATTGGGTTGTGCCGGTCGGCTCGACTGGTGGTGACCACGGGCGGGACCGGAATCGCTCCGCGCGACGTGACCCCGGAAGCGACCAGCGCGGTATGCGACCGATTGGTGGAAGGGATCGCGGAGCAGATGCGATTCCAGGGAATGTGCAAGACGCACTTCGCCGCGCTGAGCCGCGCGGTGTGCGGCGTCCGGGGAACGAGCCTGATCCTCAATCTGCCGGGCAGTCCGGCGGGGGCGGTCGAGTCGCTGGAGGCGGTGATGGAGTTGCTGCCGCATGCGCTGGAGTTGATTGCGGGCAAGACGGCGCATGAGTAGAGCGTCAGTCGTTGGTCGCTCGTCGTTCTGGCGTGGTGTCCCGCAACTTCGCTTCCAGGATTCTTAATCACAGGGGACACTATCAGTCGGCGGCCTGGGGCACGCTTCCCTCATAGGCCGTTGCGCGTTCTGCCAGCAGGCGCTGCAGTTCGGCCACCGCTTCGGCGCGGACGCGGTCGGCGAAAGCATTTGCGCTCTGCCGGTACTCGGCGCTGAGCGCGGACAAACGCACATGCAAGTAGGGCTGGTCCTCTTCCAGGCGGCGCAGCAACCTCTGCGTTCGGGCGATTTTTTCTTCCAGTGTAATCATCCTTGGGAACTGAGACGCGGCAATCCGCGTCTCTACAGTGCCAACAGCTGCGGCAGGGTGCAAGTTGCAAACTGGATGCCGGGGGCGCGGGTATTTTCGGGAAATGTTTCGGGAGAGAGCGGACTGGCGATCGGTCAGGGAAGCGCCACGTAGCTTTGCAAGCGCGCGGGCATTTCGCTTTGCAAGCGCTCGGTCAGCCATTTTTCAAGCTGATACTGTGAGCTCTGGGGAACCTTGATGAAGCGGATGCCGACGTGGCCGGTTCCGTCGGTCCATGCGACTTCGCCTTTCAGTTGGAGAGAAATGTTACTCCCGGGGAGCGTGAAGCAAAACTGCCCCTCCGCATCCTTGGCCAACTTCCCGACGATGCGGACGGCCATGCCTCCCTCGCTCAGGTTGGTTGACGTGCCGGTCAGTTCCTGGTCTTGCGGAAGACTGATTCGCAACGGCATCTCCACCGGATGGCGGAAGTAGCGGCGCTTTTCCCGCACCATGAAATTGAGGGCTGCGTTAAAACAGCGGGAGGCGTGCAGCGGAGTGAGCGGCTTTTGCAGAACGAAGTTGGCTCCGGACTGGAACGCCTCCTGGGTGGTCGTCTTCCCATTCAGCACGGCAAAGGCTACAGACTTGCCATTGCTTTGGGTCTGGCGCAGCGATTTCAGCAGATCACGGCCGTTCTGCAGGTCGTCGCAGTCGATGACGATCGCATCGAACTTGCGCTTCGCCAGCAGATCGCTGCCCGGCTGGGACCCTGCGCAAACCTGGACGTTGACCGAGATCTTCTCCAATGCCGGACGCAGCACCCCGAGCAAAGCGGCGTCCTGGCTGATGAGAAGAGAGTCCAGATTCATGGCATTTTCGATACTAGCGGCAGCCGAGAAGGTAGGAAAGTGACCTAGGTACCGGGTGCAGAGGTCCTGCCGGCACAGCGTTGGCTGCAATTCAGGCAAGTCGCTTTCCCCTTTGCCCCTCTGTGACCTCCGTGGTACAGATTTTCTTGCCCACAGAGAACAAAGGCCTTCCCAACCCGGAGAATCAAGAATGATCTGGTCTCCGTCAGTTTTTTCTGGATTCTCGCGCCTTTCACCGCGAAACTAGCTGGGTGGGCGAAACCGCTTATCTGTCGCTGGGATCGAACCTGGGAGATCGTGCAGCCAACCTGCGCGCGGCGGTCGCACAATTGGACGTTGTGGGTCGGTTGCTGGCGGTCTCCGCATTGTATGAGACCCAGCCCGTGGACGTCCCGGACCAGCCGTGGTTTCTGAACTGCGTGGCGGCGATTGAAACGGATAAGACGCCGAGAGAGCTGCTCCACCTGGCGTTGCAGGCCGAAGCGGTCATGGGACGTCTCCGCATGCGCGACAAGGGTGCGCGCAAAATTGATATCGACGTGGTGTTATTTGGGGACCGCGTGGTGGATGAGCCAGGCTTGAAGATTCCGCATCCGGCAATGCATCGGCGGCGCTTTGTTTTGCAACCGCTGGTCGAGATTGCTCCAGAGGCGCGCCATCCCGAACTCGGGAAAACTGCCCGAGAACTTCTCGCGGAGCTGCCAGACGGGCAGACGGTCCGGCGACTCTGAGAGCCTCCCCTGCTCATGGAGAGACGGCCGCCCCCGGCCGTCCGGTTTTATCAGATCCTACGGAATCACGATCCGGCTGCCTGCGTCTTCCGGCCCGGCGATGGCCGAGTGCTTCTCGGGGAATTGCGCAAACAGGAAGTCGACGAACGCCCGCGACTTCGGCCTGCCGGACGTGCGTCCCAAACCCATGCGCAAGAGAAATACCAGCGCCTTCAGCACGTCGGAATCCCGCAGCCGCGTGTGACCAATCTGTTGCTTCTCGGCCTCGCGAAACTCCCGCACCATGGTCTCGATTTCGCGAGCGATGCTCTGGTGCGCCAGGTTGGCGGTTTGGGGCTCGTAAATGAGGCTGGAGTTCACCAGCGTTTGGTAGCTCTTCGCGAGCGAACTCAAAGCCGCCATCAGATCGCGGTCCGTGAGTGAACGCTCGGCGCGGGCGCTCTTGGCCAGTGCGAAGCTGAGTCCCAGGAGCAGTTCCTCGCGTTCGTAGAGAAACTGCTCGCTGATTTCAACATCCTTGAGCTCAACTCCGGAGATCTCATCCGCGGGGAACGGAGCCTCGCCATCCCGCGGGCCCGGTCGTCCATTGTGAGCGTGCTCACGCGCCTGCTCTCGTGCCTGCAAAAGATAAGGACAGTCGCTCGGGCAGTCGAGCGTCACCTCGCGCTGCTCGCCGCAGCACTGCGGGCAGATTTTCCCGTGCACCGCCGGGCAAAACCGCTTCTCTTTGCGTTCTTCACAAAGCGCGCAACTCAAGTGCAGTTCCTCGGACCTGATTATTTCACGGAAAGAGCCAAGTTCCACCGCCGAGACGCCGAGGTCGCGGTGAAAGACTCTTATTGGAGCAGGGACAGAAACGCCTCGAAGGAAATCGCTGCGGGCTGCAAGCAACGTCCGGAACGCTTGCCAGTAGCGAGTGGCCAGCAGCCACTTCTGCACCGTTCCTGATGCAAACGCAAGAGCCCGATAAGATAAATGATCGCTAATCGTTGCTATAACCGATTTCTATTTGTCTGGATGCGCCGGACGCGATAGCCTATCCCGTACCCCGGTCATCTAATTGATTCCTGGGCTGTGCCCGAATAAGGAGAGGCATGTCAACTGAACTGCGGAATTTTCTAGCGATCCCCTACGACGAACTGGAAGAGATAAATCTGAAAGCCAAGAAGCAGCGCCTGGACCGCGTCGCTCCTCACAAAATTCAGGAGGAGCGGCTGAAGTACCTGACGGACGAGTCGCGCATCAAGGCCGTGACCGTGCTGTTCAGCGACCTGGAAGGCCGTCTGCACATGCTCGACTATGACAAGAAATTTCTGCTCAAGAGCCACGACAACCTGACCTTTGACGGTTCGTCGATTCGCGGCTTCACCGCGCAGCGGGAAAGCGATCTGCGTTTGGGCATTGACTGGGGCGCATTTTACTGGGGCCCCGCCGATGTCTTCGGGCCGGGCAAAGTGCTCGTCTTTGGCGAGGTCATCGATAAAAACGGCGAGCCCTACAACGCGGACATCCGCAGCATGCTGAAGCTGTTTGCCAACGGATTGCACAAAAAGCACGGCTATACCCTCAACGCCGCCAATGAGATCGAGGGCTTCCTCTTCAATGGACCGGACGCCGAGCGCACCTACCACGAGGCCGGCAAGTTCGAATACGTGAACACGGGCGGCTATTATCATTCGTTGCCGGGCGATCCGCTGCGCACCTTCATCGATACGACCGCCGAAGTGCAGCGTGCCATGGGCTTCCAGAACGAGAAGGACCATCCGGAGGTCGCGCCCTCGCAGTTCGAGATCAACTACGGCTATGCCGAAACGGTGGCCGCCGCCGACCATATCCAGCTCTACAAGCTGATCTGCCGCCAGGTCGCGCGCAACATGGGCTTGACCGCCTGCTTCCTGCCCAAGCCGGTGGTGGGCGTCAACGGCAGCGGCATGCACACCAATGTCTCCATCAGCCAGAATGACAAGAACCTGTTCTGGGATCCCAAGGGCGAGGAGAAGCTCAGCAAACTCGGCTACGAGTTTCTGGACCGCGTTCTCACTCACGGCAACGATCTCTGCCTGGTGTTCAATTCCAGCGTCAACGCCTACCGCCGCCTCGATCCACACTTCGAGGCGCCCAACCAGCTGAGAGCGTCGGCCGTGGACCGGGGCGCCATGGTCCGCATCCCGATCGGCAACCACCGCAGCATGCGCCTCGAAGTCCGCGCCGTCGCTCCCGACGCCAATCCCTACCTGGTGATGTACTCCATTTTCAAGACCGGATTGGAAGGCGAGACGGCCAAGATCAAGAACCTCCGCGAGGCCGAACGCTACCTGCCCGACAACGTCTACACGGCGATCGACAACTTCCGCAAAGCCCAATGGACAACCAAACTCCTCGGGGAAGACGTGAAAGGCCGCTACGCCGACCTGAAGCAGGCATCGGCCGACCGCTGCCCCCGCCTGCTGGGCACGATTGTCAAGCCCTCCGAAGTGCAGTTCCACCACGAGGTCTATAACCAGTACCTGTGGAATGAGTTTTAGAGAAACTCTGACTAAGTGAGTATGGACAAATGGACGTCCGGCGCCGCCTACGACCAGTGGATGGGGCGCTGGAGCCGGCTGCTGGCGGATGAGTTCTTGAGCTGGCTGAGTTTGCCCTCGAATTTGCGCTGGCTGGACGTGTGCTGCGGAAGCGGTGTCCTCACGGAGGCCATTGTTGACTGCTTCGCGCCCGCGCGGGTTGCGGGTGTGGATGCATCTCCCCAGCAAATTGGATTTGCCCGCGCGCATCGCAATCGTCCCGCTGTCAGCTTCGAAACCGGGGATGCGATGGCTCTTCCTTTCGATGAAGCCAGCTTCGATGCTATCGTCTGCGGTCTGGGGTTGAATTACGTTCCGGAGCCTGAACGTGCCCTCCAAGAAATGCGCCGCATTGCGGTTCCTGGGGGCGTCATCGCAATATACGTTTGGGACTACGCGGAGGGAGTACGGTTCCTGCGCGAGTTCTGGGATGCGGCCGCAGCTAACGACCGCGAAGCGTTGGCATACGATCAGGGCCACCGCTTCCCGCTGTGCAATCCGGAGGCGCTACGGAAGCTCTTTGAGCGCGCTTGCGTGGAGCAAGTGAGCGTTCGTGCGCTCGACGTCACCACACGGTTCACCAGTTTCGATGACTACTGGCAACCATTCCTGACGGGACAAGGTTCTGCTCCCAACTATCTTGCGACCCGCGATGAACTTACCCAAAACGCAATTCGCAAGCGCCTGCGTGCTGCGCTGCCCACCGACGCGGCGGGTGCAATTGAGCTGCCCGCCCGTGCGTGGGCGGTTCGCGGGCAGCGCTGAATGTCCACGCGAGGGCGGTCTCACTTGCCGACTCCAGCAACAATCGATGCACGTTCGCTTCCCCACGGCCTGTAGAAAAATTTTAAGATTTACGCCGCTAACTTCTGAGAGACGGCGCTAGCGCATCGCCACCACATTCGTGACGTTGGCATTCAGGTAGCGGCTCATCGCCAAGTCGATAATCGTGCCGATCATCTCCGTGTAAGAGAGTCCCGATGCCTTAGCGGCCATGGCAAATTCCTGCCGGCTCGCCAGCCAGGGATTCGGATTCGCTTCGATAACATAGACGTCGCCGTTCGGAGCCAGCCGCATGTCGATGCGTCCATAGTCGCGCAGCTTGAGCGCCCGATACGCGGCCAAAGCCGTATCGGACAGCCGCTTCATCGTATCTTCGTCAAGGTTCTCCGCGATTTGCGATTTGGTCAGCTTGTAGACTTCCGTATTCTTCTCGAACTTAACGTCGTAGCTGGCGATTCTTGGCGTGCCTTCAGGCAAGCGTGACAGGTCGAGCTCCACCATCGGCAAGACCTGCGCTCGTTCGTAGCTCCCGAGAATTCCCGCGTAAATTTCGCGCCCTTCGATGTATTCCTCAATCAGCGCCGGAGAGTCGAATTCATCCTGGATGTACTCGACGCGCTCCATCATCTCCTTGACGTTTTTCACGACCGCTCCGGCATCGATGCCAATCGATCCATCCTCCCAGGACGGTTTGACGATGAGCGGAAAGGAAATGTCGTGCGCATGTTCAATGCGTCCGCGATAGGCAGTAGCAAAGAACGGAGTCTTGATGCCGTGAAACGCGAAGATCTTTTTGGCAATCGCTTTGTCCTGGGCAAGAATAATGGCATGCGGACCCGCGCCGGTATAGCGCAATCCCAGCAGATCGACATAGGCGACCACGTTCATTTCCTTGGTATCGTCGCCATCGAAAGACTCGGTCAAGTTGAAAAGGAGGTCGGCATCGCAGCGCGAAAGCGAGTGCAGCGACTGCGGGCGTCCGTCGAGCTCGAAGTAGGAGGGCTCGTGCCCCAGCTTCTGTAGCGCTTCAAAGATTTCCTCGCGATCGGTCTTCTCTTTTTTGACCTTCTTGACTTTCTTGCGAGGCTTGTGCACGGGAACTGCCTCTTCCTTCGCCGCCGCGACCGGGTCTTCGTTCCACACGTCGTACAGCAGCGCGATCTTAAGTTTTGCTCCGATCATCAAGTCTCCTCGGAAAGGCAGGTCTTAGGTCTTAGGTGTCAGGTCTAAGGAAAATCTTGGACACCGATCGGTCGCCCAGGTTTTCCTTAGACCTGACACCTAAGACCTGAGACCTGCTGTTCTACGGCTGAATAAACTTTCCTTTCGCCACATAAGTCATCACCAGCGCCGTGACATAGGCCGTAACTTCCGCCAGATGTTCCGCGCTGCGCGTTTTGTCCGCGCGCAGGTCGAGTTCACCGGCGCGCTTTTCAATCGTGTCCATCAAAGTCTTGATCAGCGGACGCTGCGCGCCCGTCCACTGCGCAACTTTGTCGATCACCGCTTTGCGATGCTGGTGCAGAAATTCGTGTGCCGGAAGCGCCGACTTCCGCCGCTTCGATACGGGAAAGATATCGCGCAAATCCGTATCCGGCGTAAGCTCGGTGACCGCAACTTCTTCGCGCGCATTCTGGTGATAGAACTCCGCCACGGTCGTTTCCATCTCATCGACCGTAAGGTCGCTCTGCCCGCGCCGCCGCGCAGGTTCGCTCTTCCCCAGCTGGCGCGCCAGCCGGTTCAGATAAAGCAACTTCGACATCGCACCCCAGCCGCGATAGCGCTTGCGCCAGTTCGAGCGTGGCGTCAGCCACACCGCAAACGTCTCGGCAAAATCTTCATCCGGATGTTTCTGCGCATACCATCCCGGCAAATGCCGAACATAGTCGCGGGAAAACGGCGCCGGCCGGTAATTGTCGTGATAAGGACGGCGAAACGGCCCGAAGATCTGCTTCCACTCCGGCTTATTGTGCAGCTTGTACGCATAGGTGAAAGCGTGTCCCGCTTCATGCCGCAGGTACATCATGATTTCTCTCGCGTCTTCCAGGTCATGCGTTTCTTTTTCCAGTTGCGCCAAAGCCGCATGCGCCAAATAAAACGGAATCCCGATAATCGGCTCGCCCGAAGGGCATCCCCATTCGTCAGTCAAGTAACAGACCGGACGAAATTTAGTCAGCCCCTTGGCGTCCAGCTCGCGATAAAGCTGTTCCACAAAGCGCTCCACCGGAGACCCGGCAAGCGTAAGCCCCAGCTCGCGAATCGGCCGGCTCAGAAGTTCCTGGTACGCGGGCGGTTCAGTTTTTGCGATGTCGATGTTATGCACAAACGCTCGCTCACAAATAGTCTGCAACCGCGCAAGCACACACGGGGAGGGGCAGTGTCGCTGTCGTTAACAGTAATCGAATGCGGGATGATTTGGGAGTGACTGCGGTAATGCGGGCGGCGGATGGCCGAAATTTGTCAAGCAAAAGTTCCCGGCTGTCACTGGCTGGCCTTTCAAGGTGATTCAGAAGTTTGCGGGAACCTTAAGCTAACTTTCCCGCTCTTGCTGATGCTCGCAATGAAGGGGCGATCATACCAGCGGCAGAAGTTCCCCATCTCTCGCAACGCAGCAACCAACGTGACAGCCATCTCGGCCCCACTGTAGTTCCCGGACGTGAAATAGAACTCCCTCACTCTGTGCCGCTGAATTGCAGCCTTTTCCAATTCATTGAACCGGATTCTTTTGTCTTTTGTTAGAAGCAGCCAGCCATTATTACCGACCGAGGGCAGCCATGTGGTATCTTCCGTCCCGGGTGGAAAATGGCTTCCGTGGCGCTCGTATCTGACTCCGTGCTGGGCGAGAGCGTCGAGAATGGGTCGGCAGTTGTGAAGATTTTCGTCGAGGTAAAGAACGAAGTCTTCAGGCAGCGACGGCTGCTGTCCGCTGCTCCCACCGGATTGCTTCTTCGATCTGTTTTGGCGTGACGCCATATTCGGAAGCTAGGTCGGGCACGGATTCCCGGGCATTGAACCTGGAGGAGATGACCGCAGTCGAGATGCCGGTACCGGCGATCACCGGCTTGCCAAAGCCCACCGCAGGATTGATCAGGATTAGCCGGGGCTCGTTCGGCGTTCGCTCCATGACAAATGGGTACAGCTTGAAGAGACCCTTTGGGTCGCGTTCGATGCGCTCCAAGTAGAGTTCCATCACTCCCGGGATCAGGATCTGCGTATCTTTCGACAGATTCACAACCCTGCCGACGTGCTCAATGAACAAATCGCGGCGATCCGTCTGGAAAGCCTGTTCCACGAGAGGATGGCGGTGCTGAACATACTTCGCCAGCGTCGCCAGCGATTTCCGCACCCTCGGAATCCGCACATCGTAGATGGCACGCATGCTGCTCAACATGTAGCACTCGAGCAGGTTCATGAATGACAAGCGGGAAGGCTCGCTAGCGGCCAGGCGAATGAGTGGAGGAACGGGTCCTCCGCCCTGAACCCAATACCGAAGAGTGTTGAGCGGAACCCGGAGATACTGGGCAACTTCGGTGAGTCCGTAGATCGGAACTTCCATCACGTCTGCGGTTTTCATTCTCCGCCTCCACTGATCTCAGAATAGAGCAAATGACCAGGCATGTCATCGGTACACGATCCCTGCTGAGTACCTTAATTGCTTTTTACTGAAGCAGCGTCCCGTTCCCGTTAGGCTCTTCCGGAGGGATCACCACCGCCGCCGCGACCCGGTCTCCCGGTTCAACGTTCAGCAGCCGCACACCCTGCGCCGAGCGCCCCGATTCGCGGATGAACTTCGATTCGATGCGGATGATCTTGCCGTACTGGCTGATCAGCATAACCTCTGATTTCTCACTCACCTGCGAGATGCCAACAACTTTGCCGTTGCGTGCCGTGGTCTTGACGTTGATCACGCCTTTGCCGCCGCGATTGGTCAGGCGGTACTCGTCGGCGGGAGTGCGTTTGCCGTAGCCGTTCTCGGTGACGGAGAGAATAAGCGAGCCTTTTTCCGGAACCAGGTCCGCAATTTCGGGAGCGATATCTCCCTCTTTCACCACCGCTTGCGCCTCCGGTTTGATGGTGGTGGCCATGCCGACGATGTAATCTTTCTCAGCCAGGTTCATGCCGCGCACGCCGGTGGCGTTGCGTCCCATGGAGCGCACGTCGTTCTCGTCGAAGCGAATCGCTTGTCCGTCGTGCGAGGCGAGGAAGACGATCTGGTTGCCGTCCGTCAGCGAGGCCGCGACCAGCTCGTCGCCGGGTTCGATATTGATGGCAATGATGCCGCGCGACATCACGTGCGAGAAGTCTTTCACCTCGGTCTTCTTGACCGTGCCATTGTGCGTGACAAAGAAGACGTACCTGCCTTCTTCTTCCAGGTCGCGCACGGCGAGCATGGTGCGCACGGTTTCGCCCGGCTGCAGACCAACCAGATTGCCCACGTGCTTTCCCTTGCCGGCAGCGGCGATGTCGGGAATCTCATACACCTTCAGCCAGTAGACGCGCCCGGTGTTGGTGAAGATCAGGATGTAGGCGTGGGTCGAGGCGATGAACAGATGCTCGACGAAATCCTCGTCGCGCGTCTTCATGCCGGTGCGCCCGGTGCCGCCGCGCCGCTGCATGCGGTAGGTCGAGATCGGAGTGCGCTTCATGTAGCCGGAATGACTGACCGTGACCGCGACCTGCTCGTCGGCGATCAGGTCTTCCAGCATGATTTCCGCGGCTTCGTCCTCGATCACCGTGCGCCGCGCGTCGCCGTAAAGCTTCTTGACCTCTTCCAGTTCCTTGATAATGACCTTGCGCAGCTTAACCTCGGAAGCAAGAATCGACTCGTACTCAGCGATGGCCTCGCGCACCTGCTTCAACTCATTTGCAATTTCGTCGATCGACAGCTTGGTCAAGCGGTGCAGTTGCAGTTCGAGGATGGCGTCGGCCTGTTTCGCGGTGAACGGTTTGTCGGCGTCGAGCTTCGGAGCGCGTCCCGTGGTGTTGATGTCGATCTTTTTGCCGCCAAAGTAAGCGACCAGATTTTCGCGAGCCTCCGCGCGGTTGGCGCTGCCGCGGATGATCGCGATCACGTTATCGAGGTGATCGAGCGCGGTCAGGTAGCCTTCCAGAATGTGTTCGCGATCGCGCGCCTTGGCCAGCAAATACGAAGTGCGCCGCCGCACCACATCGACGCGATGGTCGATGAAGTGTTTGATCGCCTGGATCAGCCCCATTTCCTTGGGCTGGCCGTTGACCACGGCCAGCAGAATCATGCTGAAGCCTTCCTGCATCGAGGTGTGCTTGAAGAGTTGGTTGAGCACGATCTGCGGTTCGGCTCCGCGCTTGAGCTCGATCACGATGCGCATGCCGTCGCGATCGCTTTCGTCGCGAATGTCGGAGATGTCGTCGATGGTCCTGTCGTTGACGAGGTCGGCAATGCGTTCGATCAGGCGAGCCTTGTTCACCTGGTACGGAATCTCAGTAACGATAATCGCCTGCTTTTCCTTGGTGACGTTTTCGATGGCCGCCCGTGCGCGCATCATGAAACGGCCGCGGCCAGTGCGGTATGCCTCGAAGATTCCGGCGCGGCCGTGAATGATGGCCGCCGTCGGAAAGTCCGGCCCTTGCACAAATTTCAGAATCTCCGGCAGCTGCGCGGTGGGATTATTCACCAGCGTGATGGTGGCGTCGACGATCTCGGTCAGGTTGTGCGGCGGAATCTTCGTGGCCATGCCAACCGCGATTCCATCGGAGCCGTTGACGAGCAAGTTGGGAAAACGCGCGGGCAGAACCGCGGGCTGCGTTTCCGTGCCGTCGTAGTTCGGATAAAAGTCGACCGCTTCTTTGTCCAGGTCTTCGAGCAGAGCGGTAGAGACGCGCGTCAGGCGCGCTTCAGTGTAACGATCCGCCGCCGGCGGGTCGCCATCGACCGAGCCAAAGTTGCCTTGTCCATCGACCAGCGGCGCGCGCATGGCGAAGGGCTGCGCCAGCCGCACCAACGCGTCGTAAACGGCGAGGTTCCCGTGCGGATGGTACTTGCCCATGACTTCGCCGACGATGCGGGCGCACTTGCGCGTGGCGCGTCCCGGAGCCAGGCCCATCTGCTGCATGGTGTAAAGAATGCGGCGATGCACGGGCTTCAGTCCGTCGCGCACGTCGGGCAGCGCGCGGCCGATAATCACCGACAAGGAATAGTCGAGATACGACCGCTTCATCTCCTCTTCAATGTTGACGGGCTGTATGTTGAGGGCGCCCGGACCCGTCGGAGATTGACCGTCGCCTCCGGGAGGAGGGGTTAAGGGAAGCTCAGGATTCTGATCGTCAGCCATAAAATTAGGTCTCAGGTCTTAGTTGTCAGGTCTCAGTAAAAGGCTTTTGTGGGCCGGTGTGGGGACGGGCGTCTCGCCCGTCCGAGCGGAGCGCAGCTTCGCCCGCTCTTTTCCCCTCGTAAATGTCGCTAAGTTCTTGCATCTACAGGCACTATCGGGCTGGATTTATGAGTAAATTATAGCACGCTTAGGGGGCTTCGGTGGCGGGCGAACGTTGGCTTTTCGGGCTCTCCGCAGGTTCCATAGAGGGCACTCTTAACGCGGTCCACCAGTAGATTTCCGGCAGGGTCGGGTGATGGGAAGGATCAGCGAATGTCTGCGCGATCCAGCAATCGTTGCGCACGGGCGCGGGTTACGTTGATCACGGAGGGATCGGCGATGATCTGATCAAGGATCGGCTGAATGGCTGTAACCCCGATCAGTTGATTGGCGCGGGCCATCTCCTCCATATTTCTTAGTTCTTCGTCGAGCGCCAGCTTTTGATACTGGTAATCGTACTGGAGGCGATGTCCGAATTCGAGCGTGGACGAGAGGCTTTGCAAAAGAATGGTCAGGTCCTGCACTGCCGGGTGGGTGGAATAGTTGTAGGTGGACTCTCCGCTGCGCCGCGCATCTTTGTAGCCCAGCGTCTTTTTTCCGGTAAAGGCGAGGTTCTTGTGATGGGAATCGACGTCCTTCTGAAAATAGCCGGCCTTCGCTGCGAGTTGGAAGATCTTCTGCCGTGTTGCAGCGGCGATGGTGAAGTCAAGATCGAAGCTGTCGTTGTCTTGGGAATCGTTGTCGTGGGAATCGGTCTCGTCGGAATCGGACAGGCGGCCGCTGGACTGGTAGTGGGCCGAGCCCTCAGATGGAACGCGGATCGAGTAATGCTCCGGCTGAGAGGTGGGGAAATCGAGGGTAAAGGTGACCACGGCCGGGGCTTCCTGGATTTGAGTTGGTGTTTGCGAATAGGAGAGGACCGAAGAAACGATGAGCAGGCAGACAATCTGAAATGGACGGGGCATGGGCCGCAGTAATGATTGGGGATGGTGACGAGGCGTGTCAAGGGAAGCTGTCAGCTATCAGCGTTCAGCCTGAGCTGCCATTCTCCGGGCCTGCTGCCGCATTTGGATTAAGTCCGCCTTCCATGGTTTCCCAGTAGACGGAAAAACCTCAGCGACGAAGAAGGCAACCGCCGCAGCCCTCTGCTTTTCGCACTCGGGGCTGACCGATTGCGCAGGGGCATCCCAGGTTGCGCCGGGTTCGATTTCGGTAGAGATATTTATCGGCGCACCTAGGTGGACCTCGCTGTTTCCAGAGGGGAATACCACCACCCACCCCAGGCGGCAGGCAGACAAGGACATCTGGCCGACGTTTTTCAAGGTTGCGGCACTGAGTAGATCGGATGTGGTATGTGTAGTGGAAACCAGCAGGGCAGGGCTGTCCTGTTGAGGAATACTGACCATCAGGGTCCCGTGGTCCATACTTGATCTTAGCGCAGAGGTTCGAGCTGCGCTCGGGAGGACAGCCGAGGGCGGCTGTCCCTACGTGTGTGGTGCGCCTGGCGTTCCTGAGTTGCTGCGGTGTGCAGATGGCAGATGGCGATGGCGAGCGCATCGGCGGCGTCGGCGGGTTCGGGGATCTGATCGAGATTCAGAAGGCGCGTCACCATTTGCTGGACCTGATGTTTTTCGGCCCGGCC
>Ga0074044_10001088_pt1 | contig 24974 bp, 19 predicted proteins | sample BogForMeECP23OM1_FD_94443 | JGI IMG/M metagenome (GOLD analysis project Ga0074044, IMG submission 94443) | Bog forest soil microbial communities from Calvert Island, British Columbia, Canada - Bog Forest MetaG ECP23OM1 | ecosystem: Environmental > Terrestrial > Soil > Wetlands ... | reverse complement strand
CAAGCGAAGCAGCCTTTGATATCATGAATGAGAAAAGTCGAGCGCGCAACTTGCGCTTTCACTCCTCAGTAGCTCAATGGCAGAGCATCCGGCTGTTAACCGGAGGGTTGTAGGTTCGAGTCCTACCTGAGGAGCCATTTTTGTTTCCCTTATAAAACCTGCCTGTTTTTGATTTCAATTCTGAATTGTCCTAGAATTGTACTAGCCTTCCGGGCTGGGAAACCCAATGGACATCACGTCCGGCCCGCACGCTCGTTGCAGGTACGCGGTTGCCAGTTCAATGGCGCGGCTGATTTGGTCCGGCGTGGGCAGCGGAGCGTCAGTTGCGCCTCCGGTGGCGTGTACGGGGTGCTCGGAGTCACGCTGCGAGGCAGCCGCCGGCGCGGTCGCGAAGAAAGCAATCCCCCGTTGTACGTCTTAGGCTGACCGCAGTCTGATTACTTGCTTGCGACGCAATTTGGCCAACTCACCGCCGGTACGGGCTGGGACCCAACTTCTGCACCTGTTCGGTGAAACTTCGGACAACCTGGGCAAACCGCGGGCCCTCGGCGGCGGATACCCACTCCAACCGGAAGCGTTCTTCTTCTATGCCGAAGTCGGAGAGCATCAGGCGGATGGCCTCCGCCCGTTGTTCCGCTTTTTTGTTGCCGTCCTGGTAGTGGCAATCGCCAATATGGCAACCGCACATGAGAACGCCGTCGGCACCTTTGGTGAGAGCTTCAATCACCAGGTTGGGATGGACCATGCCCGAGCACATCACACGAATCACGCGGATGCTTGGCGGGTATTGAATGCGGGACACGCCCGCCAAATCGGCCCCGGCATAGGAGCACCAGTTGCAGCACAAAGCGATGATCAACGGCTCAAAGGTGTCGGCCAGAGGCGCGACCGCTGCGCTTGAGGCTGACTGCATGCTGTTTTCTTCCATTACGCCACCTCCAGAGCTGCCTCGATTTGTGCGCGGATCTGATCAAGGGTGAATCCGCGAATGAAGATACCGTTCTTGGGACAAGTCGCCTGGCAGCAGCCACAGCCCTTGCAAGTGGTTTCGTTGGCCTCCACCGATTTCTTGACCGAGCCCTGCCACATGTATTCGAGCAGGGTGATGGCTTTGAAGGGGCACGTATCCACACAGTAGGCGCAGCCGTCGCAGCTTTGGTCTACGACCTCAGACACGTTGGCTTCGAGTTCGAGAGTATCTCGAACCAGGATGGCTGACGCTCGCGCAGAGGCCGCCTGCGCTTGCAGGATGGACTCCCCTAAGGTTTTGGGAGAATGCGCCAACCCGCACACGAAGACGCCATCGGTCATGAAGTCAACCGGACGCAGTTTCATATGGGCCTCAAGGAAGAATCCTTCGCTGTTTAGCGGAACCTTGAGGAACTGCGCGATCGTCTTGTTGTCTTCGTGCGGATGGATGCCCGCCGACAGCACGACGAGATCGGCTGGGATCATCATCGGCATGCCCAGAGTCTGGTCGCGAACAACCACCTGCAGCCCGTCGCCGTTCCGAGACACCTCCGGTTTGGCATCCTCGTCATAGCGCACGAAAATGACCCCCTGCTGCCGGGCCTTGGTGTAATAACTCTCTTTGAAGCCGTAGGTCCGGATGTCGCGGTAGAGCACATACACAGCCGTTTGCGGAGACAGCGTTTTAATGCGCAGCGCATTCTTGATGGCCTCGGCGCAGCAGACTCGAGAGCAGTAGGGGTGGTCACTCTCACGCGAGCCTACGCACTGGATCATGACCACGGCCTTCGGACGGTTGCCATTTTCCGGCGTCAGCAAGCCGCCACCTGAGGCCAATTGCAGTTCGAGTTCGCGTTGCGTCATCACCTTCTGCTCTTGCCCGTACAGATACTCTTTCGGCTGGTACTCCTTGGCTCCGGTGGCGACGATCACCACGCCATGAGTTACCTCGGTGGTTTCACCTTGAGCGGAGATTCTGGTTTTGAAATTCCCGATTGTTCCTTCGATGTTCTCGATAACGGCGCCGGTGAACAGATGGACCTTGACGTTTTGATCAATCTCTCCCCTGAGCCGCACGAGTTCGTTCTGTGGCCGCACTCCGTTGAGCAGGTAATGGACGCGGCGCAGATGTCCGCCAAGCTCCTTCTCTCTTTCGACGAGATAGACATCAAATCCCTGGTTGGCCAGGCTCAAGGCGGCGGTCATGCCCGACAGGCCTCCGCCGATCACGAGCGCGGACTTTTCCACCTTGACCATCTGCCGGTGGAGTGGCTGCAACAACCGCGCCTTGGCGATCGCAATCCTCGCCAGGTCTTGGGATTTCTTGGTGGCTTTTTCCGGCTCGTGCATGTGTACCCAGGAGCACTGGTCGCGGATGTTGGCCATCTCAAACAGGTAAGGATTCAGCCCTGCCTCCGCCAGCGTATTTCGGAAAAGAGCCTCGTGAGTGCGCGGTGTACAGGAGGCAACCACCACCCGGTTCAGCTTATGTTCCGTGATCTTTTCCTTGATCCGATCCTGCGTGTCGTTGGAGCAGGTGTAAAGATTATTCTCTGAGTAGACGACGTTGGGCAGAGTCTTCACATATTCGACCACCTCCGGAACTTTGACGAACCCGGCAATATTGCTCCCGCAGTGGCAGACAAAAACTCCGATGCGAGGTTCTTCTCCCGCGATATCTCTCTCCGGTGGATATGTTTTCGGTGAAATCAGCGTGCCGCGGGCGTCCTTCAAAAGCGCGAGCACCTGCGCCGCCGCCGCCGAGGACTGCATGACGGTTTCCGGAATGTCCTTGGGCTCGACGAACGGACCCGCGACGTAAACTCCGGGCCGAGACGATTCCGCCGGCGTAAATTCTGAGGTTTTGCAGAAATTGAACTCGTTGAGCGCAATGCCAAATCGCTCCGCCAGTGCTTTCACCTCTTTCGGCGGCTGCATTCCGACAGACAACACCACGAGGTCATATTCGCGGGAGAGCTTTCTATCATCCTCGCCGAGATACTTGACGATCAAATTCCGCGTCTCGGGGATTTCCTCGACGATCGGCACCCGGGAACGGATGTACTGCACGCCCAGCTCTTGGGCCCGGTGGTAGTACTGCTCGAAGCCCTTGCTGAAGGCGCGCAAGTCCATAAAGAAGACGTCGCACTGGAGTCCCTCGCCGAGATGCTCCTTGGCGATGATGGCTTCCTTGGTGGCGTACATGCAGCAGACGGAAGAGCAGTAGTCGTGTTCGCAATCGCGCGATCCGACACACTGGAGGAAGGCGATACGTTTTGGTTCCTTGTGGTCGAAAGGCCGGATCACGTGGCCCGAATACGGACCGGACGCACACATAATCCGCTCGAACTCGATGGAGGTAACCACATTGGGGAAGCGCCCATAACCGAGATCTTTCTTTAAACCTGCATCGTAGACCTCGAAGCCTGGAGCGAGAACGACAGCGCCGACATTCAGCTCGACCTTCTGCTCGTGCTGGAGATAGTCAATCGCATGAGCTTCGCAGGCGTTCGAGCAGATATGGCAATCACAACAGATTCCACAGGCAAGACAACGTTTGGCCTCCGCCACCGCTTCATCGGGGGTATAACCGACATGGACTTCGGCAAAAGTTCTTCCACGAGTGGCGGGGTCGAGGGCTTGCATGTGGATCTGCTTTTGCATCAGCACGCCGGTCGTATCGACTTCGTACTCGGTACGGTAGGGCCCTTCTCCTTCGCGGCCAAGGCGCAGATCCTGCTGATTGAGCCAACGATCAATCGAGGTGGCAGCCTTTTTGCCGGCGAGCTCGGCGTTGATCACCACGTCGGGGCCAGTGACACAGTCCCCACCCGCGAATACTCCCGGCAGCGCGGTTTCGAGCGTCAGCCCATCGGCTTTGAGTGTTCCCCACTTGGTGGTTTCCAGGCCCAGCCGTTCTCCGAGGCTGCTTACATCGGGGGACTGGCCAATGGTGGCGATGACGGCGTCGCAGGGCAAAACAAATTCGGAGCCGGGAACGGGCTCGGGAGCGGGCCGCCCGCTGGCGTCCGGCTTGCCGAGCTTCATCTTCAGGCACTGGAGGCCGGAGACACGCCCGTTGGCCCCGGCTTGGAATGATTTGGGAGCAGCAAGAAACATCAGCTTGATGCCCTCGTGCTCCGCGTCCTTGATCTCACGCGGGTCGGCCGGCATCTCCGCGCGCGTGCGGCGATAAACGATCGTGACGTCGGTTGATCCGCAACGAAGAGCGGTACGCGCTGCGTCCAGAGCGGAGTTTCCACCGCCAATCACGAGCACTTGCTGGCCGGGTACCACTGGCTTGTCGAGATTGACGCGGCGCAGGAACTCGACGCCCCCGTTGACACCGGGCAGGTTTTCGCCGGGAATCCCAAGTTTCCGTTCGATGTGGGCGCCGATGGCAACGAACACAGCGGCAAAGCTTTTCCGCAGTTCTTCGAAGCTGATGCTGCGGCCCACCGGCGTGTCCAGTAGGATTTCGATCCCAATGGCGCGCAGCTTGTCGATTTCGGCATTCAGTTTCCGGCGCGGCAGGCGGTACTCGGGGATACCGACAGTCAGCATACCGCCGGCAGTGGAGTGCGCCTCGAAAATTGTCGGACGATAGCCTTTTTGGCGGAGATGATAAGCGCAGACGAGTCCTGCCGGGCCAGACCCAATGATGGCGATTCTTTCCGAACGGTCGGGAACTGTCGGTTGCGGAAGCTTGTAGTCGGGGAACTGGTCTGTGACAAAGCGCTTCAAGCCGGGAAGATTGACTGGATCGTCCACCTGGCAACGAGTGCAGGCGTCGGTACAGGGATGCGTGCAGACCCGGCCGCAAATCGACGGCAGCGGGTTATCGCGCAAAATGACCTGGAGGGCTTCTTCAAAGCGCCGCTGGGCGATCAGAGCCAAGTATCCTTGGGCGCCCTGATGAACCGGACAAGCAGCCTGGCAGGGTGCGGTCCCGCGACGAGAAATCGTGAACACGTTGGGAACAGCTTGCGGGTAGGGCCGGAAGATCGCTTTCCGCTCGGTCAGTCCCTGGTCGAATTCCGACGGGAGCACTACGGGGCAATCCTCTGTGCAGGCGCCACAGCCGGTGCATTTGGACGCGTCAATGAAGCGCGGCTGTTTCTTAATGGTGACAGTGAAATTTCCGGGACGGCCCTCGATCCGTTCCACTTCGCTGAGGGTGAGGATATCAATACCCTTGTGCCGACCGATCTCAACCAGGCGGGGTGCCATCGTACACATGGCACAATCGTTGGTGGGAAATGTTTTGTCGAGCTGGGCCATGACGCCGCCGATGGCGGGTTTGCAGTCGACCAAATGAACTTTGATGCCGCCGTTGGCGAGGTCGAGGGCTGCCTGCATTCCCCCGATGCCGCCGCCCACTACCAGCGCCGCACCGACCGGTTGAGTTCTGAATCCGTCAGATGGCATGAGGAACCGCCTCCCCTGCGGGCGCCTGCTGTGAAGCCCTTTCGCGGACAGCGAGGAAATACAAAGCCAGAGGACGATAGACCATGTGCGACCACTTGCCGAAAGACATCTCGATCACCAGCATGGGAGTCGCGATGATGACGTGCAATGCGTAGGCGTAGAGACAGGCCAGATTGAAGCCCAGATAACGCAGGGTATGCGCTGCGAGGCCGCTGAGCACGGTCAAGATAATCAGGGCCGGAAACACCATGTCGTGAAAATGCGTTTCCTTGTAGAACTCCTTTTTCGCGCGCCAACGGCCGATCGAAAGATCTCCAATTCCATAAAGGATGCAGCCGGCAGCGAGGTAACCGACCCAGCGCTGGGGGTTATAAAGAGGATAGATGTTGTCGGTTTGAAACCAGCGGAGGGCGAAGACTTTGACCGCTAGCATCATTGTCGTACCCAGAGCCAGCAACCAATGCCCCAGCCATCTTCCTTTTTGCGGACACTTGCGGAGCATCGCATGTGTGACCGACTGGTACACATAGGTCCACCACTCAGCGACATACGCGGACACTGGTACGTGCGGTTGCCCTTCGCTACCCATCGTGAGCCGCCAGATGTGGATGATACGCGACACCACGAGCAACAGCGGCAGCAGGATCACCGCCAGCGTGTAGTACGTCATGATCGGGAACATGTGATCGAGTCCAAGGCCCATATTGTTGCTGGCAAAATCGCGAGTTCCCAATGCCAGGTACCAAAGGTGGTAGCCGACAATCAGCAACAGAGTGAGAATGGCCACGAAGATCAGGGACCCGAGATACCAAGCGTCAGACTGGTAGAGCTTGGCCCCAAGTCCCGTCCACTCGTACTGCGCAGAGAGGAAGCGCCGGATCGCCATCATGGAGATTCTGGGATCGGCCTGTCGCGGGCAAACGACTGAACAATCGCCGCAATCATGACAGACCCACGGGTCGAGACTCGCGACGAGCGGCTGCCTCAAACCGAGCAACGCATAGCGGATGCTTTTGCGCGGGAACGTCGCGGAATTCTCGACGAGGTCGCAAGAGAGCGTGCAGCTTCCGCACTGATAGCAGCCCGTGGTGTCGAACTTGCCATAGCGCCGAATATCCGCTACCAGCGTGGGATCACTAACCGGAAGGGTTCCTGCCGCCATCGGCCACCTCCTGTTGCCAAGTGATGCAGTTAATGCACTGCCACTACGACTTCTTTGATAACTTTCCGCGTGTAGATCAGAAACTTTCCTTCTTCTTCCGTCACCTGAACTTCAAAGTTGTTTTTCCGATAGGACTCTTCTACTGGGGACACTTCTTCGCGGGTGGCATAGATAGACCCATCCCACAGAAATTTCCTTCCATCGCAGAACAAAGAAAGATTCGGGCTCATGTTGAAAGCTCCTTCGGCCGCAGAAGCACTGAGCGCCACGCGCAGGGTCCAGACCGGACCATGCCGCACACTGTAGCTCCTCTCCTGGCCGGACGTCAAGAAAATTATGTAACTAGGCTAATGATAAATGTAGTTGACAGTCTTCCAGGATTAAGGTACCTTTTGGCGGCAAGGGACCCTGTATCTCGGCGGTGGCTTATGTATCGTTCTGTCGGCCACAGCACGGCGCTCTGTATCCGCGCTGTCTTCCTGTCTCGCTCCCCACTGATCCGCAATCTCATCCGATTATCTGGGCTTGGTACTTCGTTTCGGCATAGGGGAGCGACCGACCGGTTGGACGCAGGTTCTCGTCCTGAGACTCGTAAATTCTGATTCTGGAAGGAGGTACAGCATGGCGGCTCGACTTGCGGAAGAGTGGTTTGCCATCTGCGGCGGCTGCGAAGTCACCATCCTCGATATTGGTGAACCGCTGATCGACGTACTCAAGCAAGTAGAAATCGTGCACATGCCAGTCCTGATGGATCACAAGCTCTTCGGTCAGACTGGCGAAAAAGCAGAAATGGAAATCCCCGAGGCGGATGTCGGACTCATCGCGGGAGGAATCCGCAGCGATGAACACAAGAAACTGGCGCTGGAGATGCGCAAGAAGTGCAAGATCCTGATTGCCCTGGGCTCTTGTGCGACCTGTGGCGGCATCCCGGCGCTCGCCAACCAGACCACCACGGACGAATTGATGGAGAAGGTGTACCGCGGCAGTGTCACAACGGAAACCAACGGCCTGCCCCGGGAGCAGATCCCTGTTCTGACAGACCGGGTCTATGCCGTAAGCGAAGTCGTCAAGGTAGATGCCTCTCTGCCCGGATGTCCAACCACGCCGGATATGGTTGCGGGCGCGCTGCTTGCTCTTCTGGCAGGCAAGCCTCTACCCACCTTGTCCTCGAAGAGCGTTTGCGACGAATGCCCGACCAAGCGCGAAAAGAAGGCTGTCTCCACGCTCAAACGGCGCCTGGAGGGGCCGGAATTCAAGCCGGGAGCGCCGCTGACCGAAATGCGCTGCCTCATGGAGCAGGGCTACATGTGCCTCGGCCCCGCCACCCGTGGCGGCTGCGGCGGTCACGATGGTGTGCCGCGCTGCATCAATGCCTACATGCCGTGCGAGGGTTGCTTCGGGCCACTCTCGGACAAAGCCAATCCCATGGTGGACATGATGGGTGCGCTATCGTCGATCGGCCTCGATCCGAAACAGATTCCGGACCGGGCCGCCACCTTCAACCGTTTTTCCGGCGCAGGCCGCCTGCGGCCGCTCCCCAAGAGGTGAACCATGGCGAAAACACTAGTCATCCAACCTGTCACACGCATCGAGGGCCATGCCAAGATAACCATTCAACTGAACGACGCCGGCAACGTGGACCTGGCCCGCGTCAACGTGATCGAACTGCGCGGCTTTGAAAAGTTCTGCCTTGGCCGCGCGGTGGAGGACTTGCCGCGCATCACGCCGCGCATCTGCGGCGTATGTCCATGGTCGCACCACCTGGCATCGGCGAAGGCCTGTGACGCCGTGTTCGGGGTGGACCCGCCTCCGGCGGGCAAGAAGCTGCGCGAACTCTGCAATAGCGTGGCTTACATGGAAGAGCACATTCTGCACTTTTACTTCCTGGCGGGCGCGGACTTCCTGCTCGGACCGGATGCCGATTACTCCATTCGCAACGTGATCGGAATCCTGAAAGCCGCACCAGAGATTGCCCAGCGGGTAGTCAAGGTGCGGCACATGGCTGCCCATATGCTCGAAATCCTGGCGGGCAAGGCAATCCATCCGCAGGCCGCGGTTCCCGGCGGCTTCAGCAAAGCCCTATCGCCGCAAGATCGCGATGAGCTACGCAAGATGGCCGACGAAACGCTCAACCTCGCCAAGTTCTCCATCGCTTTTGCCAAGGAGAGCATCTTCCCGAAGTACCTGGAAACCGTGAAGACTCTCGGTGTAATCACCACTGGGTTCCTCGGGACGGTCAAGGACAACGGCGCGCTCAACCTGTACGACGGCAAGCTTCGCATGATGGCGCCCGACGGCTCGTACGAGGACTTTCCCTACGACCGTTACACCGACTACATCAGCGAGCACATCGAATCGTGGAGCTACCTGAAATTCCCGTATGCCAAAAAGTGGGGCAGTTTCTCCATGGACCTGGCGAAACCTTCGGGAATTTACCGCACCAACACGCTGGCGCGAATCAACGTCTGCGACTTTATCGACACGCCGCTCGCCCAGGCCGAACTGGTGGAGTTCCGGGAAAAGTTTGGCCGTCCGGCTCAACTCACCCTGCTCTATAACTGGGCTCGCTTGATCGAGCTGCTCTACAACGCCGAGAACGCGATCCGGCTGCTGGAAGATCCCGAGATCACCAGCACCGAAACCCGAGTGAAGGTCACGCCGCGGGCGGCACGGGGCATAGGCTGCACTGAAGCGCCACGTGGCACGCTCATTCACGACTACACAACCGATGCCGATGGCATGATCACCAACGTCAACCTGATCGTCGGCACCACTCACAACAACGCTCCCATCAATATGTCGGTCACACAAGCCGCTCAGAGCTTGATCCACGACGGCAAGTACGACCAGGGAGTGCTGAATACGGTAGAAATGACCATCCGCGCCTACGACCCATGCTTCTCCTGTGCCACCCATCGCCTGGATGGCAAGATTTCGGTCAAGCTGGACATCGTGGACGCTGAAGGCAAGTTGATGGACACGCTCACGAACTAAGGAGGGAGAAGGATGCCGGCAAACGGCTACTCTGATCTCCCCGAGTATTGCCGGAAACCCACGCTGGTGCTGGGCTGCGGCAATCTCTTGTTCGGAGATGACGGTTTCGGGTGCGCGCTGGTGGAATACGTGGAGTCCCACCATCGCGTGCCCGACGACGTTTGCATGCTGGACGCCGGCACTGGTGTGCGAAGCCTCCTCTTCACGCTGTGCCTGAGTGACGCGCGTCCGCGGCGCCTGCTCATCGTGGATGCGCTGGATGCGGGTCGCTCTCCCGGCGAGCTGTTCGAAATCGATCCTGCTGACATACCACCGGTCAAGCTGGATGACTTTTCGATGCACCAAATCCCCACCTCCAACCTGCTCCGCGAACTGCAGGAATCTTGTGGGGTCGAAGTGCGGGTGTTGGCCTGCCAGACTGGCCCTCTTCCCAAAGAAATCTCTCCGGGGTTATCGCCGCCCGTACAGGCTGCGTTGCCTCATGCCGCAGAGTGGCTGGTGCGCGAGTACCTGCCCGATCACTGCTGCCGACCGATAGTTCAGCCGGACGAACTCCAAAACCGGGAGCCGGCCCGGCACGCAGTTTCTCAGAAGGGAGAAGATGCCCGCTAGGGACCAGGCTCATGCGATACTTGGTCATGGCACTTATATTTCTGGGAACAAAGGATTTGACATGCCGAAGGACGGAAACGGCGATATTGCCCACGATTTTTTGGGAAGCACGCATGTTTTTACGTCAGCCGTAGAAGAGATTCTGGAGAAAGGGATTCTGGAGGAGATTGCTGGCAAGCGCTTGACGTTGTCGCAGTTCAAACTTCTGAGGATGGTGGCACTGACGGATGCGCGTACCATCAGCGACGTAGCTTTATTCCTGGGTGTTAGCAACGCGGCCGCCAGCAAGGCGGTAGATAAACTCGTGCGGCGCAAGCTGTTGCGCCGCACCGAGGGACAGCCGGACCGCCGCGAGATTTGCCTTTCACTCACCGAGCCCACCCGCCGCCTGCTCGCCGCCTACGACGAAAAGAAGAACCGCAAGCTGGCGGAGGTCTTTCGCGGATTCCCCGATGACGAACTAAAGCGCGCCGCCCGGTTGCTCGATCGCCTCTCCGCCGGCCTGGTGGATCACCACGCCAGCGCTGAAGAGGTGTGTCTGCAATGCGGAATCTACTTCCGGGAGAAATGCGTGGTGCGCCAGCTCGTCAAGCGCAACTGCTTCTACCAGCGTAATAAACTCCACAGCAAGCACGGCGATTCTGCACCAGGCAACGGCACCTCCAGGGAAGAGCCGCACGTTCTCGCACCCTGAGCAACAAACCGCGAAGAGTTGTGGACTTTGCCCTCTCGCTGACATCGGGGGCAACCCGACTGTTTTTTGGGGGGACCATATCCCGGAAGAGTTCTGTGCATTTTTTCCTGCGCTGTGGGGTGAATTGATGTAATATTTTTCGGCAAAGATGTGGGTCTGTTCGCGAAGGAGTTTCTGGTCATGAACAGCAGCCGCAGAGATTTTCTGAAAGTCACCGCGCTGGGGGGGTCAGCGCTCTCTTTGTTGGGGTTCGACCTCGCCCCCGCCTATGCGCAAGTGCGCGAACTCAAAATGGCTCGCGCCACCGAAACACGCTCCACCTGCCCGTATTGTTCGGTCAGTTGCGGCATTCTCATCTACACGATTGGCGACAAAGCCAAGAACGTGACGCCGCAGGTGATTCACGTTGAGGGCGATCCGGATCATCCGATCAACCGCGGCACTCTGTGTCCGAAAGGCGCCTCGCTCGAGCAAGACATCCTGAACCCGCGCCGATTGCTGAAGCCGCAGGTGCGGCGCCCGGGCTCAGATCATTGGGAAGACATCTCTTGGGATCACGCGGTTGATGAAATCGCGCACTGGACAAAGAAGACGCGCGACGCCACCTTCGTGGCGCAGGACGCGCAAGGTCACACTGTAAACCGCTGCGAGGGCATTGCCTTCACGGGCGGGTGCACAGACACCAACGAGTTTAATTATCTGGTCGTCAAGACAATGCGCAGCCTGGGGGTCTGCTACCTGGAAAACCAGGCCCGGGTTTGACACGGCCCAACGGTCTCAAGTTTGGGACCAACATTTGGGCGCGGGGCCATGACCAATGGCTGGGTCGACATCAAGAACACCGACATGATGTTGATCATGGGCGGGAACCCGGCCGAGAACCATCCTTGCGGCTTTAAGTGGGCGATCGAGGCAAAGCGCAATCGCAATGCCAAGATGATCGTGGTGGATCCGCGCTTCACGCGGACCGCAGCTACCGCCGATCTGTTCGCCCAGATCCGTGTGGGTTCTGACATTGCCTTCCTGGGCGGCGTCATCCGCTACGCCATCGAGAACAACCGCATCGCGCACGACTATCTGGTGAACTACACCAACGCTGCGTTCATCATCAAGGACGGTTTCAAGCTGCCCGATGACGGACTCTACTCGGGATTCGATTCGGAAAAGAAGGCCTACGATAAGTCGAGTTGGAACTATGAAGACGGAAACGACCAAGGCGGCGTCGCTCCGACTGCGGCCCATGCTCCTGCCGCAAAGCCCGGTGAGCCGCCCAAGCCGCCGGGGCTTCCTCCAAAAGTGGCGTATGACTTTACACTGCAGCATCCCCGCTGCGTCTTTCAGTTGTTGAAGCAGCAGTACTCGCGGTACACGCCCGAAATGGTTGAACGCATCACGGGCATCCCCCAAGATCAGTTCCTGAAAGCTGCCGATCTGTTTACTTCCATCCGCAAGGATGGCGACATGAAAAAAGTCGCCACCATTCTTTACGCGGTGGGTTGGACGCAGCACAGCTACGGCACGCAGACGATCCGCACGGCGGCGATGCTGCAATTGCTGCTGGGCAACGTTGGACGCGCGGGAGGCGGCGTGAACGCTTTGCGCGGCCATGCCAACATTCAGGGCGCCACGGATATGGGCGGCGTGTTTGATATTTGGCCGGGCTACCTGAAGGTTCCCAACCCAAACGATGTCGATCTGAAAACTTACCTGGAGCGCGTCACGCCCAAGGCTTCGAAGCCGGGTCCGTGGGATTCGTTCAATTATTGGAGCAACATGCCAAAGTTCGCCGTCTCCTACCTGAAAGCGATGTTCGGCGACGCGGCGACGAACGAGAACGACTGGGCGTTCCAGTACATGCCGAAGGTAGATCGCAACTACTCCTGGACGCAGATCTGGGACAACATGTACCGCGGTGCGGTTAAGGGCATGTTTGCCTTCGGCATGAACGGCGTGGCCATTGGGCCAAACTCTCAGAAAAACATTGAGGCGTTGAAAAAGGCCGATTGGCTGGTGGTGGGCGAGATCTATCCGGACGAAACCAGCGAGTTCTGGAAAGCGCCGGGGACAACCGCCGAAGATATGAAGGCGATCAACACCACGGTGTATCGCCTGCCGTGCGCGGGATTTGCCGAGAAAGACGGTTCCATGACCAACTCGGCGCGCTGGCTGCAATGGAAGAACATCGCGTTGCCCACGCCCGGGGATGCTCGCTTGGACCAGGACATCGTGGCGCAGATCTTTCTTAAGGTGCGTGAACTGTACCAGAAGGAAGGTGGCGCGTTCCCCGATCCGATTCTGAAGCTGACGTGGCCGTACACCGATGCCAAGCATCCGGCGCTATCGGAATTGGCCAAGGAGTTCAACGGCAAGGCGCTGGCGGATCTGACCGATCCAAAGACGCAGCAGGTCATCAAGCGCGGCCAGCAGCTGCCGGGCTTTGCCTGGCTGAAGGACGACGGAACTACGTCCTGCGGGAACTGGATTTACTCCGGCTGCTGGACCGAGGCGGGACCGCAGTTGATGCGCCGTGGGACGGAAGATCCATCGGGCATGGGCGTGTTCCAGAACTGGGCTTGGTCGTGGCCGGCGAATCGCCGCGTGCTTTACAACCGTGCGTCGTGCGATCCGTCTGGAAAGCCCTGGGACACGGACCGCAGGCAGGTGTGGTGGAACGAGGCCACGCAAACCTGGGCAGGAAACGACGTGCCTGACTTCAAAGCGGACTCCGCGCCGCAGGACCACATGGGCCCGTTCATCATGAACCCGGACGGGGTTGGCCGTATCTTCGCGCCCTTGGCGGCATTTGCGGATGGCCCGTTCCCTGAACATTACGAACCGATCGAAAGCCCGGTCGTGAACGCGCTGCATCCCAACCAATCGACTAGCCCGGTGGTGAAGAAATTCACTTCGGCGGCGGACAAGTATGGGAGCCCGAGCGAAGGGTTCAATATTATCTGCACCACCTACCGGCTCACCGAGCATTACCACTATTGGACGAAAAACAATCCGGTGAATGTGCAACTCATTCCGGAGCCGTTCGTGGAAATGCCGGTCGAGTTGGCGCAGGAGTTGGGAATCAAAGGCGGCGACACGGTGAAGGTGACCAGCGCCCGCAGTTTTTACGTGGCGAAGGCATTCGTCACCAAGCGAATCCGGCCGATGAATATTGACGGCAAGAAGGTCTACCAGATCGGATTGCCGATTCATCAGGGATATCGCGGCATTCAGGAAGACGCCGATAGAAACGCGAGAACGCTCGCCAACCGTCTCTCGCCGGCCGTGACCGATCCGAACGCGTACACACCCGAATTCAAGGGCTTTCTGGTGAAGTTGGAGAAGGTATGAGCCAGGCAACGCTCGCAATCCGAAAGATCTCTGGCCATGCAGGGCCAGCTCCGGGAGCCGGCGTCGAAAGGTCGGAGCAGGTCTGCAAGCTCGTCGATACCACTACCTGCATTGGATGCAAAGCCTGTGAAGTAGCCTGTCTCGAGTGGAACGGTTACGCCTTCAGCCAAACCACTTTCAACAACAGCTACCAGACCATGCCGGAGACGTCATGGAACTATTGGAACCTGATCAAGTTCAATGAGCACGAACGCGAAGACGGCGCGCTCATGCTGCTGATGCGCAAAGACCAGTGCATGCACTGCGCGGAACCGGGCTGCTTGGCCGCATGTCCTGCCGACGGCGCGATCGTGCAATACACGAACGGGATCGTTGATTTTCAGCAGCAGAATTGCATTGGCTGCGGATATTGCGTCAGCGGCTGCCCGTTCGATATCCCCAAGTTCAACTCGAATACCAAGAAGATGTTCAAGTGCACGCTTTGTTCGGACCGGGTATCGCAGGGACTGGAACCGGCGTGCATCAAATCGTGTCCTACCGGATGCCTGCACTTCGGAACTAAGGAAGACATGACGTTCCTCGCGGAGAAACGGGCGCAGCAACTCCGGGAAAACTTTGGGATGGAGAAAGCGGGCGTCTATGATCCACAGGGCGTCGGTGGAACCGGGGTTATTTACGTGCTGCATGATGCCACCAATCCGGAGGCCTACGGCGGCCTGCCCAAAGATCCGCACGTTCCCTGGGTGGTGGAATTCTGGAAGGGCCCGGCGAAGTGGATCGGCAATCTTGCCATGGTGGGCGGCATCATCGGTGTGACTCTGCACTACCTGCGCTTCGGGCCAAAACAGGTCCATGGCTGGAAGCACAGAGAAGGAGGAGAGCCGTGAGCGTTTCGCAAGTCGTCTCTCCGGTGCGCGCCGGCGATGACGGCGACCGCATTCAGCGCTACACGCTGGGTGAACGCGTGAATCACTGGATCGGCGGGCTGTTTTACATCTATTGCCTGGTCACTGGCCTAGCCTTCTGGTCGCCCTATCTGTTCTGGATGGTCGTTCTTGTCGGAGGCGGTCCCGCAGCCCGCTTCTGGCATCCGTGGCTGGGTCTGGTCTTCTTTGCATCGGTGTGCTGGATGTTCAAACTCTGGTCTCACGACATGGCCATTACCGCGGAGGACCGCGCCTGGCATGCGGCGGTTGACCACTACATTCGCAACGAAGATGAGGATCTTCCTCCGATCTGGCGCTTCAATTGGGGGCAAAAGATATTCTTCTGGCTGATGTTCTATGGAGCCATCCTCCTGGTTATTTCAGGCTTCGGGCTGTGGTGGGTGGAGTCGATTCCGTGGAGCCTGCGCTGGCTGCGCTATTTGTCGGTCTTCGTGCACGTCACTGCGGCGCTAGCCACCATTGGCGGCTTCATCATTCATGTGTACATGGGCACAGCCATGGTGCGCGGCGGTTTCACCTCCATCATTCGCGGTGAAGTATCGGCCGCCTGGGCCAAAACTCACCACCGCCTCTGGTACGAGCAGGTCAGGAAAGGGACCGCCGGGCGGGAATGATCCGAAACAAATGGGACCAGCGCATCCAGCGGGCGGATGACCTGGCTGCAGCCCACGATTTTGCGGCCGAGGTGATGCATTTCTACAAGCGTATCGCCGGTTTGCAAAAATCCCTTTACTCCTATTTCGAAACCGCTGGCGATCGTGCCGCAAACAAGCACGCTGCAAATTTGCGCCAGGTAGGGCCAAATCTCCCCCTGCTATTGGTGAAGTTTCCGGAATTCCTCTTGCAGGTCGAGACATTTGCCACCCAGCCTTTTGTCGAGGCGGCGGAGCGATCGAGAACCGACGGAGAGGGCCGGTGGCGGGAAGCGCTGGGCTCAGCCTGGCAGAACGCTACGGATTTCACTCCGGCGGGCGCGGAGGCTGTGTTGGCATGGATGTTTGTGCAGCCTTACGCTGAGTGGCTTGCAGACGGGCGCGAGCGAGTGACAGGCGGCGGCGGAACACCGGCGATCTGCCCACTATGCTCATCCAAGCCTGTGGTTGGAGTCTTGCGGCCAGAAGGCGACGGCGGCAAGCGGTCTCTGATTTGCTCACTATGTTCCACCGAGTGGCAATTCGGGCGGATTTTGTGTCCCGCGTGTGGGGAAGAAAATGTGGAGAAACTCGCCGTCTACACGGCTAGCCAATTTCCCTACGTTCGGGTTGAAGCCTGCGATACCTGCCGCCGTTACATCAAAACGGTTGATCTGACCAAGAATGGCAATGCAGTTCCGCTCGTTGATGAACTGGCAACGATTCCACTCAATCTTTGGGCTAAAGAGCACGAGTACACGAAGCTGCAGCCTAACTTGCTTGGACTGTGAAACGCGAGGGAGTTTCGATCCGCCTTGCGGATCGGAATCGTGACGGCACTCTATGGCATTCAGTGCTGCTGGTAAATCGAATTGTCCGGAGTGGGCTGGTCGTAGTCTCGGCCGTACTTGTTCTTGTGCGCTATCCGCTGGCCGTTCACTTCCGGAACCCGAATCGCGCCGAGTGACGCAGCGGTCTCGCTGATCGTGATTTCGCGTGTCAGCGGTTTGTCATTCTCCGGACCCATCCCTTCGCTCCAGATGTGCAGCGTGTAGCGCCCATAAGGAACGTCAGCGATGCTCACCTGGCCGTCGCCACTCGCGGTCGCGTACAGCGGTGTCCCCATAGTGATCACTACCGCGCTCATCTCCGGATGAATGTTGCAGAAGATATAACTGATACCGGGGCGGTCAAAGCGCACGGCGCGTGAGGTCCCGGCCTCGTATAACCCCAGATCGAACCGCTTCCCCTCAAACAGGGAAAATACGTTGTGAAAGAACGGGTCGTGATTCGGGAATTCGACCATTGAGCCGGCGGGAACCACCAACAGGTGCGGTTCAAAACTCTTGTTCCTCTGCACCAGCCGCGCTTTCGTTGCATCGCTGGGCGCGGGCGGATCGAGCCGCACATCCGAGCCCGGAGCCGGCGTCAGCCACACCACCGTGGCCGGAATTGCCCCACCTCGCGCCTTCCGCTCGGCCTTTTTCTCGCCCATTACTTCCACGCGCCCGCGCACTGTGACCGTCTGCGCCTGCAACCCGCCGGCCAGGCACACCCATACCATTAGCGCTGACAGCAGCCTGCGCTTCGTCGCATCGAGCATCTCCAGTTTCTTCAAATCGAACTGCTCCCGCTCAGAAGAGCACACCCATCATCAAGTTTAGATGTCCCGCACCGCTCAACCCAGTCGCAACCGAATTGGTCTCCATTTGCCGATACTCTGCCGAGAACAGCAGGTCCGAACGGGGACGATAAATTATGTTCGCAAACCCGGCGCGATTCCGCGACAGCGGCACACCTGCATACGACTGCGGATACTGAAAGTAATTCAGGTCCTTCGCATAAGGGTTATCCATTCCGAAAGCGGCGTTGATCTCAAGGTTCCTCGCCAGGCGATACTTCAGCTGCGCCCAGCCGCCTACCGAATTCAGGCCAATTGATTGCGTGTACCGATTGGCCGGATCGCTGTTGCTGAACAATACGCTTTGCCCGAGGCCGCCGTACAGCCCTCCCAAAGCGCGGCCACGATAAAATTTCCCGCTGATCGAAACCCTGGAGCCGAGCGGTACTTCGAGATCGGTCATCGCCGCCCACGCATCGACCGTTCGTGCGTAACCATAGTCCTGCCGGCCGTAAAACCCGCCCACGCCGATGCGCAGTGGCTGCCCGAAGAAATCTCGCGTCCATGCCATGCGAGTTCCGTAGGCGGGCTGCCGTGACGATTCGCCCGGCCCCGCCCCCCGATACGGACTCGTCCCTGGCGCTTCTCCGGTAAGCGGGTCGAGGATTCCTCCCTGAAGGAGCATGCTCGATGCATCGCCAAGCGGAATTCTGTGTTCGATGCGTATCTGCGGAACCCAGCTCCACAAATTTCCCGCATACGAAAGCGCGGGCACCGCCAGGGTGGCAAACGATGTCGGCGAGTTCGGTGAAATGAACAGCCCATCCTGGCCCACCACCAGCGAAGTGTTCTCCCAGTCCATACGCATGGTCCCCGTACGCAGCCGCATCAACCCTGAATTGATGCCATTCGGCACCGACGCAAAACCACCGGCCAGATCCAGTTGCAGGTCTGCTTTCGTCCTTGCACCGGCTACTCGCGGCCCGAACACTTCGAATCCGATCTCGGACTGGCGCAGTGTCGCCCCGAGGCTGCCACCAGACTCGCCCGGCTGCCGTGGAAAGGCCAGCATGGGTAAATCGATGTTATCGACTGTCCCCTGGTTGCTGAACAAGTTCATCAGCACGATACCTGAGATCCGCATCCGATACTTCGAGGCACTTTCCACTTTCGTCTGATACTGATCATCCACTTTTCCGGTCAAGAGCTCGTATTCTTCTTCGATCGTCGCCGCGTGCCCGGTTGCTTTTTGTTGCTGATCGTCGTTCTGTAGATCTCCGGACTCTGCCGCCGAACCCTCCGACTGAGAGCGCGCAACAAAATCCTTGGCCTTTGAGATCAGGCCCGCAGTTATGTTGCCGTCCGCCGGCGACACGGGCACCGCCGTTCCTGCGTGCAGTCCCGAGCTTCCCGCCCGCAGCTCTTCGACCTCTCGCTGCAGCTCGCGGTTTTCTGCCCTCGTGCGCTCGGCATCAGAGCGCAACTCGGACACCGACGCGTCGAGTGCCCGCACCTGCTCGCTTAGCGCATGTACTGCCTGGGCTAGGGCCAGAGAATCGACGGCACCTGGCTCGGGCCGACTCACAGCGTCTTGCGCCGCGCTGGCCGCCGTCGAGACCACAAGGCACGCGAGCATCCCTCGCCGCAATAAATCGAACCACCGCCGGTTACTCATGGCTCCTCCCGCAGCAAAGCTGTTTTTTCGTAGTAAGGATTCTCAACAGAAGCTATTGCGCGATCCCTTCGGCTTTGTCCGTAAGGAATGTCTGGTCCTCCCGCGCGTTGTTTATCTTCAGAGGCACCGGGCCGCAGTTTCTACCCCTGAGTCCCATGCTTGACCGCCAGCGCACTTTCGGGCGCTGGATTCAACGGAATATGGACGCGGAATGTCGTGCCGGACGTCGAAGTCCGCTCCACCGTCACGTCGCCGCCGTGGTCCTGCAAAATTTTCTGGACCACCGTCAGTCCCATCCCTGTGCCGTTTTCCTTGCCGTGACTCACAAACGGTTCGAACAACCGCTCACGCACGGCGTCCGCGATTCCCGGACCGTTGTCCGCAATGCGAATCTCCGCGTCCTCGCCCGTACCTCGCACATCGACGTCGATCTTTCCCGATTCGTTCGACACCGCTTCGCACGCGTTCAGTAGCAAATTCAGCAGGGCTCGCTCCAGTTTCTTGAAGTCGAACCATCCTTCGGTCGATCCGTCGCTGGTGGTTCGGATCTGTATGCGCTGAAATTCCGGATGCGCCCTCACGTCCTGCACGGCGCGGTCCACTACCGAGCGCACGTCGCCGTAGGAAGGCCGCAAGGACTCCCTCGTCCGGGAAAACTCCAGCAACGACTCGATCAGGTCCGTCATCTGGTTTACGGCCACGCGAACCTCCGCATAGAGCTCTTCGCGCTGTGCCAGTGTCAGTTGGCCCTCGCAAAGGAACTCCGCGTTCGCCACGACGGCCGACAGCGAATGCCTTAGGTCGTGCGAAATCGAACTTGCCATTCGCCCGATCGTCGCCAGCCGCTCCGAATCGAGCAGCTCGCGCTGCGTTCTCTCCAGGTTCGTCCGCATCCGATCAAACGTCGCCGTAACCTCGGCCACTTCGTCTCCGCCGCGCGCTTGGAGCGGATACCCATAATCACCGTGCTCGAGCGCGCGCACGCCAGCCACCAGGTTGTCCAGAGGGCGCGTGAAGGTATGCGAGATCAAGAAAACCAGTAAGCTCCCGACCAGAACAGCAGTCAGCCCCAACGCCAGCAGTACTTCGTTGAGGCTCCTCAGAAATGCCGTCGCCTGATCGAACGACTTCAGCACCCACAGACTCAGCGCCGGCGCTCCCGGCGAAGGCAGATCGACTGACGTCGCCAGATAGCGCTCGTCTCCCAACCGGATCTGGTCCGGCTCCAGTTTGGTTCCCGGACCGCTCCGCGGCACAACGTGCAGGAACTCCGCTTCCTGCACTGGCTTCAGCGTGCTCCGCACAATCACGTCGCCATAACGGAACACAATCTCGCTCGCCGCTATGCGGCTTAACTCCCGCGCAAACCGGTCGTCGATTTCATAGCCCAATAACAGGTAACCCAGCACGCGATGATCGCTCACCGAACCAAAGTAGATGTCTTGCAGGAAAACTTCGTAGAGATGTCCTTCCACGTACCACCAATGCCGCGTCTCCTCCTGCGAGACAATTTTTGGAAAAAACGCCTGGCCCTGGCGAATTGTGATTTCCTGCGGAGTTGCCTGCAACGCCACTACTTTTCCCGATCCGTCCGCCAGGAGCAGCAAATCGCTTCCCGCCAGATGCCACAGGTCGCGCGACGCATCCTGGATTGTGGCGGGATCGCTCGTCGTCATCATCGCGCGCACAGTCGGCAAATCGGCCAGAAGCGCGACCGAGCGCTCGAGCGTCCATTCTCTTTGGGTTTGGAAATTATGAAATGCGGAAACGGAATTCTGGAGGTCGCGCTCGATAGCCGCCCGCTCCTGCTGCTGCACGGTGTGGCGCACCACCAGCAGCGTCGCGAAGGTCAGCGTCGCGGAGACGGCCACCATGGAAAGCAGAAACTTGGTCCGAAGGCGAATTCCGGTCATGAAGACAAAGCCACGAGCTTCGAGCAATGAGCTTCGAGCAAGCATAGGATCGCGTTGTTCGCAGCTCGCCTTCGAAAGCCGAGCATCCTCCTGGCGGGATAGCTCATATCCATTATGATTCGCCTTACTAGCTTGCTTTGCGCACTCGCAGCTCGAAGCTGGCCTTACGGCACAAACTTATAGCCCGCGCTATGCACGGTGCGAAAATGCAGGGGATTCGCGCTATCTTGCTCCAGCTTCTGCCGCAGCCGCAGGATGTGGTTATCGACTGTTCTCGTGCTCGGATAATTGCGATATCCCCACACCTGGTTCAGCAATTCCTCCCGCGACAGAACCCGCTCCGCATTCTGGATCATGAACTTCAGCACCTTGAACTCTTGCGAGGTCATGGGCACAAGTTCTCCGTTGCGCCACAATTCCATCTTCGTGAAATCGACTTTTACGTCGCCGAAGCTGAACCGCTCGGTTGCGGGTGCGGGCACCGCGCGCCGCCGCATCGCTGTTCGCACGCGCGCCAGCAATTCGCGAGGACTGAACGGCTTCGTTACATAATCGTGCGCTCCCAATTCCAACAGCAGGACCTTGTCCATGACTTCGGCTCGCGCGCTCAGGATGATGATCGGCAGCGCCGGCGCGGCGTGGTTGATCTGGCGGCACACGTCCTGTCCCGACGTTCCGGGCAGGCTGAGGTCGAGCACCAACACGGAAGGAGCGGCCGCGCGAAACATTTCCAACCCCTCGGTCCCGTTCCCTGCTACCTCAACTGAGAATCCTTCCGCTTCAAATAACCGGCGCAGCGCCTTCTGCACGGCGCGGTCATCTTCGATAACCAGTATTTTCTCGCCGGTGATAGGAAGCGCCTCCATCGTAGCCCCTTGAAATGAGTTTCTTTGCATAGGGTCCCCACACCCGGATCAGGAATGTATCATATCGCTAAACTCTAATGAAGTAGCCGGTTTACGGCACCTCGGAGAAAAAAGTGACTGCCTTTTTACAATTTGTTGACAATGGACCCCTATCACGGCAGAACCCTCGCTCGATTTGGCGGCGCAGTTGCTCACTACGGGCGGCTGGATCAAAACAGGTTGACGAGATGCGCGGAGGCCGCCCAATCGCAAGCGGCCTCCAACCAGGTCCCGGTTTGTTCGCTACTTGAACTGAATCACGCCAAACGTTCCCGCCAGATTGCCGGCCGGGCCGGCGGTGAAGAAAAGCTGATTGGTGCGTCCGTTCTTGGCCGTACCTCCTCCGAACTCAATTCCCCACAACTGGTTAATGTGGATTGCCTTGCCGTTTGCGTCTTTGACTGTCCCGACAAACTGTCCGGTCTCAAGGTTATAGCCGTTGATGGTGCCGCTGTTGGTGTTATTCGAAACCAAAAGCGCATTGCTGAGTGGGCCAAAGTTCTTGGGCGCCACCGCAAATCCCCATGGTTGGGCCAAGTGATCGCCCGCGATGAGTTGGCGAACAAAGGTGCCGTCTTCGTGATAGATGTCCACGTAGCCGGTTGGAGCTTCATTGGTGGGCGCAAACGCAACATACAGCAAGCCATTGATGTCCTGAATGCCAAACGGGGCATTGCCTGCTGGCAGCGTCGAGTCGGTGAATGATGTCACGAGGTTGAAATTGGCATCGTAGACATCGACCTTATTGTTGGCAATGTCGGTTGCATACAGGAAGTTTCCCGAAGGGTTGTTGGTAATCGCTAACGCGGTGTAGACAGCACCCGTGGCCGAGTTGTTGACAGCAATGATCGCCTGGTTCGGGTTCGATTGCGGCGCCCATCCGCTGATGGTCCCATCCAGTGTTGCAAACAGGAAGATCGACGCCCATCCCTGGACCGCAAAATCCTGCGATCCATTGAAGACAATTCCTGTCGGCTGCCCGGGGCCTGCGCCCGTGGCTGACGGAATCAGAACTTCCAGGCTTCTCTTGTTCCCTTTGCCGTCGTAGAGCGTGGACCAACCGGAGCCTTGATCGCTGAGCCAGAACGGTCCGCCCGGCCCATACACAAGTCCCCATCCGTTCACCAGGAGGGGGTCAATGTGTTTCGCCGCGCCCACTTGATTCGAAACTAGATTCGTAAGTTGATACTGTGCTACGGCCGCGCTGCAGGTGAACAGGACGGCGAGCCCGAGGCAGACGGTGAAAGCAAACGTGCGCTGCATATAGGTTCCTCCTTGGATTGTGCGAGTCGGGTCGGAGGGAGTCGTTGTTTTCGAAACAGCGACTCTTCACTTTTCCGACCTGCCAGCAGTCGCATCCTAGAGGAGCCAACGCAGCCTATTTGTCACGGCGGTGTTACCTGTTTGCACAAATTTTTGCTGTCGCGTGTGAGGATTTGACAACAGTTTGAGTTCAACTGGGCACGAGTAGACAGCCTACAATGAACGTTGCGAGAACTCGCTTCTATCCATTGGATAGGAGCCGGGAATAAAACATGCCGCAGACTTCTCCGACGGAGTTTCACGCGCGACCACTTCGCGTGCATACGTTTCTCGCCGACGTCCCGCTGCATGACGTCTGGGCGGTGGATTTACCTAAGCGACGCGACGGCGTTACCCTTTCTGAATTTCTTCGGGCGAGTCAGGACGGATTCGACGCAGCCGATGCTAAGGTAAAAAGATTTCCGCCAGCGGCCCGTGCGCTTTTCCGTCTCCGGTTTGTTATAGGGCACATTTTCCGGCTTGACGCCGAACCGAAGAATGCCCTGGCAGCCTCCTGGGGAAGTCGCCTAACGCCGGAGGATCGTGCTCGTTCGCTGGTCGCGCCGGGAACGCCAGAAGGAGGGTTCCGCGTAGTCTATCGCTTCGAAAACGAACAGTTACTTGAAATCCAGAATCGTACCGTCCATGCTGCGGCGCTCAGCTCCCTCACTGAAAGCGCCGAGGGCTACCGATTCTACTTTGCGGTCTACGTCCACCAGGGAACGTGGATTACGTCGTTCTACATGGGCCTGATCGATCCGTTTCGAAAATGGATTATCTATCCGGCCATGTTGAAAGCCATTCGGGCAACCTGGGATCAGAATATCTGACCAAACGGTTCAGTCATCAGCAAGCCAACGTGCCCTCTATATCCCATGCTTCAATACCAGATCGACGGTCTGGATATCGACTAAACCACAGCAGCCATAGAGCGCAGGCAGCACGTGGTCCGGAGGGTAAGTCCGGCGGAGTTGGGCAACTTTCTCAGTGCCCGAACGGTAGGCCGGGAGATACATGCGTCCCAGCAACGGATGACGTCCCCAGGCTCCAGACAACTTGTCGGCGCGTTCTTCGGTGACGAGAAAGTCGCGCCGCAGCGTGGCCGCAACTTCGGCTTGCGGTTTGCCTTCTCCCCAGGTCAGATACGAGGACTGGTTCTTTGCGTCATCCTGCAATAGGGCCAGCAGCACGCCGATCTGCAAATCTTCATCTGGCAACTGGTCGACTTCGGTCACGCCATGCGCGATCAGAATCGCGTTGTTGGCGATGCCCTCGAAAAGAGTGGCGGCGCGCGTGTTCATGGTGAGGACCGTGGTCTCGAAGCCAGCTTTTCCGCGAATGTACAAATTCTGCAGATAGGCAAAGGTCGTAACGTGTCCGGGCACCACCTCGTGGCTTATGAGTTGTTCAAACTCGGGGAATGAAATCTGCAGCGAGGCATTGATTTCGTAGGTCCCTTCGTATTGGGGGCTGCCGTCGGCGTTGCGCGCGCGACCGAGGTAGTTCATAGAACCCGAGAACCACGCGTCTTTAATGGGGAGAAAATCTATGTTCGCTCGCGGCACAGTTGCCAGATCTCTGGACAGGTATGGCAGCAAGTTTTTGGCGCTCAAATTGTCGAACTGTGCAATCACGGCCGCACTCAGCGCGCGCACGGATGCCAGCGGCGCAACGCGCTCCCGCCGCCAGGCGTCAACGGCTTCCAGTAGCTGGGCGGAATCGGACGATGCGTAACCGGCGCGGCCCAGCAATTCAGCCACGCGGGCACGCTTTTT
>Ga0074044_10001087_pt1 | contig 24982 bp, 21 predicted proteins | sample BogForMeECP23OM1_FD_94443 | JGI IMG/M metagenome (GOLD analysis project Ga0074044, IMG submission 94443) | Bog forest soil microbial communities from Calvert Island, British Columbia, Canada - Bog Forest MetaG ECP23OM1 | ecosystem: Environmental > Terrestrial > Soil > Wetlands ... | reverse complement strand
GTGTCCGCCGCGGCAGGCAGACGAGCACCTTCCGGGACCAGGGTACGAGGAATCATTTTCCTGCTTTCTCTTGTGAGGCGAACGCTGCTAGTTGGACGCGTTCGCCGTGCTCCTGGATGCTTGCCATCACGCGGGAAGCCAGTTCCAAAGCAGCACGGCCGGCGGCCCCGTTGGTCCGTGGCTCACGACGGGTGCGCACCGCCTCCAGAAACGCTTCTAGTTCCGCATACAACGGTTCCACATCAGGCGCGGGTAATTTTTCAAACGAAAACTCAGGCTGCGGTCCGGGCCGCTTTACGCCGACGCGCAGAGCGTCGCGCCGCGCGTAATCGAGCGAAATGTATTCGTGCTGCTGGAAAAATCGCATTTTGCGCACGCGCTCCGTCGAGACGCGGCTGGCAGTTACGTTGGCGACAGCGCCGCCGGCGAATTCCAGCCGCACGTGTGCGATGTCTACTTTGTCCGTCAACACAGGTATGCCTACTGCTTTCAATTCGCTCACTGGGTCCTTCACGAGCGCCAACAGGATGTCCAGATCGTGGATCATCACGTCGTAAATCACTTCCACATCGAGACTGCGTGGCGTAAACACTCCCAAACGGTGCACTTCGAAAAAAAGCGGCCGATTCAGAATCGGCTCAACCGCTGCCACGGCTGGGTTAAATCTTTCGACGTGGCCCACTTGCAAGATTCGCTTGTGTTGCCGTGCGGCTTCGAGCAGCGTGTCCGCCTCCGCAAGATTCAGAGCCATGGGCTTCTCGACCAGCACATCCAGCCCGCTCTCGAGCAAACGGCAACCTACTTCGGCGTGCGCGACCGTCGGCACCGCTACGCTGACCGCTTCGGCAAGCTCGCGGACTTCCTCGAGGCTCCGCAACGCTCTGGTCTGAAATTCTACAGCGGCAGCCTCCGCGCGGGCCGAATCAGAATCGTAAACGCCAACAAGTTCGGCCCCCTCGAGTTCGCGATACACACGAACGTGATTGCGCCCAAATTCCCCCGTTCCCACGACGGCGGTGCGGACTTTTCTCATTTCTCGCCCGCCGCTCATTTTGTGTTTGTTCCCCCCGAAGCGCTCTTCGGTTCCGCAAACATCGCTGGCGCAAACGCCTGAATGGCGATATCCGCCGCGTCGGCCATCTCAATCAATTGTTGACGGTCAAACAGCAAGGTGCGTCCCGCATCCACCGCCAGGGCCGTGGCCCGGGAGCTCTTCATCTGTTCGATGGTTGGCAAACCAACGACGGGTACATCGAAGCGCATGTCCTGGCGCGGTTTGCTGACTTTCACGACCACCAGTATTTTTCCTCCTGCGATTCGCGCTGCCCGCGCTATGGTTTCGTCTGTTCCTTCCATGGCTTCCACGGCAACGCACGCCTGGTCCGAAATCACCACGGTTTGACCGATGTCCATGCCCGCGATTTGGCGCGCCACAGTCAGTCCGTACGCAATGTCGGCGCCCTCCTGCTCGTTGGGCGCCCGGCGCGTCAGCACGCCCGGCTCCGGCAGCAACGGCTTGAGAAACAGCGTTGAGTCCACCAACTGAATCCCTTCATCCTGCAACACGCGCGCGATGCCGCCTATCAGAGCATCCGTGCTCTTCCTCGGCAGCGAGAAGAGCAGCTTCGCCAGTTTCCAATCCGGCCGGATCGCGCTGAAAATCTTGTTGTGCTTCACTTGCCCGGCCATCACCGCTTGCGTGACGCCTTCCTTGTGCATCAGGTCGATGGCTTTGCTCAATTCGCCGAGGCTTACCCAGTGCAGCCGCTTGGCGCTTTTTTCCAATTCTGGCGAGGCTTCTTCCTTCAAGGCAATCACCGCCATCTCGATCCCCTGGCTGCGCGCGCCTTCCAGCACGAGAAACGGGAAGCGCCCGTTTCCGGCAATAAGTCCCCATCCTATCGTATTTGTAGTGGCATCCGGCATGGCGCGAATAATGGGCGGCAACGCTTACTTAACGATTCCGCGCTCGGCGCTCTCGATAAATCGGATGAGCTCCTGAACGTCGTCTGATCCGGCGAGTTTCGCTCGCATCTCCGCAAGGGCTTGCGTGGTATTCATTTTCGAACGGCTCAGCAAACGAAATGCGCGGTCGAGCACCTGCAGGCGCTCTTTCGGAAAGCCTCTGCGTTCAAGCCCGATCGTGTTTACGCCATAGCTCCTGGTCTGACGTTCCGTCACCACACGCGAAAACGGCAGCACATCCTGCACAATTACCGTGCAAGCACCGACATAAGCGTAGCGCCCTACGCGGCAGAACTGGTGCACGACAGAGAATGAGCCCACTGTAGCAAAATCCTCCACGGCAACATGCCCTGCCAGTGTCGCACCATTCACAAACAACGTCTGGTTGCCGATCTGGTCGTCGTGCCCCACATGCGAGTACGCCAGAAAGAAATTTTCATTGCCGATCCGCGTGACGCGGCCGCCCTTTTGCGTGCCGCGGCTGATGCTGACATACTCACGAAAAATATTGCCGTCGCCCACCACAAGCTCGGTCCGTTCGCCGCGATACGTATAATCCTGCGGATCACCACCCACCGCGCAAAACGAATAGAACACATTGTTGCGGCCATACTTCGCAGGCCCGCCTACAAACGCGTGGGAATGAAGAATGCAACCCTCGCCGAGCTCTACTTCTTCGCCGACAATCGCATACGCCCCAATTTTCACCCCTGAGCCCAGCTTCGCGCTTGATGCGACGACCGCCTGCGGATGAATCTCCGGTTTGCTCATTTCGCGGGTTCTTCCGCCTTGGCGCCAAACCCGCGATCCACCATCTTGCACATCAGCGTCGCTTCCGTAGCCAACTGCCCTTCAATCGTCGCTTTCCCTTCCAGTTTGCAGAAATCGCCGCGCCACGAAAGCACTTTCAGCTCGATCCTCAATTGATCTCCCGGAACAGCCGGCCGCCGAAAGCGCACGCCATCAACCGCCACGAGATACATCAGTTTGTTGTCGCGGTCCGGAACCTCGCGGAGAAGCAACACGCCACCGGTCTGCGCCATCGCTTCAATGATTAATACGCCCGGCATCACCGGTTGGCCCGGAAAATGCCCTTGGAAATGCGCCTCGTTAATCGTCACGTTCTTTACGCCCACGATGCGCTTCAGCCGCTCGATTTCCAAAATCGCGTCCACCATCAGAAACGGATAGCGGTGCGGCAATATCTTCTGAATCTCCACCACGTCAAGTATCATCCCTGCTCCCCATCGCGCCACAGGTCCGGACTGCGGCGCCCCATTCTTTCCTAGCAAACTTTCTATTATATGCGAACCCAAGCCAACCAGGATATGCACTGTTCCCTGGCCGCCCCGGCGATAGTACGGCTGAAATCCCCGCCATCCTCACATTTAGTGCTCGTCCCGTTGCTCCGGCTGCCCGTCATTGTTAGCATGTCCCGGCCATGCCGGACACCAACTACCCGAAAGAGTTCTTGCGCGTTCTAAAACCTCGTTTGCCGGAGATGCTCTCGACGGTCCAGAGGCTGGTCCTCGCAGAGTCGCCCAGCCTCGAAAAAGAGCCGGCCGACCGCTGCTGCGATATTCTTGCTGCGGAATGGCACAAGCGTGGCGCAAGCGTTGAAAGAATCGTCCAGAAGGTTCGCGGTGATCAGCTCCGAGTGATCTGGTGGCCGCAAGAATCGCGGTCTGTGGGTCAATTCCTTGTGCTCGGCCACTACGACACGGTCTATTCCTCCGGCACTTTAGCAAAAATGCCCTTCCGTGTTTCTGGCGGAAAAGCGTATGGACCCGGCATCTTCGATATGAAGGCTGGTCTCACACAAGCCCTCTTCGCTCTGGATGCTCTGCAGCAAACAAAAGTTCCTCTGCGTCATCGGCTGGTTTTTCTCTGGACCTCCGACGAAGAAATCGGCAGCGATGCTTCGCGGAAACTGATCGAAACAGAAGCGCGCCGCAGCGATGCCGTCTTTGTCTTGGAGCCGTCGCTCGGCCCAAAGGGCTTGCTCAAAACTGCTCGCAAAGGCGTAGGTGAGGCCGAGATCATCGTCCATGGCCGCGCCTCGCACGCGGGCCTTGCGCCGCAGGAAGGCATTAACGCGGTTCACGAACTTGCACGGCAGCTCACGCACATTCAGGAATGGAACGACCCGCGCCGCGGTGTGACCGTCAATGCTGACGTGATCGAAGGGGGCACTCGCGTAAACGTCATCGCCGAACACGCCCATGCCCTCCTCGATCTTCGCGCGCTACGCGTCGCCGACATGCGCCGCATCGAGCGCCAACTGCACGCGCTCCGTCCCATTATTCCCGGCGCCAGGATCGAGATTCGTGGCGGCTTCAATCGCGCTCCGCTCGAACGCAAATGCAGTGCCGCGCTTTTCGCCAAAGCTAAATCGCTGGCTGCGCAAATGGGCTTGTCTCTCGGAGAATGCACCGCGGGCGGCGGCTCGGACGGCAATCTCACCGCCGCGGTCGGTACCCCCACGCTCGACGGTCTCGGCGCCGTCGGCCACGGTGCCCACTCCAAGGACGAGCACATCCTCATCAACGCCATGCCCGCCCGCGCCGCTCTCCTCGCCGCGCTATTGCTGAATGCTTGAAGAAATCCTGAAACGCGGTTTAGCGCTGGGAGTGCGCTTCGTGCTCAAGAGGCCGGCTGGTTCGCTTCTGAATCGCGGCGATCGCCTCGAGGGCCATGCTCCTGATGGATTGTCCGTCCACTATTGGGGATGGATCTGACTCGGCAACCTTTCGTAGCGCCGGAACCATGTCCTCGGCACCGTACCTGGCGAGCGCATACACGGTAAAAGCCCTAACACCTTCGTCGGAATCCTGTAGAGCACCTAATATGATCCGTTTGGCGGCCTGAATCGTTTTGGGATCGAGAGTATCTTTTGATTTCGCCAGGACCTGCACCAGCACAGGGGCGGACACAGCGCGATTCGCGCTTATCCCACTTTCAGACCTTTTCAGAAGGCATGGCAGTGCGACCTTTGCATGATCCGCGATTTTTGCTACCAAATCCGAGTCGTCGCTGGTGTTCGCGTTTACCAGAATGCAGGCTTGCCGAGGATCGTTCCAGTCGGCGAACGAATCGACCGCGCCGAGAAGCTCGCTGAAGTACTCAGCGAATGGTTCGTTGTCGCCTTCGTCTGGATAGCCTTTCTTTTGCGCCTCGAGAAGTTGTGCATCAAGCTCATGGCTCTCACGATCGAGAAGGTCCAGAAGAGCCGTCCTTACTTCGGGGCTTTTCAGATTAGCCGGATTGGAGCGAACCTGCTCGAATGCCTCTGCTCTGGCTGATTGGTCCGCGGACCGAAGCTTCGCCAGCAAGGCCGCCATGCTGTTCTTGTTGGACGTTGTGTCCTGCCCCCAACAGCTCACACTGACTGTGAAACAGACAATTGCAGCCAGCAAGGTCGTTTTCACCGGCATTTTCATTGCTCTTCCGCGGTTATCGCCCATATGTCTTGCCCAGGTATTCCGCGGTGGATTGCATCAAATCGTTGTAATCGCTGTGCAGCACTTCGCGCAGCGCTGCTTCCGTGGAACTGCCGCTGCCGATGCGGTCGAGGATTCGCTCGACGTCTCCCATGCCGCCTGTCTGCACGATGTATTCAATATTCGCAAGCGCCCACGCATAGGCATAGCCAGCCGCGTCGCTGGGCAAGCCCATCCACGATCCTTCCAGATTGCCCAGCGAAGCCGCATGCCCTTCTTTGAATGCTTGCGCCAAAACGTTCGCATTGTCGCCGCTGCGCTTGCCTTCCATCCATTGCGCCAAGCCCTCTTGAATCCATGTAGGCGCATGTCCGCGCGTTTTCTGTCCCACAAAGCTGTGCGTTAGCTCGTGCTTCAGCACGCGCGACAATTCTGGCGTCACCCCGCTCAGTCCCTGCACGGGCACGCGAATTCGCCCATCATTCAGCGCTCCCACCCAGCCTGGCGCGCGGGTGATGTCCGCAAAAGCCTCCTGCGTGTAGAGCACCACGCCGATGGAGTCCGGCGGTGTGAAGTTCAACTCGGATTCGATCGCCGAAAAATGTGCCTCGAGCGTGTGCAGAACTTCACGTGCCAAAGCCGGCTCCGCTGCGCCGCTGTAACGCAGCGTGAAATGGCTGCTCTCATTTTCCTTGTAGCTTTCTTCTTCCTGCTTGTCGCGCTGCGCCTTGTCGAGTGCCGCCTGCACCTCCGGATCAGGCCGCAAAGCCAGCGCTCGCTTCCACTCTGCAACGGCCTGATCGATTTTGTTCAAGCCGTAATACGCCCAGCCCGCCAGTTTCGCCACGTCGGCGTTTTCCGGAGCAACCCGCCGCGCGCGTTCCAGATAATTCAGCGACTGCTTGTACTCGCTCCGCCGCAAATGGAGATAAGCCACATTCATCAGCAGCGCCGGCTCTTCGGGAGCGTACGTGAGCGCCGTGCGTTCGTCGGCCAGCGCACGCTCCATGTCGCCGCGCGAAAGCTCGAACTGTGCCGCCGCATGGTGCGCCAGCGCCGCGCTTGCACTCGCACGCCGGTCGCCTCCTTGCGCCGCGGCTTCGAGTTTCGCGATGTACCCTCGGTCGATCGCGCCGTCGTGCACGGCGCCGCTCTCGATTTCCGTGCCCCCGCTTCTCGCTTCCAAGGCAGGCGGCGTGATGGCCAGATTCGCAGCCGCGGGAGAATCTCCCATCGGTACGCCGCCGCCTTTTTCAATATGATCGACGATCGATTTCGGCAGGCTCAACTCACCGGCGGATGTCTCGTACTTAACCTTGTCGCCCTCTTCTCTCACGTTGTTCGCGACAATCCGCCGTCCGTTCTTGAGCACAATGGTGTCCGCGCGCGCCTCAGCCACCGTAAAAAACAGCACGGCGCACAGCGCCAGAGCGCGTCTAAATAGGGTGGAATGGCCCATTGTCCAATTCTAATCCTCCTCGCCGTCGCGCTCCTCGCGGCCTTGTTCCGCAATGCCGAATGTGACTACACTTCTTGCATGAGGCCAGGGGTGGCACTTCTTGTTTTGTGGTGTCTCATCCTGCCGCCCGTCTCTCCCGCCGCCGATCAGTCGCCACACGAACTCTACGACGCCATCAACGCCCTCCGTCTCGACCCCTCAGCCACCTACCAGCTCGCTACCGCCAACCGCATCGAACTTCGTCGCGGCGACGTGGAAATCTATTTCGAAGAAGGCAAACTGGCCTTTTTCGCTCCCATCGATGGCCGCATCACCGGCTTCATCTTCTCCGGCCGCGGCCATGCTCTGGCGTTTCCTCGCGAACCAGTGGAAAAACAGCAGATGGCACGCTTTCTGGGCGCTCCCGTTTTGGACCAGGAATTCCTCAGCGCCTACGTGCGCTTCACCGATGACGCCGCGGACGATCTCCTCCGCCAGTTCCACTCCGCCGATCTAACTCCCCAGTTGGACACCGCCTTTGCTTCCCTTTCGGACCCGTTTCTCGCGCAGTTCAATGTTTCCCAATCCTTGCGCATTCTTGAGGACCGCCTTTCGCAAAATCCTAAGCCCTATTTTTATGCGGCGCTTGAAGGCGTCGAGACCGGCTCATTCGATCTCCTCTTCGACCCCCAGCGGCGAGAGCAGCTTCTTCTTGGCCAGCGGCGGAAATCCGGCGACTCTATGTATTATGACGTTTGGGCATCCTACCCTGTTCCCGGGTCCATTCCTCCGACTGTCCATTTCCACGCACTCGACTACACGTTGGACACCACCGTCCTGCCGGACAACTCCCTCGACGCCACAGCCGCTGTCCATTTGCGCGCCGAAGATTCTGGCGAGCGCGTTCTGACCTTTCAACTTTCCCGCGCGCTCCACGCCGAAACCGTGTCCGACGATCAGGGCAAGCCGCTTGCCTATTTCCAAAATGAAGGCTTGAACGTGCAAGAAGGCAGCATCCGAGGCAATGACTACCTCCACGTCGTGCTGCCGCAGCCCTCGCAGAAAGGCCAGGAGTTCACCGTTCATTTTCATTATCGCGGCAATGTCATCGAAAACGCCGGCAACGGCGTGCTCTTTGTCGGAGCGCGCGAAAGCTGGTATCCGCACTTCGGCGACCAAGCGGATTTCGCTTCGTACGGTCTCACCATGCGCTGGCCTCGCCATCTGAAGCTGGTCGCTACTGGCGCCAAAATCGATGAACAAGTCGTTGGAGATTCTCGTGTGGGACACTGGCGAACGGACAAGCCGGTGGCCATCGCCGGATTCAATTTAGGCGAATACGCCTCCAGCTCCATAGCCGCTGAAACGCGCACGATCGACGTCTACGCCAACCGCCAGCTTGAACAAGCATTGAGCAATCGCCTCGATGCGCCAGAATCGAGTTCGGTTCCGCCAGTCGATGCTCCATTCCGGATGCCGAGCGGAAATAGCCGCGCGGCCATGCAACCCCTGGCCCCGAGCCCCGCCGACGCGCTTAAGCAGCTCGGCAAAGAAATCGACTCTTCCATTCGCTTCTATGAATCCTTCAGCGGGCCTTTTCCTTTTCGCACGCTAAGTGTCTCGCAAATCCCCGGAACCTTCGGCCAGGGCTGGCCCGGCCTGCTATACATCTCGACATTTTCTTTCTTGTCCCCCGAAGCGCAAAGCCGTGCTGGTCTCTCTTCCACGCGGCAAGAAGCGTTTACCGAAATTGTCCCTTATCATGAAGTCGCCCATCAGTGGTGGGGCAACGTAGTCGCTTGGTCCAGCTACCGGGATCAGTGGATCGACGAAGCCATCGCCAATTACCTCGCGTTGCTCTTCGCGGAAAGCCGGAAGCCCTCCGAGCACGCCGTACATGTGTGGCTTGAGCGTTACCGTAAACAGCTCGAGGATAAAGTTCCCGGATCGGACACGCCCGTCGGCGAAATTGGAGCGCTCCCCCTTGGCAACCGGCTGAATTCCTCAAAGTCCCCCAGCGGTTTCGAAGAGGTGATTTACAGCAAAGGCTCTTGGGTAATTCACATGCTGCGCGAAATGCTGCGCCAGCCGGGCACCAAGGATCCCGATGCACGTTTCGTGGCCTTGCTCCGCGTAATTTCCACAAAGTACGCCTACCGCGCGTTCTCCACCGACGATCTCCAGCATGAAGTCGAGGCGGTCATGACGCCCGCCATGGACCTCGAAGGCGGCCGCTCCATGGAATGGTTTTTCGAACAATGGGTGCGCGGAACGGGAATTCCCCACTATCGCGTGGAGTTTTCCACGCACCATACCGATAAAGGTGAGGTCGTCCGCGGGAAACTCTTTCAAACAGGAGTGCCGCGTTCGTTCATCGTCAGCGTCCCGCTTTATGCCAACAACGGTATGGCACACAATATTTTTCTCGGCGCCGTCGTAGCCGCCGGCCCGGAGACTTCCTTCCACTTCACGACGCAAGCCGCGCCGCACAAAATCGTCATCGATCCCCAAATGACGCTTCTCTGCACCAAGGAGCAAATGGAAAAGGCGCAGGAATAAACGGAGCCGCTCGGGAAGATCACTTCGAATCCTGGTGCAACAGTTGTTGCTCGAGAAGTGGGCTGTCCAGATTCAACGCTGCCTTGCCGTCTGGCCCGAAGACATAAGGATAGCCCATCGGATCCGCCGGCAGTCGTGGCAGCAGTCCCGCCTGCACCAATTCCACCACGCGCGATGGGCGCCGCCCCGTCCGCTTCTGAAATTCATCCGCGAGCACATCGAGCTGTTTGCAGTCCTGCTCGGCACCTAGCAGTTGCAGATGCGTCAGCGCGTTTTCCTTTACTTGAGGATCTTTCGTCGTTTGGTATACCTCATTCCACAAAAAGATGGACGTCGAGAGCGACTCGCCCTCGGCCGCGATTTTCGCAGCCATGATTTTCATCCAAATTTGCGCTTCCGGATTCTTGCTGCCTTCCGCAAACGCCGCAGAAGCTCGCGCGTGGTCCTTCAGCTCAAAGTAGTAAATGAATCCCAGGTCTTCATAAAATCGCCAGTACCCGGGATTCGCTTTGATTCCCCGCTTCAGCAGCTCGATGCCAAGTTCCGGGCGCCCGGCGCCGCGCGGAGAAGGCTCACTCAAGAAAGTCGAACCGAAGCGGTAAGACACCACCAGGTTTGGATCCAGCGTCGTCGTGACATCCAAAAGCGGCCACAGAAGCTCAAAATTCGATTCATGTCTCGTCCGCTTGTCCCCGTAATATTGCACCACTCGCGTCCAGTAGATGTCCGCCATCAGAGGTGTGTATTCGAGGCTCAACACCTTCAACAGCTTGCCAGACCTCAGAACCAACTCGTCGCGTTCCTGGTGCAACGCAGCTCGTTGGCCATCGATGCGATGCTGCAGTTGCCAAACCCCGGCAAATCCCAGCGGAAGCAATACCAGCAGCAGCCACTTTTTTGAATTCTGCGGCTTCACTTCAGATTCCTGCGAGAAAAAACGGCGGCGGCCACGATCAATACGATGCCGCTGTACAATGCCGCGTAAGCCGTATTTTGCAAAATCAAAGCGCCAGGAATCGCCCGTCCGTGCACAGCCGCGGCCATTACATTGAAATTTTCAAAGTTCGGCAGCAGGTAGGAAAGTCCCCGAAGCAAAGCCTCCATAGCCGGGTTCGGTGCGGCGAAGTGAAAATTTCGCATCTCTTCCACGAACAATCCGGCGACGTACAGCGCCGACGTATACAAAATGGCCAGGAGCGGCGTGGTGTAGCAGGAAAACAGCAGCGCCAGCGCCACCACCAGCATCAACTTAAGTAAAATAAAATAAATTGCAACGAGCAACACGGCATCCGTGCGTTCCAGAGGATGCTTCACATACAACAATGCCGCGAACAATCCCGCTGCCATCGCCAGAGTGTTTACGGCAAGCGTCAAGACCAGTCCGCCGAACTTCCCCAGCAGGAATTCCCATCGCCGCACTGGCTTGGCCAGCAGCGCGTACAGCGTCCGCTTGTCCATCTCTTTGTAGACGAGGCCAACGCCGACGAACACCGCGATCAACAAACCAATCACGCTGATGGCGCTCAAGCCCAGGCTCTTGATCACCATCTCTTCGATCCCGATCGAGATTCCCCCGACGAAGATCGCCGCCGCCATCATCAGCAGCGCGAAAAAAACGAGGTTGTACAGCACACGGTCGCGCACCGCTTCTCGAAAGGTATTCAACGCTACCGCGCCCGCGCGCCTCATTTCCCGCTCACCTCGACTGCGGCCGCTTGCGCACGATCCGCTTCAATCAGATTCATGAAATACTCTTCCAGCGAATCCTTGATTTGCGCCACGGAAAGAATCTTCGCTCCCGCACCTCGAAGCTGTTCCACCGCGGCATACAGCTCCTCTTCAGGAACTTGCAACCGGTAACGATCTCCCGTCCTCGTTGCCTTCGCGATAATGGCCGTCGCGCCCGCTCCGCTCCCCGGCAACTCGAACAGAATTTCCATCCCCTGCGCCTTCATCCCCACCATTTCACCTGGCGCGCCAACGCCGCGTAGCTTTCCTCCGACGATCACTCCCACTCGATCACAGAGCATCTCCGCGTCGGACAGAATATGCGTGGAGAACAGCACCGTTCTCCCCTCCCGCTTCAACTCCAAGATGATGTCGCGCACTTCCCTGCGCCCGATGGGATCGAGCCCCGACATCGGCTCATCGAGAATCACTACCTGCGGATCATGCAGAATCGCTTGCGCCAACCCGACGCGCTGCAGCATGCCCTTCGAATATTTGCGCAGTTGAATCTTCCCCGCGGTTTCAAGCCCAACTTTCTTGAGCATGCGTCCGACGCGCTCGCTCCGGTCCGCCGCCGTCAAATCGTGAAACCTCGCGAAGTAATCCAGTACCTCAGCCGCCGTCAGATAATCGTAAAAATACGGCTGCTCAGGCAGATAGCCGATGCCCCGGTGCATCTCGATATCCGAGATTGCCTTTCCCAGAATGCGTGCCGTGCCGGCATCTGGAAAGATCAGCCCCACAAGCAACTTGATGGTCGTCGATTTCCCGGCCCCATTCGGTCCGAGAAAACCAAACACCTCGCCGCTCTCGACCTGCATGGTCAAGCCTTCCAGCGACCTTTTCTTTTTAAGGTGCAGGAACCCGAACGGGTAGTCCTTGGTCAAATTTTCAATTTCAATCGCTGCGCCTGGCATGCTCTCATTCTTCGCAAGCCCCGCCCTATCGTCAATCAGTCACAACCGGCGATGTGCGCGGAAAGAAAATAGAGAGTCCGTGGCAGGAAGGAAATAAGTTCGCGATTAGGAGTCGCTTCGTGTACTGCCGATTTGCACCAATTCGGGCCGCACCGCGGGAGGCGCCATCGGCTTTGGCTTCAAGGTCTGCGGACCGCGCCAGTTGTCAATGATTCCCACCTGCTGGACGCACGATACGGTGCACATCGGCGCGCAATGTTTCGCCGTATAGTATTCGCGATGGCGCATGCCATCGGTGTATTGCGTCAGCGGGATCCCGGGATATCCGCGCTGCTGCGAACACCAGTGCACCAACCCGTCCTCGCAGATATACAAATACCGCGCGCCCGAACGGCAACGCCAGTCGTGCTCTTTGCCGCGCGCCACGCTGTGCTGAAAGTCGTTGAACCGCGAGAACGACTTTTTTCCCAGCGTCATGATCTCTTCGAAAATCTCCAACTCGCGAGGTCCCAGCGGCTTCAACTGTCCATTCCCGTCGTGAATAATCCCCACCGTGCTCGTAAATCCCAACTCCACGGCCCGGTGCGCAATCTTCAATGCATCTTCCGGATCTTTCACTCCGCTCCCAAGCACCGAGTTGATGTTCACCTGGAATACAGCGAATTCCGCAAGCCATTCCAACCGGATATCCAGCGTCTTCAAACTCTTCTTGGACACCTCGTCCGGTACAACGTTATCGATGCTGATCTGTAAGTGCTCCAACCCCGCTTCGTTCAGAGCGGCGATTCGCTCCTTGCTCAGCAAAAACCCGTTCGTAATCATCCCCGCGATCATCCCGCGCTTCCGGATATGCCGGATCACCTCTTCCAGCTCCGGGTGCATCAGCGGCTCGCCCCCGCTGATCGTAATGATCGATGTTCCCATGTCCGCCAGAATGTCCAGCCGCTTCTTCATTTCCTCAAGCGGCACCGGTTTCGAGAAATTGTCATACTCATTGCAATACCCGCAGTCCAGATTGCAGCGCCGCATCGGAATGATGTGCACCAAAACGGGATGCTTCGTGGAAGCCAGCGCCTTAGCGATCATCTTCAATTCGCGCACACGCGTCCGCCGGAACCTCCGCCGCCGCTCGCGCAACACTTCCGCGCTAGCTTTTACTGTTTTTGTCTCTTCTGGCATGAATTCCGCTAATTCCCCAAGGCCTCAATTATACACAACGCCGCGCCTCCCAATCCCCCTCAGTCGTACCTGGCGCCAAGCATGTTTCCAATCGCCTAACTCCGCCAAACCACATATCCAGTCGGCATTCTTTCAACTTCTCGCTCACGTCGGCTTGGCCCGCGCCTACGTTCCGCAAACCCTGGACCGAAACGCATCCGCCGAAGCGCAACAAAACTTCCGCACCATAGCCCGCGACGAATACCAGCAATTCCTCACTCTTTGGAAAGACGCCGATTCAGGCACCCCCATCCTTCAGCAAGCCAAATCCGAATTCGCAAAACTCCACTAGCCTGCTGTCACCCGTTCCAAGGCCGGATCCAAATCTTTTTGTGCGCCACATTGCACTTGACAAGCTTGGCAGGCGGGAGGATAAACTCCCGCTTGGTTCTTGGGGCTAGGTCACTTTGTGTGTCCGGCGGCGGACTCTCTTTGGCACGTCGCTAGGCGCATACGGATGACACGTTATCTTTTTGTCTGCGCACTCCCCCAGAAACCCGTGCTTTATCTTTCATTCCCCGGAGGAACATCTTTCAATCTCACCGTGAAGCGCTGCAATTGGTTTCTTGCAGGCTCAAATAGGAGGTTCCCTTGGAAACCGCTGTTGGCGTGTTCGCGCAGCGAGATGCTGCCGAAGAAGCTCTAAAAAAGTTGCTCGAAGGCCGCGTACCCGAAGAATCCATCGTTTATTTAACCAGGTCGGAATCCGAAGCCAAGAGTATGGGTAAGCAGATTGGTTTGTTCGCCGGCAGTTTCGTTGGCGGTGCCGCAGGTTTGTCTGCGGGCGTCGCCGCCGCAATGCTCCTTTCCGTACCGGGAATCGGCCAGGTGTTCGCTTTGGGGATAGGGGCCGCTGCGTTCCTCGGATTGGTTGGGGCCCGCAGTGGTGCCGCAATCGGCTCCGGGGTTGGTCATCAGGAGAGCGCTCCAACGCCTACCTCCGGCACTGGATCCGAGGAAGACGTTGCGTTTTTCGACAAGGTTTTGAATGAGGGACATTCGCTCATCGTAGTGCGGACCGATTCCCCACAGGTGGCCGCTTCAGCTTGCGCCATTCTGGATTCTCTTGCTATCAGCATGCGGAAAGATAGTGGTAAGAAAAGTTCAGTCTCCGCGCGTGTGCTCGATCATGCTGTCGCGCTCGACTTCTCTGGAAAAATAACTCTGAACGAGGGCACCTATCAGCTACGGGAGGCAGTTCAGAACTTGCTTCAAGAAGGGAGCAATCGCATCCTGCTCAATCTTCAAGACGTGCAGCAGATCGACAGTGCCGGCCTCGGCGAGCTCGTCCGTGCCCATACCACCATTCGCAGGCATGGCGGGATTCTCAAAATCGTCGCTCTCAGCAAAGGCGTTCAGGATTTGTTCCGAATAACAAAGCTGGATCGTGTCTTTGAAATGGAGGCCGACGAAGATAGCGCTCTGCGTTCGGTCCGCCAGGATTCTGCTTCCGCCAAATCCGCCGACTGAGCTCCACTGCTGGCCGGTCTTTGGGTCGGCCAGCTCGCTGGAGTTTCATTTTTTTCTTCCACCATCTCCCACTGCTTCCCGGTGAGCGAAGCCGGAGGACTGAGGAAAATTGCCGACTAGCCCGATCCTCTCTCACAAGCCAAGCTGAAGAGCAGAAAAAAGACGCTCTTCACGCCGTACCCACAATTTGAGACTCCCTCATGGAACTATTCTCTACAACTTTCGTCTACTAACTGACCATCCAAGCCTTCGTCCAATCGTGCGAGGTGCTCATGCACTCCTTCCTCTCCGATTTGCGCTACGCCGCACGAGAAGCCCGCAACCGCCCGGGCTTTTCGCTAACCGCCGTACTTTCTCTCGCCCTCGGCATCGCAGCCACAAGTGCCGTGTTCAGTGTTATTTACGCGGTACTGCTCGATCCCTTCCCCTATCCTGGTGCTGACCGCATGATGGAAATTCGGCTCACGGACAAAGCGGGCCACGACCGTTTCTCCGGCCTCAACGGGCCCGAAATCCAGCTGCTTCGCCAAACCAAGTCGTTCGAAAGCGTCGTCGCCATGGGGGGCTGGAACCTCACCACAACCGATGGCGACCTTCCCGAAGATGTCCAGGGGATGGACATCTCCCCGGAAGCTCCCAATCACTGGAGCAGCGCCGCTATGTTGGGCCGTTGGCTGATTCCCTCCGACGCACCCTTTGGTCAGGATTCGCAAGCTGTCGTCGTTCTCAGCTATCCGTTTTGGCAGCGCTATTACGCAGGCGATCCAAACGTTGTGGGCCGTACCATTCAACTGGTTCACAAACCCTACAAAATCATTGGGGTTATGGGGCCACGTTTTCGCTGGGGAGAAGCCGACGTCTACCTCCCGCTCAAGCTCACCAACGACCCCGACAAATACTACGGCGATTCGCTCAAACTGAGGCCGGGTGTTACGGTCGCCCAGGCTAACGCAGAGCTTCAGCCGCTCCTCGAGCAGTTCGCCAAGCAAACTCCCACGCGTTATCCCGCCGATACATTCCGAGTAAATCTGCGCAGCATCGTCGAGATTTACGCCAGGCCGCTCGGGCCCATCCTCTATTTGCTGCTCGGCGCGGTTGCCTCACTCTTGCTGATCGGCTGCGCCAACGTCTCGATCCTTTTGTTGGCGCGAGGCACGGAACGCCAACACGAGTTGGCAGTACGCGCAGCAGTCGGCGCCAGCCGCTGGCAAATGATTCGCCAGTTGCTCACCGAGTCGCTCTCCATCGCCGTCGCAGGAACTCTGCTCGGCCTGCTCCTGGCATGGAAGAGCCTCGCATTCATCACCGCTTGGCTACCGCGGAACACCTTCGCCGCCGAGTCCGTAATCAAAATGAACGTTCCCGTTCTCTTGTTCAGCATCGCCCTGGCTTTCGCCACCACGATCGTCTTCGGCCTATGGCCCGCTCTTCAGCTTTCACGCCCTGATCTGGCCCGCCTGATGCAGAGCAGTACGCGGCGCATCAGCGGCAGCGCCCGCGCTCGCCGCACTCATAGCTTAATGGTCGGCGCGCAGGTCGCCCTTACGTTGCTCATGCTCACGGCGGCAAGCGCCGCCGGCAAAGGCTTCCTTAAACTGGTGAAAACCGATCTCGGCTACGACCCGCACTTTGCGATGTCTGTCCCGATTCCCATCCACGAAAACACCCACAATTCCTGGAAGGAGCGCTCCGAATACTTCGATCAACTTCGCACGCGTCTCGCTTCCATGCCCGAAGTCGCCATGGCCGCTATTTCCACAAACGCCACGCCGCCTCTGAACGGCGGCGACAACCGCTTCGAAATCATGGGCATCAACGATGGAGAAAAACACGAAGCGCGCCTGAACCTCGTCAGTTCCGAATATTTTCCTCTGCTTCACATCCCTCTCTCTCAGGGCCGCATCTGGGATCATGCCGAAACGATGCGCGGAGCCACAGTCGCCGTCATTAACCAAACCATGGCGCGCCAATACTGGCCAAACGGCAACGCCCTTGGCCAGCGCTTGCGTACTTCCGGCCTGAAAGCCGATCCCCTCTATGCCCCGGCCGCTCCGGGCAGCGACGATTGGCTGCAAATCATCGGCGTCGTTGCCGACGTACGCAACGATGGCCTGCGAAACCCGATCAAGCCCGCCGTCTACATTCCCTACACCCTCAAAATGTGGATGTTTACGCAGGTCCTTGTGCGGACGCACATCCCACCTCTTTCCGTCCTTCGCGACATCCGCGCCCAGATCGTTCAGGTGGATCCCGATCAGCAGGTCATCAGCGACGTGCGCGACCTCGAAGGCTGGATCACTAACCTCCCCGAGTATGGCCAGCAACGTCTCGTGGCAATCCTGTTCGGCATTTTCTCGGTTCTCGCGCTCTTGCTTGCCGCGGTAGGTCTTTACAGCGTGGTTTCCTACGGCGTCGCCACTCGTACCAACGAATTCGGCATTCGCATGGCTCTTGGCGCCAAAAGCTCCGACGTCTTCCGCATTGTTTTCTCTTCCACCGCCATCAACGTCGGCGCCGGCCTAGTCGCCGGACTCCTCTTATGCATCGCCTTTAACAGGCTTTCCACGCGCTGGGTCATGGAAAGCTCCCGCAACCCGTGGATCCTCGCCGGTGTAACGCTCATCCTCATCGCTGCCGCAGCTCTGGCCTGCTTCGTCCCCGCCCGCCGCGCCGCCTCCATCGACCCCATGGAAGCCCTCCGTTACGAGTAAATCAGGCTCTCTCTACGGGGGCGGCCTTGCGAAGCTGCTCTCGGACAGGTAGGCTGCCACAAGCTCTGTGAATCCAAACGTTTACATTATCGCTGGACCAAACGGTGCGGGTAAAACGACGTTTGCGCGAAAATTTCTGCCGAAGTATGCGAACTGCAGAGTTTTCATCAATGCGGACCTGATTGCACAGGGACTGTCGCCCTTCGCGCCGGAAAGAGCGGCCTTTCGCGCGGGCCGGTTGACGTTGGAAGAGATCGAGGTTCAAGCAGAGCGGGGCGAGGATTTTGGCTTTGAAACAACACTTTCAGGTAAGGGCCACCTAGAAGTGGTGCGAGGACTGCAAAAGCGGGGATTCGACGTGAATATTTTCTACCTTTGGGTGGCCGATGAAAAGCTGACGCTGGCTAGGATTAAGGAGAGGGTGTCGCTGGGCGGACACGATGTGCCGAAGGATGTCGTGGAGAGGAGATTCGGGCGATCCATTAGCAACTTCCTTGGGGCATACCGCCAGTTAGCAGATCACTGGATCCTCTTCGATAACTCGGGTGCGGCTCCTAGAGAGATAGCAACCTCCCGGCAAAGGAAACTGCACGTACAGGACGAAAGGCTATATAATGAGATTATTGCGAGATACGGTGAAGCATGATTAGTCCGCCAGTGAATATCCTAGATTTGCCGCTCGAACAGCGCGCACTGATGGCGTTGAAAGAAGCGGTTGGCGAAGTTATCGAGGACCGTATTCGCCTGGGGCTGCCGCTGTACATCTGGCGCGACGGAAAAGTCGTCGCGGTCCCGCCCGAAGAGTTGCGAACCCTACCTCGGCAATAATCCCGGCAGGGACTAAGCCTCCTCCGTCTCCTTTTCCATACTTCGTTACATCATTAGTTCACTCCTTTCCGTCTTCCTCTGCCAGCCATTATGCGTATTCGCACCGGCTATCCTTCTCCATCCAAACGACTTGGAGTTTATTCTTGAAGAATAGTAATAATGTATAATAATTCTTGGGTCGATTCGGGCACCGCTTCCGCCTGTGCCCCGCAACTCATGCGCCCCCGCTGCGCGGTCCTTCAAATTCCCGCAAAATCTTCAGTCCCACCCAGGTTACCATTTCATAAAAACTGTTCTCTCCCAACCTCTTCAAAATCAACACTTCCACAACTGTTGATTCCACCCCACTTCAACGGCGATTATGCATTTCACACAGAATGTGTAATGATTACACTTGCCGTGACAGGGAAGGGAACCGTTAACTTTTGTAACAGTTCTTAGGGGCGGCTAGGCAGGAACGGCTTCGGCATCCCATTGGTGGTCACGAAGTTCTGCATTGAATTTCATGCTGCGCTCTACGCCGGGTAAGGTTTCCAGCCATGCATCAATTTGACTGTTCACCTTCTCGCTCAAGTAAGCGTCCCCGGATAGGAGACAGAAAAAGACGCGAATTAGTTTATCCGCACTCTCAGACGGGGGATTACCGTCATTCTCCCATCGGGAAATCTGCTCAGCAGTGACGCCGATTATTTTCCCAAAGTCGATTGCTTTCTTTCGCAGACGCTTGCGGAGGAACCTGATCTCGTTCCCATCAAGTCGGGCCTCCTGTGACACAACTACGCGCGCGATCTTCATCATCAGATCATTGAGGGCGGGAATGTCGGCGGACTGCTTCCCGCATTCCTCGCAGACATAGTAGTCGATGCCAACCAGAAAGACGTTTGACAGACCAGATTGGACGAACCTGTAGGGATGCTCAAATGTGGCCCTGATTTTCTTGCTTGTCTTACGGCAGTCGTGATCTTCCGCTGAAGCGTTGACCGGCTGTTTTACTACCATTTCGTGATAACCTCGAATCGTTGATATTCAGCGTTAACCGCGATCTTCAGATGAATTTCCTCTCCTTCGATGTCCCAAGTTTGGATTAGATACTCCCAGTTCTCGAATTCTTCGTCATAGTCAGGTTCCTTGCAGAGCTTCCAGTCTTCTCGCTCAAGGCCGTAGACAATATCATCGGGCGAAATATTTCGATAGGCCCTCTCATATTCTGAATGAAATGCCTCTTTGAAGTAGGTTCGCTCGCATGCCCGGCGAACGAACTCGCGAAGTTGCTGTTGATTCAAACATGGAGGTTTTGGCCTCCTACCAGCACTTGACATTATATCAACTCCTCTGCTACGGTCAATACAGCCTTTTACGGATGGTTTCTAGTGAGACAATTCGAGCACGATAAGCATCTAAGGGAATATTACCACGAACGCGAGTGAACAGAACAGATTTGACACAAGTAATCGCGTTTGTTACCGTATGTAAGATATGAAAGACAGGCTTACAAAAAACGACTTAAAGGGCGACCTCGACAAAGCCGAAAAGGAGCTTCAAGAGCTTCTTAGGAGAGCCGAATATCTGCGCGAGTGGATAACAGCTACCAAAAAACTTTGTGGAAAACTGCCGAACGCTGCGGAAAATCAACAGCCGCTCGCGTTCATGCCGCGCCGCAGGACAAAGACATCAGTTCTAGCCGCTCAGGTTGTGGAAGTGTTGCGATCTGCTGGCCGTCCTCTGCATGTGGATGAGATTGCTAGTGAGTTGGAGAAGCTTGGGCATCCAGTGGCGGCGAAGAATCCGGCTGCGACTGTCGCAGTTGCGCTCTCTCGAAGAACAAATCAGTTTGCTAGGGTTGCACCAAACACTTTCGATTTGGTTCAAAAGGAGGTTAGAGCGGCGGGCTGAAAATTAAAAGGCCAGCGGCGGCAACCGCTGGCCACAACCCCTTGCTTGTGACAAGGAGTTGCTGAATCATTTGAGGACTCGAAGTATATCAGAACCCCGCCAAAAGTCAAGCCAAACCCGGCATTAAAAGTTTGGGTGGGTATCCAAGTGGTCAAAGGAATTCCCCCGGCAAGGGGACTGCCGACTTGTGCGGCTTCAGGGGTTCGAATCCCTTCCCATCCTCCAGTTTCAGTGGCCCCGTGGCAGAGTGGTTTATTGCGCCGGATTTATAATCCGTGTGGACGTGTTCGCGCACGTTCCGTAGGTCCGAATCCTACCGGGGCCTCCTCCACAATGCTATGATGCGCTTATGAACAAGAAACTGCAAGTTGACAAAGCGAAGTTTGATGACCTTCTAGGAAAGCTCCTAACGGCAAAGCCGGAACCCCGCAAGAAGATAAAGACTCCGGCTAAGCGTTCTCCGAAGCCGATACTTTCTCGGTGAGCTTGCTGTAGGGCAGAGCTTCGCCCCGTGTGAGATTTTTGAGCGTGGCGTCGAACATTTCTAGTTGCGCTCCCCGCCGATTAAACCGATAGGAAAACTCATTGCAGTAGCGGCCCAAGTGTTTTATCGAAACCTTGTGGAACGTGCCGTACACGCCACGCTTGAGCAAAGAGAAGGCATTCTCAATCGTATTGCTGTGATTCTCTCCAATGCCGTAGCTGCTCGAATGATTGATTGTGCGGTGGCCGCCAGCGTGGCGCTTGCCGATTATATGGTAGATCGCGGAGTCATCTGTTTGCAGCAACGCATCGGGGCTAACGTGCTTCTCGATCACGGGCTCGATTATGGACATTTTGTTGTCCGCGACAGGGACTAGCTTGAGCTTGCCGCCACGCTCGATTAGGCCGATCACCACGTCTTTCTTTTGTTTCTGAACGAACGGCTTGCCTTTGCGCTTCACTTTGCCGCCAACATAGGTTTCGTCTACTTCTACGACGCCAGTCAGCAAGCTCGCACCGTCTTGCATGGCCTCGCGAATCCTGTGGCAGAGGTGCCAAGCGGTGCGATAATTCACGCCGAGATGACGCTCTACTTGCTTCGCCGAAATGCCTTTCTTAGCCTCACAGATGAGCGCAATCGCCGTAAACCACTTCACGAGGGGCAGGTGCGAATCATTAAAGATCGTGCCGCTAGTGGCCGAGAATTGTTTCCCGCACACCAAACACTGGAAGAGTCTATTTCGTTGATTTTTGCTTTTTGTTTGCCTTACAATCCGAGACACGCGGCCTACTTCGCCACAGTGGACACAGCCTAGTTCGCCGTTCGGCCAACGCATCTTTTCGATGTAATCGAGGCAGTCATCGTCGGTCTTGAATTTGGCCGTAACGTCTATGAGTTTCATTGGAACCATCCAATAATCTTGTGAATACGCATGGCCCACAACACGATCAGGAACAAGATTCCCAGCAATGCTACGACGGTGATCATATGGCCTTTTGCATCACGGGAGTTCATGCACCGAATACTACGCTAAAACCAATTCTGTGTCAAGTGCATAATCGCCCTTCAACTCCTTTAGAAGCAACACCTACAAAAAACCAGGGGGGAGGCGGCCCGCCATCCACGCCAAAGTTTGTCAGCTAGTTACCCGCCACGCGCTGCGCCTGCGTACCCGCACGAATCCCCGCAAACCCAGTCCCCTCATGCGCTTACTTCATAACTTGCGGACACCCGGAGGGTGGGTATCCGCGTATCCCGTCATCGCTGCTTACCGATCCAGCGCCCTCCTCTCTTTACTTCGTTACTTCTTTACCTCGTCCCCCTGCTAAAATCAGGGCCGCCAATTCCACAGGAGCCATAATGTCTGAAACCATAGATACCGCCTCTATCCAGTCCCGCACCGAGTCCGACTCCATGGGCAAGATCGACGTCCCCGCCGACCGCTACTACGGCGCGCAGACCGCCCGCTCGCTCATTCACTTCGCCATTGGCCAGGACACCATGCCCCCCGAGCTGATCCGCGCCTTCGGCATCCTCAAAAAAGCCGCCGCGCTCGTCAACCTGGACCTCGGCAAGCTCCCCGCCGACAAAACCGCGCTCATCACGCAAGCCGCCGACGAAGTCATCGCCGGGAAGCTCAACGCGCATTTCCCTCTTCGCATCTGGCAAACCGGCAGCGGCACGCAAACCAACATGAACGTCAACGAAGTCATCTCCAATCGCGCCATCGAAATTTCCGGCGGCGCGATGGGCAGCAAAAAGCCCATCCACCCGAATGACGACGTAAATATGTCGCAATCCTCGAACGACACGTTTCCCGCTGCCATGCACATCGCCGCCGCCACGGAGACGCGGCAGAAACTTCTCCCCGCCGTAAAAAAACTTCGCGACGCGCTTGACGCCAAGGGCAAAGAGTTTGCCAGCATCGTGAAAATCGGCCGCACGCATTTGCAGGACGCCACGCCTCTCACCGTCGGCCAGGAATTTTCCGGCTACGTCAATCTGCTCGACCGCGACGGCGGCCGCATCGCCATGGCCCTCGACGGCCTCTACGATCTCGCCATCGGCGGCACCGCTGTTGGCACTGGGCTCAACGCGCATCCCGAATTTGCCGAACGCGCCGCGAAAAAAATCGCCGAACTCACCAACCTTCCCTTCCGTTCGCATCCCAATAAATTCGCCGCCCTCAGCGCCCACGACGAACTCGTCTTCGCCAGCGGCGCGTTGAAAACTCTCGCGGCCTCGCTCATGAAAATCGCCAACGACATTCGCTGGCTCGCTTCCGGCCCGCGCTGCGGCCTTGGCGAACTGATTCTTCCCGAAAACGAGCCCGGCTCCAGCATCATGCCCGGCAAAGTAAATCCCACGCAGGCAGAAGCGATCACCATGGTCGCCGTGCAAGTGATGGGCAACGACGCCGCCATCGGCTTCGCCGGCTCGCAGGGCAATTTCGAGCTCAACGTTTTCAAGCCCGTCATCATCTTCAACTATCTCCATAGCGTCGAGCTTCTCGCGGACGCCATGAACAGCTTCGTAGCCCACTGCGTCCAGGGAATCGAAGTCAACACCACACAAATCGAACACTACGTCCACAATTCCCTGATGCTCGTCACCGCACTCGCTCCCAAAATCGGCTACGACGCCGCAGCCCAAGTCGCCAAAGCCGCCCATCACTCCCACATCAGCCTCCGCGAAGCCGCCATCAAATTGGGTTTCGTATCCGCCGAAGAATTCGACGCCCTAGTCAAACCCGAGGACATGACGCACCCATGACCGAAATCAGCGACAAAATTCGCGCCATCGCTTCTGCGGGTCTCGAACAGCCGCTGCGGAAATCCGGTTTTCAAAGACACAGTACACATTTTGCGAGGCAATTCGGCGAGTCGCTGCAAGTGATCAACATACAATCCAGCAAGTGGAACACGAAGGGATCTGGGAAATTTACGCTAAATGTTGGCGCGCATTTCTCCAAAATTGCCTCGCTCTTGTACGGTAAAGACCCCATGCCAGCCAATCCGAAAGAGTCCCATTGCATAATCAGGGCGAGAGTCGGCATGCTCATGCCCGGCCGGCAGGATCACTGGTGGACAGTAACGCCCGAAACAAATGTTGAACAAACCGCCGGGGATGTTGCAGCGGCTTGTGCCGAGCATGTCCTTCCGTGGCTCAATCAGTTCGCCTCGATCTCCGGGACTAACTGGAAATTTGAAAGGTTCATCCTGCAACATACCTGGGCTGAAGCAGCCGCAAATCTCGTGCTAGGCGATCGTGCGAAGGCTACCCAATGTGTCGCAGAAGAGCTCCGACGCATCCATAGTGATCCTGCATACGAACATCCAGCCAACGCGAAGTGGAAAGAAGAACGATTGGCGCAGCTGCGCAAATGGGCCGCAGACCAAGGGATTGCGGTGGCTGATCAAGCAGATGCGAACTGACCGGACTGGAGACAAAATGACCTCGTGGAGCTTAGCACGCATAATTGGAATCATGTTGCTCGCCGGCACACCACTATTGTGCCCAGGACGTGGCCTCGCGCAGGCGGCGTACACGCTGAAGGCAACGCCAAAGACAGTGGCGTGGGGATATTACGACGCGAAGGCGACGCCGGTGTTGCGGGTGAAGTCGGGCGACACGGTACAGATCGACACGCTGATTACGAACAGCCCGAAGCGGTTGGAGGATGCGGGGTTGCCGGCGGAACAGGTGGAGCAATCGCTGCGCGATATTACCGACCAGGTGAAAGACAAAGGGCCGGGCGGGCACATTTTGACGGGGCCGATTTACATTGGGGACGCGCAGCCGGGCGACGTGCTCGAAGTAAAAATTCTGGCGATAAAGCTGGCGATTCCGTATGCCTACAACGCGTTCGGGCCGGGGCGCGGTTACATCCCGGACGATTATCCTTACGCGAAAATGAAAATCATTCCGCTGGATGCGGAGCGTATGGTGGCGAAATTCGCGCCGGGCATCGAGATTCCGCTGCATCCTTTTTTCGGCAGCATGGGCGACGCGCCGCCGGAAAGCGCGGGCCGCTTCAACAGCGCGCCGCCGTGGATTATGGCGGGCAATCTGGATAACAAGGACCTCGTCGCCGGCACCACGCTCTACATTCCCGTGCACGCGCCCGGCGCGCTCTTTGAAGTCGGCGACGGCCATGCCGGGCAGGGCGACGGCGAAGTGGACATTACCGCGCTCGAAACTTCGCTCGTCGGCACGTTTCAATTTATCGTGCGCAAGGACATGCACCTGAAATGGCCGCGCGCCGAAACGCCCACGCACTACATCACCATGGGCCTCAACGACGACCTGAACGCCTGCGCCACGCTCGCGGT
>Ga0074044_10001086_pt1 | contig 24995 bp, 19 predicted proteins | sample BogForMeECP23OM1_FD_94443 | JGI IMG/M metagenome (GOLD analysis project Ga0074044, IMG submission 94443) | Bog forest soil microbial communities from Calvert Island, British Columbia, Canada - Bog Forest MetaG ECP23OM1 | ecosystem: Environmental > Terrestrial > Soil > Wetlands ... | reverse complement strand
GCCGCGTCGGAAGAAAAACTTTACTTGACTCACAGCTCGAAAACGTGGTAAACAAGCCCGCCAGCGGATTGGTCCGCTTTTCATACAAGTTATCAGTTTTTCAAATAGTCGGTTTTGTGCTTTGTCACCCCGAGGCAGCCGGCGTTTGAGGCTCGTGCACGCTTGCTCCGGGTCAGGCAGGTTGTTGGCCAATCATGGTCGGAAAGGAAACACATGCGCTCGCTAACAGCGTTTTTCGTGCTTCTGGTCGTTTTCATGTCGCCAGGTTTGCTCGTCGCTCAAGGCACGCAACCCGCGAGCAAGACCGACGGATCGACCCCCGCGGGCGCCACCAAGGAAGAGGTCAACCAGTTGCGCAGCGAGGTCGCCGCGCAACGCAAGACCATCGACGAATTGAAGGCGATGGTCCAACAACTGGTCGAAGGCAAGACCCAGCCCGCCCAGGGAAATTCAGCGAGCGTGAAACCCGTCGCCGAGACCGGATCGGGTGGGACCAGTGAACCCGCAAATGGCGCCGGAACCGATGGCGCCCGTCTGCTGAACACGGTTCTTATCCAGCCTGAGCCTGGGATCGAGGCAGCTATGATCAACCAGGCACAACCGGCTGCGGCCAAGAAGGACGCTCCGCTTGCGGCCGGTTGGAACGGCGAGCATTTCTTCATCAGAAGCGCCGACGGCCAATTCCAGCTCATGCCCTACGGCTATGTTGACATCGACTATCGCGCGTACAAGGGCGACGGCGCTCCGTCAGCTACGTTCGTGGTCCGGCGCGCTCGTTTCGGATTTCAGGGCAACTACGGCTCCCACTTCGACTATGCACTTCTGACCGACGCTAACTCCACCACCGGCGCGATTGTCCGCGACGTTTACCTCAACGTAAGGATCAGGCCCGAGTTCCAATTTCAAGCGGGCCAATTCAAAGAGCCATTCGCTCAGGAAACCGGAATCGGCGCCACCAACCTCGATTTCGTCGAACGCGGCTTGCAGTCGCTCCTGTACCCATGCTCCGGAACCGCTTATCGCTGCCCTGGCATGACTCTCCACGGGGACATTTCCGGCGGCGTTATGCAGTGGTGGGCTGGTGCATTCAATGGCCGCAACGGCGTTACCGCTAACGCCACCAACGAGCCGGAGTTCGTCGGAAGGGTGCGCCTTTATCCCTGGCGCAAGAGCAAAAACGATTGGTTCAAGCAATTCGCGTTTGGCGGCTCCATCACCCATGGCCGCTCCCGGGGACTCTCCGGAGACCTAAGTTTCAGCGGAGCCCTCCCCGACGCCACTTACGCTTTCTTTCCCCAACTGCGGATCAACGGTCCCACCGAGCGCTACGAAGGTGAGTTCACCTTCATAAAGTCAGGTTTCGCGCTGCGCGGCGAATACGTACAACTGCAGCAGCAACGCTACGACGTAGGCTCCGAGACCCCCGGCGGCCTCGGCTTCCTGAACATTCCCGGCGTCGGCGCTAAGGCTTGGAACATCGGGACAACGTATCTGTTGACGGGCGAAAAACGACCCGAGAATGGCACCCCCCGAGTGAAGCATCCGCTGTTTGGTCCCGACACACCCGGTGGAACCGGACGAGGGTGGGGAGCTTGGGAACTGGGCGCGCGTTATTCCGGCATTCAGGCAAACGCGCCGGCCGCGAATTTCCTGAACATTTATACACCAGGATTTGTTCCCGCTTACGACTATCACACCGACGAGATCACGTTTGGCATCAACTGGTACATGAATTATTGGATTAAGTACCAGCTCAATCTCAACATCGATCAACTGAAGCAGCCCAGTGTTACCGGGCAAGAGCCGCAGAATTTCTTCGCCGTAACTCAGGAGTTGCAGTTCCGCTTCTGAAGATCTGCTTAGGCAGGGGTGGTGTTTGCGTGAGTAAAAAGTTTTGGTTGCACGCCAGGGCTGGTTGCAGCCTGCTCTGAAGGGAAAATTGCAGGAGGAGATTCGATGAGATCGAGAATTCTGCTTACTGTTCTTCTCACGGCGTTGTTTGTGATTGCGAGCGGTTGCGGGAACGTGAAGAACTGCCCCGTGTGCGGTACCACCACCGCTGACGGTTACGCCGACATCGTGAATATCGCGGTGCCCGAGCACAATCCCACCGGCGAACCCGGCGGTCCGTTCAACTCCTTCGACATAAGCTGGATCAACAGTGCCACTCAGCGGGACTACGTCTCAGATCGTATTGGCCTGGCGGTGGTTGTCGTGGACACCAACCAGAATATTGCGATTAATGCGATTCAGGGCAGCAATGCCGTGACCAACGCGGGAAATGCGGCCAGTCCGTGCGATCCCAGCATTCCGCCCCTGGTTGACGTGGTTGGAAACTTCACCCGCTTCGGATGCCGCAATCCTCCGTTTCATCTCATCTCCGGATTTGGCGGCAACGGTAATTTTGGTGGTTTCCCCGGCGCGCAGTGCTGCGCCTCGCGTTCCAACGGCGTGAATCCCATGTCCGGCCCCGACGGCGAGGAAGTGACTCCAGACGGCAAAACCTTGTTCACCGCGGTCGGCAACGCCAGTGTGGCGGTCTTCGATTTGACCGCAACACCCCCCACCGTGCTCGCAGAGATACCAACGGGCACAGCTGCAGACTACGACGGACCGCTTGGCATTGCTCCGTGCATCGCTTCCTGGAACGGCGAGGCTGGCTCGGCTGCCACTTGCGGGGACGATCGCGCCGATGAAATGGCGTACGATCCTGTTCACCAAGTCCTTGCAGTCATTAACGGCGACCCGGGATTACCGTTTATCACATTCATCGATATGTCAGGCGTCGTCGCCAGAACCAGCCATTGCCTGCCGATAGTCCCCACGCTCGCTTACGGCCCATACGAAGCTGGTTTCGTCTTAGCGAATTACGGCACCGGCGCCGGGTACCCGTTTCAGGGATCAGGCACTGCGATTCCCCAACCATCACCGATATTGGATCCCGGAGTACCGGGCACTTCGTTTAATCCACCGAGCTGCATTATCGGACAGATTTACTACGACGGCGCAGGCGGCAAGGCGTCGGGCGGAGCAGGACTCAGCACGACCGTTCCAGTCGATACCGTCAACGTCACATTCCCCTGCCCTGATCCCTCCAACCCCCACGTTTTCAGTGGTGTCTCCGGAGGTCCAGTCAATAATAATCCTGTGCTCGGTCTTCCGGGTTTGAGCGGCATCACACCTATCGGTACCACCTACACTATTCCTTGCCATCACGGACCTATCATCGACCAAACCTTGGGGACCTTCTGTAGCCAGACCGCGCCGGGCAGCAATTGTGCTGGCGCCATTGCTCCCGCCGGTTTGGGAGGGATGGCTTGGAATCCCAACACCGGTCACTTGTTGCTGGCCAATGAAAATTCCATCGGTATCACTAACATTGGAAACATCGACGAAATCGATCCCCGGCTAGGAAACCCGAACGGGCCGGTGGTCGTCAACAGCTTCGTGTTGCAGAATTGCATGCCTACCAGCGTTGCTCAGGGTCCGGGCAACAATTTCCTGATAGGCTGCGCAGACCATGATGGCGAAGCCTTCCCTCCCAACGAGTACGTCATCAACGGAACCACGGGCGCCATCATCAGCGAGATCACGAACGTTGGCGGCGTTGACGAAGTCTGGTACAATCCCGGCGACAACCGCTACTACGTGGCGGCACGAGACATGCCCAATGGCCCGGTTATGGGCGTGATCGACGCCGGCACCAACACTTGGCTGGAAAACGTGACGACCAATTCTAACTCGCATAGCATCGCAGTCGATTCCAACACCAACCATGCCTTCGTGCCCTTACAGGCTGGTGGCATATGTACTTCGCAGAGCAGCAACGGCTGCATCGGTGTTTTCGCCGAGCAGTAAAGCGAGAAGTGCAAATTGATCAGACGAAGCACCGGATGCAACCCGCATGCATCCGGTGCCTCGCGAAGGTTCCATTCGATCCCGAGCGCAGAAATCCCGTGGTATAGTTTCACGCAGTAGGCTCGGCCCCAAAGGCTGGTGTGAATTATGAATAGAAGAGCCGTGGTACCCTCTGCAGTTTTGGTCTTCCTCCTGGTTTTTGTCGCAATGTTACCGGCAAATGACGCGCCTCCTAAGAAGCCCACGGACGTTCCCGCGACCGTGATTGCGCATCTGCCACTTCCGCAGGCGACGGGCACTCAGATGTTGCTGCAGAAAGAAGAGGGTAAGCAGTATTTGTATGTGCAGCAGGCTTCCAAGCAGGGTTTCATGGTGGTAGACGTGAGCAAGCCTGAGAAGCCGAACCTGCTCAAGCGAACCGCGCAACCCAACCAGGCGACAGCAGGAAACTTAGAGATGGTCGCCCCCAACGTTGCCATCGCGGAAGCGCCGGAGAAAAAGGCGACCACGCTCACCAGCAGCAACCATCCCACCGAGACCGTGCGTGTGCTCGATTTAAGCGACCCGCGCAACCCCAAAACCATCCAGGAATTTGAGGGCGTCACCAGTCTCCTGCCCGATGGTGGGCACGGCTTAATCTATCTCACCAACAGCGAAGGGTTATGGATTCTGCGCTACAGCCGGGCGGCATTCCTGGAACCAGCGAAGAAGAAAAAGCCGTGCGACTCCGAATCGGAAATCTCCGCCATGCCTCCGGATTGTGACTAAGCACTATTGGTTGCTGACTCCCCGCTCGGTGCATTCCTTCGCAATCGTCTTAATCGAGTCAATGGTTAATGTCACCGACGATGGCGCTCCCATTTTTTCTATGGCGTCCGAACTTGTGCTCATCGAAGGTGACTTCTTCCCGGTTACTTCCACTCGCTGTCCCAGGTAGTGCCCCAGCCTTGTTTTGCCAGTAGCCTGCAGTTCGTACGTCATCGCTGGGTTCTGCTGCGTCAGTATGTAGTCGCCGCTGGATCTGCCCACACAGCCTTGTACGGTCACTTCTCCTTTGGAATTTTTCGAATCGTCCTGGCTCATCGCGCTGCTGTTACTGTCTTGTGCCAGGAGAAAGCTGCCCGAAACCAGCAGCAGAACGCAGCACATCTTTCTCATAGAGATCCTCCTCCCCGTCTTGGGATGGCAGCACTATTGCAAAGGTTGGCTTCGACTTCCGCAGTGACTACTTGACATGAGTTTCCTGATAGTGCAATTCCTTCCATTGCCCAGCCCGCTTCACCCAGAGTTCTGTGATATACACCCTCGAAAATCGCACCGCGGATTTAGGCGGGAACTGCAAGGTGACTTCATAAACCACGAAGGCCGCATCCGGCCCCAGCGGAATCAGTTTGTAGCCCCACAACGTGTAGTTGGAAACATTCCCTTCCGCCAGTTCGTTTAAAGCCTGAGTCTTACTCCGCTCGCCTTTGCCGTCGACTTCAACCCCCTGATAATCGTCCGCTAACAGTTCCGCGTACGCCTTCTTGTCCTTGTTCTTGATCGCTTCCCATTCGGCTTTAATTCTTGCCTGGAACAGATCCTTCAGACCTGAGTCGGCAGAGACGCTCCCAAATTGCGGGCCTTCCATGGATTTAGTCGGCATCGCCGGTTCCTGTGCAAAAGCCAAAGCCGCCAGCCCGGCAAGGCAAGCCAAGACTAAGCAATCTCGCATAGCTTGTTAATTCCTCCCCAGCCAAACGCAGTGAATCTTATCAGGTTCCGCAGCAACTCTCGGTGGCCGTTATTGCAGCGCTTTAACTTTCTTTCTCACTGCCGCGACCAACTGCGCCGGCAATTCAGAATATCCTTCCTGCGTTGCGAACTGCTGGCCATCCGTGTATATCCAATCCAACAGATCGCCCAACGCCGCCGCACGAGCGGAATCCGTAGCCTTGGTTCGCAGGTAAATCCAGCTGAAACTGGTGATGGGGAAAGAATCAGCTCCGGGTGCGTTCGTCAGTGATGCGGAGAAACTATTCCACTGCGGCGCTTCTACCGCCTTGCACGCGTCCACAATACTCTCAGCCGAAGCTTTAACAAACTTACCCGAGGAATTCAGCACTGCGACTTGGGAAATATTGCCCTTCACCGCATACTGATACTCAACGTAGCCGATCGAGCCGGGGCTAGATTTCACTTTGTCCGCCATATCCGCGCTGCGTTCCGCCGGCACGCCCACCGGCCACTTAGGGGAAGGACTAATTCCCACTTGGGCGCGAAACTTGGAACTTGTCTTGGAGAGAAAATCAGTGAACACATAATTGGATCCCTTGCCTGCGGGGCGGTTCACCACCTGTATTCCAAGATTCGGCAACGACAGCTCTGGGTTGAGCTTGGCAATCGGCCCCGCATTCCAGTTCTTGATCTCTCCCAGGAATATCTCCGCTAACACTTCCCCCGAAAGCCGTAACTCCTGGTGGACCTCGGGAAGGTTGTAAATGGGCACAATTCCGATGAGCACAACCGGCAGTTCCATCAGACCGCCCTCTTTCCGTTCCTTATCCGTAAGCTGCGATTCCCCAGCCCCAAAATCCCCCACTCCATGTGCGATCTGCTTGATCCCTTCGCTCGTGCCCACCGTAAGGTATCGCATCTGAATGTGAGAGTTGTGCTTGCCGTATTCCTGCGTCCACCGCGCATAAAGAGGCGCCGGGACACTCGATCCCGATCCCACCAGAACCACCGCGTTTTGCGCCCTGGCGGCAACGCCGTGCAATCCGAGTGCGAGCAGGAACAACAACCAGACATGCGAGAACCAGCTAGGACGTCGCTGTGCACTACTTGACGCCGAAGATCTTGCCAGTACCTTCATCGTGTTCCTCCTGGCTGAAATTGGGTAAACGCACTCATCGCTTTTAGTCTGAGGCTACTGAGACGCACCAACGAGTGTAAGTTACCATCCTTCTAAAAAAAAACAACGTCGCGATACCTCGCAGCTGTTGTCGGACTAGGAACGTCCATTCCTTCCCGGAGGCGAAGCTTCTGCACGGCGTCAAGCCATGCGAAAACAGCTCTGTTAAGATGCTGAGCGTCTGGGCTCTACTCTCGCTTACGAGTGAGCCAAGTCATAAACAGCGAGGACCCATGAAAAATGAAGTCGAAGCTTTGGCGCGAGAACTATTGTCCGCCTATGAGAACGACCGGATGGTCCCCGTCCCTCCCTCCGCGCGCCCCGGTTTCGATCTCAACACCGCTTACGAAGTTGAAGCCACACTCAAGCGCTTTCGCGAAGCCGCCGGACACCGCCCCGCAGGCCGCAAGGTTGGGTACGCCAATAAAGCCATGTGGCGCGTGCTCAAGCTCGAAACCCTGGTCTGGGCCCACATGTACGACGATACCGTGCACTACAGCGACAACAACTCAGCCACGCTCACCCTCCCACATCGCCGTTCGCTTAAAATCGAACCCGAAATTGTTTTCGGCTTGAAACAACCAATCACCTCCGAAGGCCTCGATGCTACCGCCGCGCTCGAATCCATCGAATGGCTGGCATTGGGATTCGAGATCATCGATTGCCCTTTTCCAGAATGGAAATTTCAACCCAGTGATTTCGTCGCCTCCTTCGGACTGCACGCCGCCCTCGTGATCGGAGAGCGGCTGCAGATACGGCCCGACATGATCGCGACACTCGCAGATCAGTTGGCACGATTCAAAGTGCGCATGTCAAAAAGCGGAGAGCTTGTAGAAGAAGGATCCGGCAGAAACAGCTTGCGCAGCCCCGCCCTGTGCCTGGCCGAACTCGGCGCCGCCATCGTGCGCCGCTTCCCTGATGAGCCCTTAAGCACCGGCGAAGTCGTCAGCTCCGGAACCCTCACCGCCGGGCATCTGACCGACAAAGGTGATCTTTGGACAGCCGAGATCGAAGGCCTGTCGCTACCAGCGCTGACCCTGCGCCTGACGTGACCACGTGTGAAGCGGAGCGGAACTCCGTAGCAGACTAAAAATCACACCCCGCCTCCGCTGGGACGGCAAGCCACTGCGAGTTATTCAGTGTCCTTGCTCCTTGTGCTGCCGGCTCTTGGGTGATCGGCGCAAACATGCAATGTAAACTCTTTGTCGCGCTGCAACTCAAAGTTCCGCATCATTTCATCGAAGGACATGCCGGTGAGCGGGCCAGCTGATTTGAACCGCCAACCACATTCGGAGCAGCCAAACCCCCGAAAACGCTGTTGCTCAATCCATACCAGCGTCCGGCTCATGGCTGCCTCTGTCGCTGCGCCCTAACCAGTACGTTTGAGAGCAAGCCGAAATTGTCGTAGGTACCCATTTCCTCCACCACGGTTGCTACCCCCTTCTGACGACTGTGAGATGCTGCGACAGGTGCTCCAGAAAGTGTCGCTGATTCTTTTCTTGGTGTGCCGCTGTGGGCTGCTCAATTACCTTCTTGCAATTCAGCAAGTTCGCTCCGGATTTCTTCTAACCGATCCTGTCTGCGGTAGTGATCTGCCTTGGCTGCGTAGCTGGGGTTCGCCTGTCGCCAATGCAGTTCGTTGTTGCGATGGATGCCGTCTATCTCTTTCTGCAAAGCCGCGATTCTCGTCCCGCGTGGCTTCAGGGCCCATCGTCAATCCATGCCAGCTTCCTCGTGCGATTAACGGCTCCCTTCGCAGCGGCGTACAGCCTGATTGCAGCAGAAAACTGCCACCCAGTCGGGCCGTGGCCGAAGACGCGTAAAGGAACAGGCAAAAGTTTACAGGCGTCAATTGGGGTGGTCTGTCGGGCATCCTACATAGCTTGAAGATCGTTATTCACGCACGCAGCGTTCTCGGGGCCTCGTTGACGCTGCTGCCTATTTACTCCCGGTAACCAGGGAATATATGTGCTCAGTGCTGGACTTTTACGCGCGCATCGTGCGGCACCCGTTTCCTAGCGGACTCGCTCAAGTCCTGGTTCATGTTTCGTGTGCGCATTGCTTGCGCGGGGCAAGTGGCAACGCCCACCTGGGATAGTGGGCTTTCTTTTGGCTACCTTCGATTGGCGCTCCCATGGCCTGCTTTGCCGCGCCGAGCGCGTTTTGAGACACGTTGCCCTTGCTGGAATGTGCATTATTGCTCAGACCCGGCTTTAAGTACTAGGTAACGTTGCTGAGAGATGAGAAGGGAGTTGAGAAGCTTTGCCGCGCGTTAGAGAGTGAGCGCGGAAAAAAGTCCCCGCCAGGAGCGACGTCCAAGGGGAATAAGCCTAGGTCTTTTCCCGGCGACCTGGCGTAACAACTACCCGAAGGGATCGCTTGTGGAAAGCAGCAGCTTCCAAGTCGTGCAGTCTGGCGAGCGGACAAATACGTCTGGGAAACCAGTTAGCAACATAATACTGCTATCGATCTCCGATGACGACTACAGCTCACTTCGTCCTCATCTCGAATACGTCAACTTGCCCAACCATCTGGTCCTTCACGAGGCGAATGCAAAGCTGGAGTTTGCCTATTTCCCGAATCGAGGTTTGATTTCTCTTGTAGTCGTAATGAAGGATGGAAAAACCGCCGAAGCTGGCATAGTGGGAAATGAGGGCTTTACCGGAACACTGGCGGCCGTTGGCCTGAGCAGGAGCCCGCTCCAGGCAGTGGTGCAAATCACGGGGGATGGGTTTCGGGTCGAGGTCGGAGCCTTGCAAAACATTTTAGAATGCGCTCCCCACCTGCAATTAATATTGAGCCGCTACGCCGCAATCCGGGGTATGCAGATTGCGCAAACCGCCGCGTGTAATCGGCTGCACGATATTGAGCAGCGCCTGGCGCGCTGGTTGCTGATGACTCAGGATAGAGTGAATTCAGCGTCGCTGCTCATCACTCATGATTTTCTCGCAACCATGCTAGGGACGGATAGGCCTACCGTGAGCTTGGCAGCCGGTGTTTTGCAGAAGAAGAAGCTCATCGAGTACACCCGCGGCGCAGTGAAGATCGTGAACCGCAAGAAACTTGAAGACTCCGCCTGCGAGTGCTACACGGTTATCCAACAGTACGATGGCGAGCTGGGCCTGAGATAAGTCTGCAAGGCACTTGTCAATCGGCGCGGAGTTCGCGGGAGAGTCAGAATCAGTCTGACGGCGAATATCTCTGTGAGACTTGCGCCCAGTCCGATGGGCTCAATCCCGGAGCGCGAGCCCCAGGCAAAAAATTGGCGTAAGACACGAGACGCGTCCGAACTTGGTATACCGCCAGAAAATATGTGGTGCCCTCTCCGCCAGTTTCCAGTCTCAAAACTAGTGATGCAGTAGGAGTGTTGCCATGGGAAATCGTATTACTTTCATCTTCCTCGCCATGCTGTCGGCTTTCGCTTTAAACCAAGGTGCACCCGGGGGCGCCGTTTCTACCGGCCAGAGCACGTCGGTGTTGACTTACCAGTACAACAACTCGAGAACCGGAGCGAATCTTACCGAGACGACGCTGAACCCTTCCAACGTTAATGTCAGTACCTTCGGAAAACTTTACTCATTTCCGGTGGACTCGCTTGTTTACGGACAGCCGTTGTACGTTTCGAACCTGCAAATTGCCGGCGGCACACACAACGTAGTGTTTGTCATCACCGAGAACAACACCATTTATGCCTTCGATGCCGACCACAAGGTTTCCACGCCGCTGTGGCACACCCACGTCAATATTCCGGTTCCATGCAGTGCCAACCAGCCAGTGCCCGGCTCCCAGTGTAATTCGGTCTACCTGACCTCCGTAATTGGTATCACGTCAACTCCGGTGATTGACCTCACTCAGGGAACGCACGGCGCCATCTTCGTCGAAGTACGAACCGACCCAAACCACGCCGCGAACTATTACCACTCTCTTCATAAGTATGATCTCTCTACGGGAAAAGACATGCCCGGGAGCCCGGTCGTGATCAAAGGAAGTGTTCCGGGCACGGGCCGGGACAACGTCCATGGTGTCATAACCTTCAACACACGTTCCGAGAACGACCGAGGAGCGCTCCTCCTCGCCAATGGAATCGTTTATGTGCCCTTCGCCTCCATCAACGATGCTCCGATTTTTCACGGCTGGATCTTTGGATACGACGCCACTACCATGAAGCGCCGCTACATTTTCAACACCACCCCCAACAACAGTACGAACCATGGGGGAGACGGCGAGCAAGGCGGAATCTGGAATGGGACGATAACCGCCGACGCGAACAACATCCTCTTCTCGACTACCGGCAACGGCACCTGGGACAACACCGTGGGCGATTGGGGAAATTCCTATCTGAAGCTAATCCCCGGCACCAGCAGCTTGAGCGTGACGGATTATTTCACGCCCGAAGCGCTGGCTTTTGACACCCACGACACCGATCTCGGAACCAACGCCGCGATTCTGCTTCCCGATCAAACCGGCACCTACCCGCATGTGATGGTGGGCGGAGATAAGAACGGAACCGTGTATGTTGTGAACCGCGATAATATGGGCCAATATCACAGTTCCGGCGATCAGATACTCCAGGAACTTCACGACGCGGTGGGCGTCCACGTAAGTAACGCCGGGGACTGCAATAACACTCATAATGACTGCAACTACGGTACCGCCGCGTACTGGAACGGAAACGTCTATTTCTCCGGCGTGAACGACAACGTGAAAGCCTTCGCCATCGCCAACGGACAATTGTCCGGACCGATCTCGAAGTCTCCTTCAACCTATGGCTTCCCTGGAGCCACTCCTGCAGTTTCCGCCAACGGCACGACCAACGGAATTGTGTGGGTAATTCAGCCCATCATATCCATACTGCACGCCTACGACGCCACCAACCTGGCCAACGAGTTATACAACAGCACGCAGGCATCCGGAGGCCGCGACTCTCTCGGATCAAACACGAAATTCGCCCCACCCACCATAGTGAATGGCAAGGTCTTCATAGGCACGAAGAGCGCCGTGGTCGCATATGGCCTGCTGCAATAGCCATAGCCCGCGCAGGTGCCCCACCCTTTTTCGCGTCCTTTGCGAAAAGGGGGGCGCAAAACACTCAAGCCAAGCCAGCAACCCAGACAATGGTGCGCCCTCGCAATCGCGCTCCCAAAGCCCCCTAAAACGGTACCCAACCCTGCCCCCGTTCTCTAACCTTTGCCCTATAACCCGCCGCTGCAATAGAATGTCGTCGGTTAGACGCTGGGAAAGGAGTGCCCCATGGCTCACTTGAACAAACTATCGTTGATTGCTGCAACTTTCCTCGTAACTACCTGTGCAATTCACTCGGCAGCGGCAGCCGAACCTCCCGCTGACCTCTGCACGCTGCTGCCCGCAGCGGAAGTGAGCAAGATCCTAGGACAAACCTACGATTCCCCGCAAAAGAGCGTCGCTCCCCGTCCGTTCGCAAACACCGCTGAGGGAACCGATTGCAATTATCTTGCGAAGGGAAGCAAACTCTGGTTCAGAGCATACGTCGACCCCTCGCCCGCCGCCGCCGCCGACCTCTTCGCCAGACTGCGCAAGTTTTATGGCACGGCAACGTCAATAACCGGCCTCGGAGACGAGGCTTATTTTGACCAACAGCACGGACTCCATGTCCGCAAGGGCAAAGTTCGCTACTATCTCAATCTCGAACCTATGAATTTCACTCCAACAGTCGAGAACCAGCTAAAGGATCTTGCCGGCCGGGTTGCTGGACGACTCTAAGGAATTGTCGATATTTTGATTCCGGAACGCCCCAGCAATTTTCCGGACTTATTGCTCACCTTTGTTTTTCCGTGAGATCGGCCAGGACATCCGGATGACCATGGCCCATCGGACCGCCCCAAATGGCGTCCGGTGAACCATTAAGTTTGCAAATGGTACAGGCAGCCCGGCGCACCGGGCTCGTGTGAACTCATCACAGACCTCGAGAGAAAAACACGTATTCGGAATTTCCGTTTCGACAGTCCTGCGCCACCGACAATCCACAGCCTGAGGAGCCTCAGCATGCAGTGTTCCGGCTAACTTTAGAGCGCAGACCCTTTCGGTGGTCCAAGCAAAATCGTTACTTGTAAGTCGCTTTGTAGCCTGATACAGGGCCAGTGTTACTGATTTGATACCAGCCTACGATGGTGCTCTTATCATTAATCCCGCCGCCGTAAGTGAATACTGCCTTGGGATAGTCGAACTTATAATATTTCCCATCCTGCAACAGGGCACCGTGGGCGACGTGGCTGGAATCAAACCATTCATAAACAACGTCACCCGCACTGTTGAGGTCGTTGGCAAACGAGGCTATCGCCCCGGGGACATTAATTGGCTTGTAAGTCTTTCCATCATTTCTCGTAAGAAATGATCCAGCACTAGTCGAACTCATCCCGTACAGCACGATCCAGCCACGTGTATTGATGCCGGTGGCAGCAGTACCCTCAGTGGCGCCGGGCGCGTCCAACGTCGTGTATTTTTCCCCTTTCAAGAGGAACCCATGCATAACGTCGTTGGAGTCCACGTACGAGCCGACGATTGCTCCGGCGTCGTTTATCGAATTGGCGGACGATTGCCGCGTGCCCGTGGGACCGGGAATGTCTGTATATTTTCCGTTCTTATATAGAAATCCCACTGTCGTGCCGCTGGCCGTGCTGTAGGCGCCGACAACCGAAATCGCGCCGTTAGGATTGAGACTGTAGGCGATGGTGCTGCCTGGTTGACCTTTCGGGTCGTCCAGTTTGGTCAGCTTCTTGCCATTGAGAATATACCCGTGCCCCGAACTCTTATCTCTGTACGCGCCCACCATCACACCTGCGTTGTTGACTCCATAAGTGTGGGTCTGCAACGCCCCCGGTACGTTGGCCTTGGTGAACTCGAAGCTTATTTTCGGCGCATCGCCTGCCGTAGCGCCGACCGTGCACGCCAGCGCGAGCCCGAGTATGCACAGCATGGACTTGCAGTTCTTCATTGATTTTTCTCCTCACCGATTGAAGCCCGCCTGGGGCTGACAGAGCCCGAAGTCTCGGTTCACCTCTCTTGTTTCCCATACTAGCGTCTTGTCGGGACTCTTCGGCTTGACTTTCTTGCCCTGCAGCTTCATCCGATCACCCGGCTTGATGCCCACTGTGTTGCCAGACAACGCGTAAATTTGCTTGTCCTTTTCGTCGCTGACGGTCATCCCGGTCTCTCCAGAGCTGACACATCCAGTGATTGTCCGCTTTTTGGAATAGTGAATGATCAAAACCGTCGCGACCACCAGGGCCGCAGACACCGCTACAATTCCGATCACAATCTCCTCGCCCTCCGTCCGCAGTTTATCTGCCCGCGCGGGTCTGATCAGAACTGCACTTAAAGCTACGATCAGAACCCAGCGCCAGAGGTCTCTTGAGCCCACGTTGCCCTCCTGAATGGTGCCTTTTGATCTGTGATCGGGACCGTCACAACGCCCGCTCTATGGCATCACCTGGAAGTTCACGTTGCTGGTCAGCGTGCCACTCGGCGTGTTTACCTGGACCGGGCCGGTTGTGGAGCCGGGGGGTACGGTGGTCTTGATCTCGGAACCTGAGACCACTTTGAAGGTGGCCGGTGTGCCGTTAAACGTGACGCTGGTTGTACCCTTCAATCTATTTCCCAAGATAATGACCTTCGTCCCCACTGTGCCGGAAATGGGCGCCGTTTCCACACAGGGGTCCAAACCTAGGGACAAGCTGAAGATGGTGCCATCGCCGCCGGAGCCGCCGAGGTTAGTTGTCCCGTAGAAAGTGCCATTGGTCGCTTGAAACAGCAAGCCTATGGGATAATTCCCATCCGTACCATCGAAGCTGTGCAGTGTTGTTAGCACACCGGCGGGTGTTATCTGATAGACTGTGCCTTCGCCGTTGTGTCCGCCATAGTAGGTTGTCCCGTAGAGGTTTCCGTCGCTGCCCAGGATCATTCCATCGCGAGGGGTGGAGCCGTCCGTACACCCGACCTGGGCGCAAAAGCTGTAAATCCTGGTAAACGTCCCGCCTGGAGTGATTTTGAAAACTGTCCCCGCGTTGGAGTTGATCCCACCAGCGGCTGTTGCGCCGTAAAAGTTTCCGTCCCCGCCTAGCACGAGGGCGATAGGATTGCTTCCGTCGTTGCAGAAGGGGTAATTCACCACGCAAAAGCTGTAAAGGGTCGCCAGGGTTCCCTCCGGCGTGATCGTGAAGACCGTTCCGCCGTTAGCGAGATCGCCTCCCCATGTTGCCCCGTAATACTCCCCGTTGGGGCCCTGGACCAGGGAATCGAAAAGTATCGCCCCATCAGGGCAGCCAGTCTGGCTGCAAAAGTCGTAGAGTGGGGTTAGCGTTCCACTGGGAGTGATTTTGAAGACAGTCCCGCAACCAAAACCGTCACACTGGGTGACGTTGCCACCATTAGTCGTGGTCCCGTAAAAGTTGCCGCCGCTTGCCTGGACCAGGTACTTGAACGAGCGGCCGTCCGCGCCGTCGAAGTTGTACAACGTAGTCAGGATACCTTTTTCCGTGATCTTGAATAATGTGCCATAACCAAAGGCCCCGCCGTATAACGTCCCACCATGGAAGCTCCCGTCCGTACCCAGCACAAGATCACCAGGGCCGTTGCCGTCGGCGCACTCAGTTTCCGAGCAAAAGTTGTAAACCGGGGTCAGCTTTCCGGCTGGAGTCATTTTGAACAGTAATCCGGAGCCATTTGCTCCGCCGCCCGAAGTCCCATAAAGATTTCCGTCTGGGCTCTGGATGAGGTCAGCGCCGTTGGTCCCATTCGTCCCATCGAAATTCACTAGCGTCTTGAATGTGACAGCCGGGGGCGTCGAGGGAGTTGTTTCTTGCTGGTGGCGGGTCTGGGCACCCGAAGTGGTTGAATCAATCTGGGCGGCTAACGCTGCGCCGCTAAACATCACTGCCGCGACCAGGGCCGCTGTGACCAGGCTGCTGCCTGGAAATTTCCTTTGATTTTTCATGGATGGGCACTCCTTAACATTCCAGAATGGGGGCCCGAACGCTCTTAAGTAAAAAGCCGGTACGGACATTGAGTCCCAGGCAATGAACAGAAGGGGATGTGCCTAAAACCGCGGGCCGAATTATGTTCCCTGGCGACGGCCTTGTCAATCAGCAAATAGCACTCGTTGACCCCGACCGGCCAATTCTCAAAGAGTGCTATCGCCTTCCATGAGAAGGCCGGGTCCACGTCAAGTAGATTTTGATTTGTCTTTCCTAAAGCCTCCCTTTCCTTCATGGCGGAGGGTGTTCAGAGCGGCCCGGAGCGGTCAAGGGCGCGTTCTTTGCGGCGTCAGCGAACCCTTGACGGCAAGGACCGCTCTGTCACCATTCCGCCAGGAAGGAAAGGGAGCGGTTACTCTGGATTTTTGGTCTTTCCTCGGTTCTTGCTTTGCGCCCAAAGCCACGCTGTCGCCACCCTTCCATCCGCACTCTTCAGTGAGCGATTTTTTCGCTCGACCCGACTCACCCACGGCGAATGCATCCCCGTTTCCAATGCCATCCGGCTCCGCGGCATCCTCCCAAACACTTCTTTCATCGCTGTCGGAGTCGTGCCTAGCCTCTGTTCCAGCAGCACTTCGCCCGCTCCATCCAACACGCAATACCAGCTCGATCGATCGCCCAGATCCAAACCGATCGTCAGTTTCTGATCTGGAAAATTCTTGCTCTGCCTTGCCCCTACAGTGCTAATCTTCTTCATTGCCGGTCTCCTTTATCTCTTGCGCTTCAAGCGCGTCGATAACTTGGGAGCGTATCGCATCCCGCCGCAGACCGGCCTTCTCATCCCATCTGATTTCGACAGTTATCCGCACCTCGTTCTAAAGGGAGCCGAACGACCGCAGCCTAGACCTGCTGACGGAGGTTGGGACGCAGTGTGAGCGAGCCGTCATCGTTCAGCTTCTGGTGACAAGCCCACCACACGGGATAGCGCATTCCCTTTACCTCAATCTCAGCTCTAAGTTTCAATCCTTTCCAATCGGTGACGTTTGGAAGCACGAACTGTGCCTGCCGAATCTTGCCCGGTAACGGGCAACCGGCGTCCAGACAACCGCTCTTGAGCGCCTTTCCGTCCTGGCTCTCCACGGTCACCCTCAATACCCCAGGCACACCCGCGATGCCGTCATTTGCGAAGCCGACAATTAGCCCCAGGTAACCATCGTCCTTATAGCTCCAGATGAAAGACGGCCTCACCCGATAGCCAATTCGGCGACTGATCCGGTCGAACGCTGCCGGATAAGCCTGGTAGTAGCTCATCAGATTCTTTGCGCTGATCTGGTGAAAGTTCCAGAGCGACCAGTAATTCGCCCCGACATCAATCACATGAGCGATCATGTTCTCTGCCGGGGATATCCCTTCATACGCGACGCGTGGATCGGGAGGTTTACCCGGAAGCCCCTGCTCGAGCAATGCCGCGGTCCAGGGTGGGCGATTGCTGAGCGCTTCAATCTGCTCGTTTTCAATAAAAATGGTATCGCTCCGAATCCAATTGTTGCTGCGGACCGTGCGGTCTACCAGTTCTGAATTACCAACCCGGCTATAGTCCGGTTGAGTATTGGTCAGTAGAGGACTCTTCGAAAAGTGCTCGAGCTGGACTTCGAGCATATTGGTCCAGGTGCGCTCTGCTGTCTGGTAATCAGGGAAAGGATTGTTGCCAAATGGCCAAGTGTGCCCTTCACCCCAAAAGCCATACATGAAGGTATCGATAAACTCGATGAGCGGATTGCCATCGAATTCCGCTGCCAATAGGCCAACCAGTTCTTTGAATGCCTGCTGAAAAAAAGGATGGTCAAACCGAGGCTGATAACGCGAATGCGGGTTCTGCAAGTATCTTTGCGCCGACGCACTGCTTTCCTGATCGCTCAGGACCAGATCAACTTTCGGCACTTTGTCGAGGACGAACTCCGGGAGGGCCGCTTCGTGTGTATAATCTGGAGCGCTCATCTGAACTCGCAATCCGACCCGCTTGTTGTTCTTCTTCGCCAATTCAAAAACGAGCTTCAGGTAATCGGGCATCTCTAGACGTCCAGGCCGCGGCTGCACTTCCCTCCAGGTCGGACGGATATAAAGCTGCTGGCCCAAGGGAAATCGAACCAGGTCTTCGATCGCCTGGGAAATATTGTCTGACTTAATTTCCTCCGTGCCACTGTCTGCTGTGATGTAGGTGACCAGTCCCCTCCCATAGTTCGGCACGACGTCTTCCGAACATGTAGTGGTCATCACCACTTCGTCAGTGGGAATGACGGCATCAGGTGGGTATTGAGGGAACGGACCCTGATTGAGGCGATCGGCCACCTGCGGACCGGAGCCGAAGTCGCAGTTTCCCCAGTTGTGGGCGGAAACCTTCGCCTGCGCTTTACCCATTCCAAGTTCTGCAGCTACGGCAACAGCGACAGTACTTTTTAGAAAATCTCTACGCTGCATCGGAATTATCTCCAGCTTATCGTTCGACTAGATTTCGGCCCGGGTTGGAGCGAAAAGGCCCAGGATCATGTGACCGCGTAGATCCAGAGCTGTAAACCATCTGAGCATAGAAGGCCTCGATAAAAGAGCTGTGATTTTAGCAGGTGCCTGGAATAAGAAACTTCGGACTGCTCGTGGTTGGCGATGAATCTCTATTACACTCACAATCCCAGAATCGGCTAGTCACTGGGTGAGGTGCGAACTCCGAAAACATGGCCTGCTCGCGGTCCGAGCCGGCGGCCGTCGTCTGCCGTCAGGTCGAGTTCACGCCGTTTCAGTCCGGAGCTATGAACAATACCCCGCTGGTTTATACATTTGAGCCGCTCGCTATGACCCAAGAGTTAAGTCCTAGATGAGCTACTCTTCCCACCGTCTCCGTCGATGATATTCGCCGCGGCTTAGGCCCCCAAGATCAATCACAACCGCGACAATCAGAATTAGCACATTCATGCCCGCGATAGGCTGTCGTGTATTCACCATCCACGCATACGCCAACGTTGTTAGGGGTAAGATCAGAAACCCGAGCAAAGGCAATATTAGCCCGTGGTACGCCCGTTGCAGGTAATTCGAGAAGAGGAACAAAAGCACGAGTGCGATCCGAGGAAATGCTAGAAAGACGATCAGCACGAGACAAGGCACGAATTTCTCCTCGCGCATCGTACGCTCTTTCCTGCACGCGACACAACCAATTTGTCAGCAGAGCAGCAAGATGGTGCTCGTTTCGGTCCGTCTTCAATGCGTTTCATCTCCTCTCTCTGTCGTCGCGGGTAGGTTCGACCGTATCAGAGACTCCGCTTGTTTCCATACACCGGGATCACATTCAATTTGGGTGTGGGACTTCACGAAGATGCGGTCGTACCAGGGGTACTCGTTGCATTTATAGGGGATCGCTTTGTAGTCGAATCGAAAATTCCCGATGATTTTTGTGCGCGCTGGATCGGCGGCGCGAATCTTGGGCTGGCCGTGGATAAGTCCTCGCGGTTGGTAGAAATTGGCGGCCTGGGCTACGTTCGCGGGGATGACCGCATCATTGTGGCGAACCTTAGAGATACTGTCCACCTGAATGGTGAGCAGCACCGGGATGCCATCCTTCTCCAGTTCACGTGCCAGGGCGATGGCTTCCGAACCTCCCCAGCTATGCCCGTAAATGATGATCCGACCGCTCTGTTTCTCGTCGGGTGTTAGAGTCCCATCATGGTTCGTGTCCAGCAGGCGCAAGACTTTCTCTCTGGCTTTTTTCCCGTGATAACTCTCAAAGGTCTCAACGTCCACGTCCAGGGGATAAGCCTTACGTAGGCGCTCCGCGAGCTGCACCTCGCTGTGGACGATATTATCGTGCTTAATGAACCCGCCGACGAAACCGATGACGATCACGCGCGGCATCGTACGGGCCGCACTCGCGGGAACAGATTGTGCAAGGGCCGTCTGGGCAAGTGCAAGGACTGCCCCGAGGGAAAAGATGGAAGTGCGAATCAAGAGACTCAATCGACGAAAGGTGGTCGTGTAGGTCATTTGAGATGCGCGTCCTGGAAAGCATGTAGTTGGTCTGGTATTTCATTCGGTCGCCGAAATTGTACTATTAACCAGCGACGCATTCCTCGGGTGAAACCCTTCGTGGCGACCCCAATCCTCGCGTACCGCGCCAGAAACCGACATTGAGACAGCGCCATTTTGGTTATATGCGTTCCGCTGGTTTCGTAATGGTCAAAACCGCTCAGGTCGCATCGTGGTGTAGCGGTCCTAGTCTCCAGGACGGGGTAAGCTGGTCCTGTGTCAGGATCTCCCTCGCAGTTTTTCCCCGCGGAAATCCCATTTCCGGCGACAGGCCCTGCTGAGGGGGGATCGGGAAAAGGCTATACCACTGTCGGGTGCCCCACCCTTTTTCGCGCACGTTGCGAAAAGGATGGGCGAAAACCTCAACCCAAACCAATAACCCGTAACGTGCGCTGTCGGGATTTCCAACAAGTTTGGAGCAATCCCAGAGAAAATTGTTTGGCAATGCACCGAGCCTGGCGGGAGCTGTCGCTGCTTTGCGAAAAGCGTGAACGCCGAGACTATCAACTCAGCCTGATTCGTTTTCTGCTTGACCACACACCAGACTCTAGATAAGATTACTTCATACACATTATCTACAAGATAATATTACGATCTTTGACAATCTAACAAGAGAACTGTGCGGGCTGCCAGCCCCCAGCCCGGAAGTGAGATCTATGAAGCGAAGATCCCTCCCACCCACCGCCAACCCAACTCCCAAAATGGAACGGCTGCCCACTTTCCTACCACCATAACTCCCATGTTCTCAAGATTTTGCCCGTAACCGCTTTAAATTCAAAGATCTAGCACATAGTGGCAAAATAAGTCATTTGTTTTCTATATTTTGTCCACAACAGGGGGGAGGGGGGGTACCCAGTACTAAACAGTAAACTCCGTCCCAATGTGGGAAAAACGCCGCTGCCCATCACCCGGCCGTTTCCCTCACCCGGGCGGACGAGGCGTCCACCGCTTCGTGAGTATTCCTTGATCGAAACCAATTTTCCACCAGTCCCGATCCCTCCTTATTTATGCTCCACATTCAACCTTACCCACGCATCTGAGAGAGAATACTTTCTGGCAGGTAACCTCGTGCGCGGATTCGCATTCCTCGGAAAACTCGCTCTTCGGTTCGGCCCGCTGACGTTCCTTGCTTGCTTATGCCTCGCCCAGACTCGTCCCGCTCTGCCCAACGCATCTCACAAACTCGAAGTCACGGTCACCGACGAAAATGGCATCGGCGTACGTTCCGCGATCGTGATCTTAAGTGCCGCCTCGCCATCCAATCCGCAGCGTTGTGAAACCGACTTTGCCGGACACTGCCACTTCACCAACTTGCCCGCTGCCACATTTAGCCTGCGGTTTAGCCTGCGGATAGAGAAGCAGGGTTTCTACGCGGCGGTCCTGCCGTCAGTAGAGCCGCAGCTGACCAGCGCAGTCGACGTCACTCTCTCGCATCTCCAGGAAGTCCGCTCCGTAGTCAACGTGAGCGAGTCACCATCCGCCATCGATCCCGCTCAGGTCTCCTCCAAGGAACAAATCACGGGACTTGACGTCATCGATATTCCCTACCCCGCAACCAACGACTACCGCAACGTGCTGAACTTCATTCCCGGAGTCGTGCAGGATTCCTCCGGCCAACCGCACGTCGCCGGCGCGCAAACCTATCAAACTCTCACCCTGCTCGATGGCTTCAACATCAGCCAACCCGCCAACGGCCTCCTGCTGGTTCGGGTCAGTACCGATGGGTTCCGCTCCATCGAGGTCGAACCCAGCCGCGAACCCGCCGAATACGGCAAAGCTTCCGGCGGCATCCTCGGCCTGAACACCGGAATCGGCGACGATCATTTCCGCCCCATCGCCACCAACTTCATTCCCTCGCTGCAAGACAAGAACGGCATCGCCATCGACCAATGGACGCCGCGCATCACCCTCTCCGGTCCAATTCGCACCGGCAAAATGTGGTTCTTCGACGCGCTCGAAGGCGAATACGACAACTTCATCATCACCCAACTACCGTCCAACGCCGACGCGGACCACCTCTGGCGCGCCGGCAATCTCGCCAAAATCCAAACCAACCTCACCTCGCGCAACATCCTCACCACCAGCTTCCTGTTCAACTACCTCGACGACCAGCACGCCGGACTCTCGCCACTGCAGCCCGTCTCCACCACGCCCAGCGATGTCGAGTTCGCCTACATCGGCACGGTGAAGGACCAGCATTACTTCAGCGGCGGCCAACTGTTGGAGACCGGCTTCAACGTCGACCAGTACAACCTCGCCCTAACCCCGCTCGGCACCCAACCCTACTTCCTGACCCTGAACACAGCCGGCGGCAACTACTACCTGAACTACCAAACCCACGCCCGCCGATGGCAAGCTCTGTCGAACCTTTATCTACCGCCGCAATACGCCCATGGCCGCCACGACATCAAACTCGGCATCGACCTCGATCGCATCGACTACGACGCCCAATTTCACCGCCAGCCGATTTCCTTCTGGCCAGAGGTGACCGCGGCCACTTCGAACGGCGCCTGCCCGACCAACCCCAGTGGAGTGCCAATCGCGCCCTTTCTCTGTACTCGATACTCCACATTTTTCGGCGGCAATTATTCCACCACCTATAATTTTGAAACCAGCGCGTACGCGGAAGATCGTTGGCTGATCACGAACCGATTCCTATTCGAACCGGGCTTGCGTCTCGACTGGGATGAAATCGTGCGCAAGCCGCTGCTCTCCCCCCGTCTCGCAGGAACTTACGTTCTGGACAATTCCGGCAACACCAAGCTCTCCGCCGGTGCTGGCCTGGTTTACGACGCCACCGCCCTCATCCTGATCGCGCGCCCCTACGCCGGAGAACGACAAGACTACTTCTTCAGCACGGCCGGCCAGCCGACCGATCTCAGCGACGCTGTCATCCCAACCCCATCACCGACTCTCTCCACTTTCACGGTCAACCACCAGAATCTTGGAGCACCGCGCTTTCTGAATTGGAGCATCGCGCTCGAGAAGAAGCTTCCAGCATCCCTGTTCATGAAGGCGGAATTCATGCAGCGCCGTGGCACACACGACTTCGTTTACAACACGCCCAACAATTTGCCCGGCGGCAACTTCATCCTGCAAAACACGCGTGACGATAGCTACAACGCGTTCCAATTGACGCTGCGTCGCAGTTTCCGCCAACGCTATTCGGTCATGGGCTCATACACTCGCTCCAGCGCGCACTCCAACCAGGTGCTCGATTTCAACGTGGACGCTCCTATCCTCGGTCGCGTGCTCCCCGGCAACACCCTCGTCAGCCCGCAAGCTCCCGGCCCGGTTCTTTGGGACGCGCCCAACCGCTTTCTCTCGTGGGGTTTTCTGCCATTCTTCCGCCTGCCCATCATTCACGAACTCGACCTCGCCTACTCCGCCGAGGCGCGCACCGGATTCCCCTTCAACGTCTTCACCGATCAACAACTCCTCTTCGGATCGCCCGGCTCCTATCGTTTTCCAACGTATTTCGCTTTGAATTTGCAACTGGAAAAGCGGTTTCATCTGTTCGGATACTACTGGGCGCTGCGCGGCGGCTTCGACTACATTACTGGCGCCTCCAACCCGGTGGTCGTCAATGCCGACGTCAACTCTCCGCAGTTCCTGACGTTCAGCGGCTACAACCGGCGTACCTTCACTTCCCGCATCCGCTTCCTCGGAAAAAAATAGCACTTACGAGATGAGTGTGGCGCGGACATTGATGTCCGCGTGCTTTGCCTGGATTCTGTACAGCAAATCGCACAGGTCCGACGTAGGACGGGCGAGTCCGCGGATAGAAATCACGAAAAACGCGGACAGGAGTGTCCGCGCCAGACGGTCAGTAACTCAGCAGGATTCTAAGATCCCGTAAGTTGTTCCCGGTTGGCCCAGTCATAATCGTGTCCCCGAGCCCATCAAAAAACGGGTAGGCGTTGTAGCTGAGAAGGCTGCCTGCCGGGTCCAACCCGCGAGAGCTTGCGCGCTCAAGTGTGGTTCCGTCCACGATTGCGCCCGCAGCCGGGCTATTGCCATCGATTCCGTCCGTGCCCGCGCTAAGCACCGTGATATTTTCGCTCGCAATTTTCTGTGCGCAGGCCAGCGCAAACTGCTGGTTGCGCCCGCCCACGCCTCCGTTGGTGACTTTTACCGTGACCTCGCCGCCGGAAATGAGGCAGACCCGTTCCGATTTCTTTCGCAATTCACGCAAGCGTTCTACCAGATAATCGGCCGCACGCACGTAATCCCAGTCATCGCAACTGTTGTCCACTTCCACCGTGAAGCTATGGCGCTCTGCTTCCTGCTGGCAGGCCTCAAGCAGAGTTGAATTCGACAATACTGTCCACCAGCGGCTGCGATGAAAGCTCGGATCATCCGATTTAGGCGTTTCCTCCAGAGCGTGGCGCTGAAACAATTCGCGCACCAACGCGGGAAACTGCTCGAGCATCCGATGCTTAGCTGCGATCGCGTAACAATCTTCCACGCTAGTGGAGTCCGGCATGGTTGGACCGGATGCGAGGGCATCCGGCGTGTTGTCGGGAACATCCGAGACCAGAATCGAAACCTGCTGTGCCGCCAACGCCGCCCGCGCAAGCCTTCCCCCCTTGATCGCCGACAGATGTTTGCGAATAGCATTGATCTCGGCGATGGGTGCGCCGGAGTGAACGAGTACGCGGTAGGTCGCGATCAAGTCCGCTAGTGAAATCTCGTCGTCGATGGGTTTCTCTGCGATCGACGATCCGCCGCCGCTAAGCATGAAAATCACCAGTGACGACGCATTCTGCGCGCTCAACGATTTCAGCATGGCTTCAGCGGCGCGAATCGATTCCTCATTCGGCGTGGGGTGTCCGCCGTGAAAATACCGGAACCCGCGCGCTTGTGAACTCGGCTGTACGGGACCAGCGATGATTCCTTCAAAATTATTTCCGGCCTGAATTTCAAGCGCGCTCACCATTGTGTGGGCGGCCTTGCCGATAGAAACTACCAGCACACGATTGTGGGAATGGAGATCGTAAAGGTCCTCGCAGACGCGCAATACTCCGCGTTCACAGGAAACATGGCGCTCGAAAGCTCGATCAATGCTGGATTCGCCGAGCGCATGTTCGAAAAGATGCCGCGCCATAACGCGCATCTCGATGGCGATTCGTTCGCGGTTGGCCGCTAAAGATGACATGCGAAGGATTATAGAGGGTGCCAGTTCAACCAGGGATCACGTGGGGACAGCCGCCCCGGCTGCCCGG
>Ga0074044_10001085_pt1 | contig 25007 bp, 32 predicted proteins | sample BogForMeECP23OM1_FD_94443 | JGI IMG/M metagenome (GOLD analysis project Ga0074044, IMG submission 94443) | Bog forest soil microbial communities from Calvert Island, British Columbia, Canada - Bog Forest MetaG ECP23OM1 | ecosystem: Environmental > Terrestrial > Soil > Wetlands ... | reverse complement strand
GGCAGCACCACGGCCAGCCCACAACTCGGTTCCTGCTGCTTCGGCGATTTCCTGGCCGCCAACTCCACAGGCACCAAACGACCGGCCGAAGAAGTTGGTCTACGCCTTCTCTTCCAACGCCGCTTTTTCAGATGGCGATTCAGAGTGCTGAAGCTCAAACCTCGACTCTGGCAAAACTCGCTGCGGCGTATGCCGTTGCTCACAAACTCGGACACCAACTGCTGAACTTCCGCTCGTGTACGTCGCTTGGGCGCTGACAGCTCTGTTTTTGCGGTCATCCGGACACTTCAACACAGATCCTGCCACTCGAACAGACGAACAGATGTGTTCGTCAGACGCTTACAAACAAGTTTGATCATAAGCACCCATCCGGCTACGAGCATGACGCTGCCACTGCTACGACGTGCCGTGCCGCAGCACTGGGGGCGTACCATCTGTCCATGACCACAATACATCCAGAATGCCCCGACGCAGACCCTTCTGATCGCTCGGTAGCTGCCGATGCGTTCCTTCGGCGACAGGAGCCAAACGAGGAAGAAGACGATGAGGACGACGAAGGCGACCGCAGGAAAAAAGAAGATGACGATGAGGACGACACGACCGATGACGGTTACTCGGAGTGAGCGTGGCCTTAATTAAAGTGGTCGAGGAGGCGCTCGACTCGCAGTTGGTCCTCACGGAGCACCACACAAAGAGAGTAAGCTCTAATATGTCCGATATAGTGCTGGGTTGGGGGTGATGAGTGTGGCAGAAATTCGATTGCAAGAGGGAGAGTCGTTGGAGAACGCCCTTCGTCGGTTCAAGCGCAAGGTTATGACGGAGGACATCATCAAGGAAGTGAAGCGTCACTCCTACTACCTGAAGCCGGGCGAGAGACGCCGGGTGAAGCAAGCTTTGGCGCAAAAGCGTGCCCGAAAAAAGATGCGCAAAGAGCACGACTAGCTCTGGAGTACATAGCCACAGAGACCTGTACTTGAGCAGCAACAGGAGGAGCCAATGTCAAAGCATGATTCTGTCACCAAACGCCACCGACGCCCGAGGTCGGGCAAGCGTCTAGACTACACTGCACGAACCATGGCGGCTGTGAAGCAACTCGAACAAGCAGCGAAGCTAAAAGTTAAGGCTGCCTAGCTTCGGGTAAGGTGTAATAGCTCAGACTTGATCGGACATTTGGGTTAAAGTTCAAGCGGCCGTACCCGCGGCCGCGCCTCCGCCTGCGCTCCGCTGCGCAGGGCTCCGCAGTTCTTGCACGTTCATTGCGTCCTGCAAATGATCACGCACAGAGGCTCCTCAGATCGGTTTGATCGTTTGATCCAGTGGTAGTCAACCGTCAGGGTGTAGCCGATGTACTGAGAATTCGTCAGCCGGAGAATTTCTACCGCACGCATGGGACTGGTCCGCTCACTTGCAATGCCGAGGAATTGTGAACCGTTGACGTCTTCATCGATAAAGCGATCTTTGACCTCGACGTGATAGCCGTCGTCGGCAATTTTCGTGATGTGCATTTTTGTCATACCTGCCTCAAGCTTGCGGAAAAATGAGCGATGTTCGCGCCCTCAGCGCAATCCACCAGGGCGCTTTCGCATACCAGCCGATGGCATGATGTGGCATGACAGTCGGCAAGGGAAAACGACCCCATGACGGTGAATTGTAGAACCATCCACAAGCGAGGCACCAATCACATTTTCGCTCTCCCGGTGGCCCCGTTTTTTCGATCCCCACCGATTCACTGATTCACTAGAGTTCTTAGAACGCCCGGTCTTTCCGGTCTTTCGGCCTTTCTAGTCCTCGACCGGGGTCAGCGTTGAGCACCTCGGGGCAGCTTTCTTAACCAAGAGAGCCTGCTTGAATTCGTTCTTTTAGGTCCTGGCCTTTAGCGCTGCTGGGGCTGTATTTTTTCAATTTCCACAGGATAGCGGTCATGTTCATGGAACCGCCTTCCTCGCTGTAGCCCTCCTGTACGTGGCTCGAATAACGCAGCAACTGCGGCACCTGTTTCTTGCTCAACGATCCGCCGCTAAATTCCACCAGTTGCTGCGTTGTCATTCCTTCGGGATGCTGACTCAAAGCGAACAGCAGTCGGTTGATTGCTTGTTCCATATGAGATGTCATTCATCAGTCACCTCTACCTCGTAGAACGAGAACTCCCGACAATCTCCTTCACTGAGGCCACACTTCCCGTTACCGCTGACATCGCCTCTTTCAGTCTGTCACGTCCAAAACCAGTGGTGAGGTCTATACGTGGGGGATCGTTGCAGCAATTGCTCATTGCCATGCGTTGCCGCTGTCGAGGTTGTTAGAATGGTGATGTCGCGATAGCAATGCGCAAGCCCATTTTAGACTGAGCTTGCTTGGGCAATGCCTTTGCCCTTGGCCATCAGTCTTCCCACGAAGCGAGCAACCGATTTCAGTTTTTCGTAGATCGTCCGGAGTGAAGTCCCCCGCCGCGGCTGGGCGTGGGGCCTTGCGGGAGACTTGAATCACGCCAATTACTTCTCCGTTTTTGGCAAGAACGGGTGCAGACATGAGCTTCTGAATTACTTGGTCATCCAGTCCGGTGACACCGAGTTTGACTGTTTGACTAGCTCAAAAACGCTGAAATGTTTTACTTGCGTGAAGTCATTGAAAAGCTTCGCTTGCTTGGTCCGCGCTGTGCGGGCCGCCACCGCCGAACTGGAAAGAGGAACCGCCCCCGCCACTTTCAACTCAGCCGGATATAGGAAGTTCAGCAGCCTTCCGCTAAGCTCCAGCAGCCCGACTTCTGTTTCTCCCACGTGGAAGATTTTGGCCACACAGGCACAAATCGACTCCGGAGTGCCGTCCGGCGAGTCCAAGCCCACAAACTGTTCAATTTCCCACATCATTCCGAGCATTCCTGAGGAGAGTGTGAGCGACAAGGTAACTAACGTGCTCCGCGATCTTCGCGCATCGAGACTTAACCCAAATTTATTGAAACGATTCCCTCATCGTGTGGCATAATACATCACGCCTCTTCGAAAAGCAGTTCCCGCCAATGGAGGTGCAGCACGCCCTGAGGCGAATGAACTGTATCCCCCGAGGTTTGTCGTGAATTTGAGATGCTACCTGTTGTCCCTCCTGAGAATCCACAGCCCAAATTGTGAAGTCTGCAATGCTCGCGAAAAGTACGGAGTTGATATGCGAAAGCGGCTGGAAGAGTTGAACTGGCGGACGCAGCCGCATTTGCCCAACAATGGGGATCATGGGGAGGTAGTGGGGGTCTTCGATTCCCGGCCCGGCGTAGTTATGAGTGCGCCTGTTTCATTGAAGGCGCAGCAGCAGAAGAAGACTGCTTAAAGCCAACGCAGGAGATTTCCTTGGACGCCGCCAATTCAAAACAACCCCTCTACCGAATTTTCACATTCCTGTAATCGTCAACGGGTAGAGTTCATGGTAGCGGAGCTTTAGCGCGAAACAAACGTGCGGGGTGGGGAACCATGAAAATCATAGTTAGAAACGCACCTTGCCCCTGCGGAAGCGGCAGGAAGTACAAGAGGTGTCATGGCGTGCAAATGCCCAAGGCGAGTTTGAGGGAAAGCGAAGCGGTTGTTCCTTCCGTCTACCAACCTTTCACCCCACATGGAGTTTCACCGTGGGCAGCGGAAGCGATGAAGAGAGCTTCCCGCCAGTAGCCTATCGAGTCGCAACGCCCGGTCATCGTCTCCCGTAGATGGTGGTCAAGACTGGCCAATAAAGCCCCTTTATCCCCGCCGCATTGGATTGCGGTCTCACGACTGACGTATCACACCCGAACGATACCATCGGGCAATCCGTGGGAAAATGACTCCCAACCAGATGAATGCCGCAATCCCAGAGCGCAGACTCGCGATCGAGCAAATCTCCGGCTTGATCGAGCGCGTCACTTTCCACAACGACGAAAGTAGCGTCCGCGTCCTGCGGGTGAAAGCACGCGGGCAGCAAGATGAAACAGCCGAAGATTTGTAATTGGTGATTGGGAGTGCGGAGCGGTCAGCACCCACTCATTCGCAACGAGGGGGGCACCCGACTGGCATCAATTAGCGTTTGCCGACTGCTTGGCCGCGTCCATCGCGCACTTCGTTTGCTTTGAAGTGGGCAATCTTATCGAGACGCTTTCCCGGCTCGGGCCTGTCGCCACGGGCTGGCCTTGGGCCGTTATAGCCGTGCTCAGGATGGAAACGCCCAGCGTCGTTCCACCCAATAGCTCAAACGCAATGCTTGCGGTTTCTAAGGCGGGCACTGCATGATGTTCTGCCGCAGTCACGATGCGAGCAACCTCGTCCGAAAAGCCGCTTCAAGAAATTCACTGCCTCATTGCTTTATTACGACTTCTCCACGTATCCATCCAGCGGTGGAAGAACGGTCTGGGCTGACGGTTAAGCAGATCCTCAAGCGTGGACAAGAGAATCTGTGGCGGCTGGGATTTCGACAAGAAGCTGTCCACCGCCTCCAGCTTGCTCTTTGGCAACGGCCCGTAGGCGGATAACAGCATGATCGGGACATGTGACTTGGCGCGCTTCATCTTTGCGGCAACCACGTCACCGCTCATCCCGGGCATCTGGTAGTCGAGGACCACCGCGTCCACAGAGTGCGAGAGAAACAACTTCAGCCCTTCGTCCCCGCCGGCCGCCTCCAGGACTTCATAGCCGTTGTTTTCGAGCAACATCTTGCAGCCGATGAGCGCATTCCAGTGGTCGTCAATGCAGAGAATTGTTGCTTTCAGCCGAGACATCACTGTTTGCCACTAAATTCATTCAAGAGACAACGGCCTAGAATGCACGCGTCGTGCCATATCAAGAATGATTTCTTTTGTAGTATTTACAGGTATAACGCAAATCGCCTTGGGCAATTTTGGAAGGTGCCGAGAGAAAATCTGGTCAGACGTCCACCCCCGCGCAGGTGACCTACGAGCGCGAGTTCCTGCCGATTCAAAATCTCTGACGGGATTTTCGAGCATTATCACCGGGAAGGGTATCCCAAAGTCAACGAGATGCTGTCGCCCTTCCTCGAGAGTGCGCCAGTCATCCGGACATTCAACGTGCACACGTCAACCACGCACCGGATCGCGGAAGGCAAAGCCGCCTGACCACTGCGTGAATGTCGAAACAACGGGCGAGCCGCTTTCGGCTCGCCTTCTTATTTGGTTCCCCCGCATGCGTGGAGTTTAACGCCCAACGTAGAAATCCAGCGAACCGAGCCTACAACTGCGAGGAGCCGTTCCGTTGCAACTCCAGGAGGATGCGTATGCCCCGATAAAAATTCTCCTTGTTGTAGGCCGTCTCCCAACGATTCAAGACCGCTCTCAATTCCTTCTCGGCATTCCGAATGGCAACTCGCGCCCGCGGCCGATCCTTCCTCAGCTGCATGAATGAGCGGAATGCCGCGTCAACCTCCGGCTCGATGCGCTTGCGTGACGTTCGTGCATTTCGTATCCACCGGGGCGGAATGTTCGCCCGAAACTTGAGGTAGCCGCGGACAGCGGAACCAGCGCTTGACGCAAAGAGCTTGGCTTCTCTCGGCATAAATTCAACCTCCAACCGCTCAAAAATTCCCCGTAGGTTTTCCAGTGTCTCTCCCGCGGCCGCAGAAAAAAAAGTGTGTTCTGAAAATCACCGAGTGGGCTACCTTTCCGACGGTTGCCGTTGGCCGATCGCCTCTGCAGGCGCAATCAAGCGCCCAGTCTGGCGCATGGTGGTCCAGTCATATTCATAGGCGGTTCCCCAAATGAGGCATATCTGATAGTCCTGACCATGAGTACCGCTATGGGGCCATGAAAACCTATGCGGGCAGAGCCATCGAAAGATTCGTTTGAGTAGTCCTGAAGTCATTCCCATCTGGCCTCGCGCAGCCAATGAGCGTCGTTGAGTATTCTTGGCCAGAATCGAACGATGTTTCCAGCAAAAGTGAACTAGTGAACTGAAAATATCATGGAAAATCCCGCCGAGCCCAACACGCTGGTTCACTCCCGGTGAGCAAACGGCCTTTATCTGGTCTCATTACTGCCGCAACAACGGTCGGCCCTTCGATGGGGCAGTACAAGTCGAGACAAATTTAATCCGCCAGGGCAGAAGCTCAGATCCATGGCTGCCCCGAGTAGTCAATGAGCGCTAATGCCCGTGGCTGTTGAAAAACTCCTTCCCGCGAAATTCGCAAAAATGAATTTGCGTCAGGAAGCCCTACAAGCGACTTCCTCGGGTCGCCTAGACATTTTCTATCCCCCAAATTTTGCTTGTTTGGAGCGGAAACGGAGTTTTTCAACAGCCACGCCCGTTTACAACAGTTAACAGCTGTCATTCTTCCGAAATCATGCGCACGCAAACTTACCTGATCTTTTGTTTACACGAATTGCAGCCGCGAGCCGAGCCGATCCCTCCAAGAGCCGTGCCTCCCAAAAAATAGGGGCCGCTTGCGCAGCCCCGGAAGTAAAGCGGTTCGTGGCGGCCTTCGTTATCGTCCCGTGCCTGATAGAGGAATACTCTGTGGGCTGTTTGGAGCGTTGTCGTTAATTGTAACGCTCCCAGTGCGTTTTCCCGTTTGAGTCGGGTTGAAGGTCACCTTGATGTAGCAATTCTTTCCCGCAGCCACAGTGCCCACCGGGTTACCGCACGTCTTCGTGCCGGTGACAAGCTGGAAATCGCCGCTGATCGTGATGCTGCTGAAGGTCAGCGTCGCGGTTCCGGAGTTGGTGAGCGTGACTATCTTCGCGGCGGTTGTTGTGCCCACCTTGATCTTGCCCCACGACAGAGAGGTTGGCGAGAGAGTCACGGCCGGACCGCTTCCACTCGCGTTCACGGTAAGGCTCAACGTGGTCGTATTCGTCAAGCTGCCCGATGTGCCGGTGATGGTCACGGTGACTGTCCCCGTGGCCGCCGAGGCGCTGGCCGTCAACGTCAGCGTGCTGGTTGTGGTTGCAGGGTTCGGGTTGAATACCGCCGTCACCCCGCTGGGCAAGCCCGATGTGGAAAGAGTGACGTTGCCACTAAAACCGTCCTCTGGGGCGATGGTGATGGTGCTCGTCCCGGTGCCGCCCTGCGTGATGGTCACGCTGGTCGGATTAGCGGACAAGGTGAAATTCGGCCCCGCCGGTGCGGTTAATGCGTTGATCAGGGCGGCGCTGTTCGGACTGCCCCAGCCGTCACACAAATTGTAACCGGCCGAACAGGTAAAGCCGTTGCTGCCGCTGGTGATGTCGTGGAAATCGGCGTCGCTGTTCCCCAGGTTCAGCGGATAAATGGTGGGATCAATGAAGCCGGGTGCCGGAACGCCGTTGGCAGCCGCCTGCTGATTGGCCAGAGCCAGATAGCCGGCCCACATGGGCGCGGCAAAACTGGTTCCGCCGTATTCGTTCTCAGTGCAACCGCTTTGGTCGGCACAGACGTAAAAGCTAAAATTCGCGTTGGCCGCGACGTCTGGGACATCGCGATAGGTTTGGGAACAGCCAGTGCATTTGGCGACCGCGGCCACCTGCCAGGAGGGAATATCAACGTTGGTCCCCCAGCCGCCGCCACCGTCGGACCAAGCGGTTTCCGAAGCCCAGGGGCCGCCCGGGCCGCTGGTCGTCAAGTCCGTGCCGCCGACCGCGACAACGTAGGCAGAATTCGCCGGCCATGGAGCATTTCCTTCATATCCGCCACTGTCGCCGGTCGCTTGAAAGAAGCTCTGGCCCTGCGACGCCATCTTCTCGAAGTAGGGATCATCCGTGGCCGGGTCCGCTGGGCTCCAAGTCCACGACGAGCTCAAACTCAAAGGCAACGGAGTGTCCGAAGACATGGCCCCCAATAGGGCGGTATCGCTGTTGTCACTCACGTACACGTACACAGTGGTTACGCCCGGGGCCATGCCCCCCGCCTGTGTGATGTCGATGGTCTGTTCCGTATCGTCACAGCCAGTCGCCTCGGTGCAGTTAATGCTGCTTCCATCCGTGGAAATGCCAGTGACAGCGAAGGTTCTGGTTTGCCCAGCGTTCTTGTAGTAGGTGTTCACGTCGGCGATATCAAATCCGGCGTACTCCAGTAGCCCGATGTTCTGACCGGAGCCGGTGAGAGCCGTTCCTTCGTAGTAGGCTGCCCGCATGTCGCTGCCGCAGAAGGACTGACCAGGACAGGAGCCGGTAACGGCCTCGGGCTGCGGCCGCACCTGCGCCTGCGAATCTCTCTTCACGAACATGGGACGCGGGATCGCATAGTTGTCTAAACCCGAGATGTGCCACAGCTGGAAAGGCAGATCCACCATAGGTTCACGGTCCGGAGCGTAGAAGGTGCGGTTTTCTGTGGGGTGCTGGTAGACACCCATGGTCACATGGAAGGCTCTCTCGATAGTCGCGACCGAGCCCTTGAGCTGCACGTCCATGCTATCGCGGGAGCCGCCAAGCAGGGTAAAGCCGTTCGCCTTCGCGAAACCAATCAGGGCCTCGTAATCTTCCTGGCTTGGACCAAACCGCTCAGTAAACTGTGGCACCGTCACGAAGTGACGATAGGAGGGACTGGATGGATCGTAGAGCTCTTGCAGGAAATTTTCCAACTCTGGCTGACCACGCAGCGCCAGAACAATGTCGACGTTCATGGATTGTGTGACGGGAAGCCGCCCGACTAACTGAGCGTGCCCATTGAGAGTTACTTCACGCACATGACGCGTCAACAGGGTCTGTGACTGCGCCTGGCAAACGACATTCACAGCCGCCACTATCGCGACGACCATGAGGAAGAAAACAATTAGTTTTCGATCCACAATTTCTCCTTCTTAGGTGCCAACGTTTAAGGAAGAATCCTTCTGGTCCGTGGCATGGCACCAGAACCCACACCCGATCTGGTCAACATGCCTAATTGGGCCAGGACCCCCTCGGAGAATTGGGCGTTGGGCTCCATGGTGGTCACGGACCGGAACTTGATCGCTACTCTCGAGCTGCGCCATACCGTGTGACGGTTGGAAGCGGGCATAGTGATCCTTGCTTGGAGAGGCTTGCGCAGCAGACAGCCTTTCGAGCCTCTGTATTAAAGTAACGCGAGGTGGTGGATGTGACCTCTCTCAAGAGTTCGCTTCCAAAATGTTCTAGCGGACAAGCGCCAGACTGCCCGTTTGTCAGAACCGCGATGTACTTTGGACCGAACTCCGCTGGTACAACTGGACGGGGTAGTTGGGCTTAGTCTAGGCTCCCCCGCTCGATAGCCATTCTCGCGCACGATGATCCTGTGCGCGACCATTTCTCGCAGTGCGCATGAGGTCAAGCGGTGGGAAGTCTGCGAGCAGGAGGCTCGATAAGCTAGAACGACAACATTGCTGACTGCTACACAGCAAAAGATATGATGTTTAGGTCTCTCGGCGAGAACCTGGTAGCTGCCGGTAATGCCCGCGATTGCTATGACGCTGACCTGTCCGCTCGAATCGGAGAAAGTACTGGGCGGGTTGAATGTGATCCCCTCGCAGCGGTATGACAAGAGCGCCCCGGCGACAGCGAAGTCAGGCGCTCTGAGTGAAATCGCTGGTTACAGCAACGTAAACAGTGAGCACCGAGGAAGGACCGCTTGCCTGCTGCTGCAGCTTCACGTACTCCACCTTGGCTTCCTTGAGGATGGGGATGTCGGGGTCACGTCTTTCCAGAGGGCGCGGAAATCCACGGTAACTCCTACAATTTTCCAACGCATCAGTGACGTGCTTCGGGCGCAGCTTGCGGCTTTGCCGATAAGTCGCTAAGCTGCCTTCTCATCACTGTTGGAGCTTGAGTTGCCAACTAAATCTTGGCGGAGTCGCTCCATTTGTGCCGATGCTTCCCTTATCTGCTCAGCATATTCGTGGCCTTGTCGTGGTAGAAATCCCCCGTAGTTCTGAAGCAGGAGGTTGGCGTTCGCCTCGATGGCAGAGGTGTTGGAGCGGGCTTGGTTGGAAAGGGCAGACGTTAGTTTTTCTAGCTGCAAATCGCGCACGGCTAGCTCTTGTCTGCTCTGGGCAGCTTCCTGTTCAAGCACTCGCCCGTGATAGCGGACGAGTCCAAACAGACATGCTGTCAGTGCGAGCAGGCATGAATTGGCAACAAGGGTTTCTGTCAAAGCCTTGCTTAGGCTAGTATTCCTCTCGCGGTCGAATCTCGCGAAACCACTGGCCTCCGCCATGGAAAGCGAAGACACAAGCCCGCGAGCCCTATCCATGTACTCCATACCTTCGTTTGAATCCACCAGCATAAATGCGCGGTGGCGATACCCCTGTTGGCGCAAATTAATCGAGCGCTCCATCTCAGCTTGCTTTGAGTTAGCCAAAGACTCCAGCTGCGACTCCAGGGATCGTTCGCGCTCCGCCCGGTTAGCTAGCCCTACGCGAAGGCCGGCAAAATCGGTTCCGATCCTGCCCTTCGCGTCGGTGTAGGGCTGCAAGTAGGAAGGGTCCTCGGTTAGCAGGTATCCGCGCTGACCCGTTTCCATATCGGTCAGGTCTTTCAGAACACCGGAGACGTCCGCCTTGACCATGGAACTTTCCAGTGTGAGTCCCGCAAGTTTTTGCGTCTGTTTTAAATGGTTCACCGCAAGATACGCATTCCATGCCATGAAAGCGAGTAGTGTGGGGGCCCCCATTTGCAGCGCAGCTTTTCGAATCATCTTAATTATGCCACCCTTCACTTATATTCAGAACACCCTCAGTCGTGATTCGACTGGCTTTGCAAATCCCCACCGCAACCTTGACCACTGCGTCGCTGCTGTGGACTGGCCCTTCCGCTGACATAACCGAACTGGCAGCCAGGGTGAAAAGCACAGCATCCTCCTGCGTGTCGAAGTAAAGCACTACCTGATTCCCCATGTGCGTACCTCCTACTGATTGTTCTTAGGGATGATAGGCCGATTCAGCACAAGAATGAGGTTGTCTCTCTTGGTGCGCCCTATTATCGAATCTTCCGTCCAGCAGATAACGTCAAGCGAATGACCTACTTGCCGAAAAGAAGTTGCAGTTTGAGATCGGGTTGATTACCGTCGTAGCGGCAGATACCGCCCTGAGAAACAGGAATGAGCGACCAGGCGCTGCATGAACTTGGGCCCTTCCTTCTTGTAGGCCTCGATACCTTCGTGAAGCAGCATTTCACCGACTTGGATTCGCTTGGTCGTCGCTGTGCAACCGGGTTGCACAAACTTGGGGCTGGTTACCCCGTTCAACCGAAGACCAATGACGACGACACGGCCGCGGTGGTAGGAGTCACACGGTGTCACAAGGGAAAGCGCCCGGCAACCCCGATTCTTTAGACCGTGCGCGACCTTGCGAATAAGGGGTATCATCTCATTCTGCTTTGTCTGGGCTTCGCCTGATCGAATCTCGTGGGGTGGTTCGATGCGATTGCGGCCGATCTCGGTACTGCTTCTCGCTGTTCTTGTTGTCGCAGCCTCCCCCGCAAATAAGCTGGATGCCCAAACAACGACCTCCGGTGGGTTGACCGGTGTCGTAACCGATCCGAGCCATGCGGTCGTTCCCGATGCGAGTGTCGAGATCAGGGACACCGCCAAGGGGACGGCGCAAAGCACGAAGACAGACGGTAACGGGGTATACCGCTTCTTCTTTTTGGCGCCGAGCAGCTACACCTTGACCGTCACCCATGCTGGGTTTCGCAAAGTGAACCGAACTGTAAGTGTGCTGCTCGGCCCTCCTGGCACCGTGAACGTGACTCTGGAGATTGCGACCGGAAGCACGGCGATAAAGGTCACGGGCGAGGCGCCGCTCCTACAGGCCGAAAATGGCGACGTTTCGACGACGATGTACGAGAAGCAGGTCAGCGAGGTTCCGAATCCCGGGAACGACCTCACTTACGTTGCGCAGACCGCCCCGGGCGCGATTATGAACACAGACACAATCAACAACGGCAACAATTACCTGGGGAATGTTTCCATTTTGGGGATGCCCGGGACATCCAATTTGTTCACTCTCAACGGGATGAATAACAACAATATTCAAGTGAACACGAACAATAGCGGGGCTCTGGGGATGATGTTGGGCCAGAACGAGGTGCAAGAAGCCAGTATCGTCAGCAACGGATATTCCGCGCAATTCGGCGGGGCTGCAGGCTCGAACGTCAACTTCCTGACAAAATCAGGAGGAAATAAGTTTCACGGAAATGCAGCGTACTACTGGAATGGACGGATACTGAATGCCAACGACTGGATTGACAATGCGGAAGGAAATCCACGCCCGTTCGACATTGCGAATCAGTGGGCAGGATCTCTGGGCGGCCCCATCATCAAGGACAAGCTCTTCTTCTTCTTCGATATGGAGGGCATGCACCTTGTCCTTCCATCCCCTACTTATGTCGTCCTGCCCAGCGCAGCATTCGAATCGGCAACTATGGCCAATATTGATTCGATCTTTGGACCGATGTCGGCTTCACACCAGTTTTACCAGCAGATCTTCAACGTCTATAACAATACTCCAGGGGCAAGTAAGGCGACCTCTGGCAACTTCAATCCTGGAGATTTGGGCTGCGGCGGTTGGAACGGACCACAAGGGCTGGGCACCACCGAAGCCTGCGCGGTGCATTTTTTTGAAAATCTGTTTCATCCAGCCAGTGAATCAATGCTGTCGGGCCGAGTGGATTGGAACATGGGGACGAACGACCGCGTATTCTTGCTGGTGCAGTACGACCACAGCCAGCGCGCCGTTAACCTCGATCCGATCAGTTCCGCATTCAATGCTTATACCAATCAGCCGTGGTGGCAAGCTCAACTCAGCGAGACACATGCGATTAGCGCCACGGCGGCGAACCAATTCCTGCTTGCCGGGACGTACATTGACCAAACGACGAGCGTGGCGAATCCTGCGCAGACGCAGGCGGTTTTTCCAACCGTATTGACCTGGACTAACGTGGGGAATGGGTTCAGTATATTGGGGGGCGCGGACTATTCCTATGCGATGCCCGCCGGTTCCAAAACTGCTTCGTACCAGATATCCGACGACCTGGTGAAGATCCGGGGCAAGCACAAACTTGGGGTTGGAATCAGCTTCCTGCGGACTTATTTCACAGCGAACGGTTACGATTGGGACGGCGTTGGACAACTTATTCCCCAAACGATCAATGCGTTTTTCTACGGTGGAGTTGCCCCCTCAAATCCAAGTCAGGATTTTACGACTCTTAACCAGACCTTCCCTCTCGTAAAATGGAACCGTTTCAATTTCTATAGCCTGGGCCTATATGGACAGGACGAGTGGCATGCTCGCGCCAATTTGACGTTTACTTTCACGTTGCGTGCCGATCACCAATCCAATCCCACTTGTGACGGTCGCTGTTTCGCGCGGCTTACTGGTCCATTCGATTCCATCAGCCATGATCCGAGTCAACCCTACAATCGAGCAATCTTGGCGAATCAGAAGCAAGCTTTCCTGAGTACGGACAGCATCGTTTGGTCGCCGCGGTTCAGTTTTGCCTGGCAGCCTCTGGGCGTCTCTCACCATTCGGTGTTGCGCGGCGGGATCGGTATTTTTTATGATCCAGTCCCTGGCACTCTCGGGCAAGGTTTAGTTTACAACTCGCCGCTGTGGAACAATTTCAATCTGATCGGCTACAACCTCGCCCCCGGCGAAACAAATAGTCTGTGGCAGAATGCCGCCGCTTCCAATACCGCCTTGGTGAACGGCTTCGCCTCGGGGCAGACGCTTGCGCAGATCCGGGCAGCCGATCCAAACTTTGCTTCCCCACGCTTTCAGACTCCGCCCAATACGATGCACTCGCCGCAATATCAAAAATGGAGCCTGCAGGCACAGCAAAATTTCGGTAGTTCGACATCCTTGACGATCGGCTATTTTGGAAATCACGGTATCCACGAATTTGTCCAAAATCTCAATGCGAACGCGCACGGATTCGGGTCCTACCCAGCGGGGCCGTGCGGCAGTCCACCGGTTACGCCTTGTTATGACTCTCGATTTGCCCAGTTTGTGCAGTCTGAGAGCGATGCTATTTCCAACTACAACGGCATGGTCGCTTCGTTCGAACAGCGGTTCACCCGGTGGGGCAGCGGCATGCTTCGGGTCAACTATACCTACGGACATGCGCTCGACGAGGTGTCGAATGGGGGTCTCGGTTTTTTTACCTTTGGTGGTTCCATATTCCCACAGGATGCCAACAACCTTCGCGGAAGCTACGGAGCAGCGGATTACGACGTGCGGCATTCGATCAATGCGAACTACATTTGGCAAGTCCCGTTCAAAGAAGCGTTACGCGGCCACGGCCCGGAATGGCTGGTGAAAGGATGGCAAGTTTCAGGGACAGTCTTTGCGCGCACCGGTCTCCCTTACACGGCGATTGACTTTGCGGAGACCGGCAGTTTGGTGAATGACAACATTTTTGGACCGATTTATTCCGTGCCGGTTGCTCCGCTCGGCCCAACGGGACCTTGTGGCAAAGGTGCGGCGGCCCCTGCTGCCCCGGTTCCTTGCCTGCCCTCGCAGTTTTCTGTGCAAACCGATGGTTCGACAACACCGAATCCAAACGCGCTTTTCGTGCAAACGGGATGCGAGACGGGATTCAATACCGGGAATCTGCCCGGTCCTGACGGTCCCTGCAGCGGTCGAAGTGTGACCTTTGCGCAAGGCCGCAACCGTTTTCGCGGACCGGGCTATGTCACCACCGACTTGGCAATAATGAAAAGCGCGCGCATTCCCCAGTGGGACAATGGCGCGCTTACCATCGGCTTTCAATTTTTCAATCTCTTCAATCATGCCAATTTTGCATTTCCCGATACGGGGACTGAGGATGCAACCTTTGGTCAGATTATGTATGAGGAGCAGCCCCCCACGAGCGTTCTGGGATCGGGATTCAACGCGAATGTTTCGGGCCGGATGATTCAGGTGAAGGCGCAGCTCAGATTTTGATTACGCCCGCGGGGGCAAGCACAAGCTTCTTCGGCGCGACGTAAGAAGACTCAGAAATTCTCCATCATCCAAATGTTGCTGGGGACACTTGAGTTTAGAATCGCCAGATGACGGCCGTCCGGCGATGGCCTTGCCGAGATCGCCCAGCGGCTGGGATTCACCCATAAGACGTGTGTGTTGCCGCGGAGGTCGAGGTAAGAGAGCTCCGTTCCGCGCTTCGTTTGATCGGGGACATATAGCCCCTTGCCATCCGCGGCCCAAAAAAATTGCCCCATCAAATTATTGAATGTCGCTGGGATTACCTGTTCCGGGTGTCCGCGCAGGGAGAAAATGTGGATCGGCCCGTGCGGGTTTCCGCTCACCGCCAGGCGTGTCCCGTCCGGAGAAATGTCGAAATGCCAATACTCGATCCCTGGGTCGAGATCAAAGCTGGCAAGCTCCGGTCCTCGGCCCTTGAGGGCATCTATGGATGTAAAAATCAGATGCTTGCGATCATCGGTCCTCTCGGCCAACGCGCACAGACTTGACGGTGGCCTGGCACAGTAAACTTGAGCTGCGGAGGCTATAGTAGTCACGAGTTCCGGCGATCCTCCTGCCAGGGGAATCCGCATGAGCCGATCCTGATCCTTTGAGTCTCTGGGCTTTAACCGGGGAATGCCAAACAACCACTTTCCATCAGGGCTGACGAGGGCGTCACTATAGCCATTTGTTCCGGTGGAAACGAGTTCCGGCGTGTCCTCGTCCAGCGACTGCTTATAAATTGCTAACTGAGCCATGCGATCGGACATAAAGACAACCTGCTTACTATCGTTGGTCCAGTCCCGCGGGAGGTCAGTACTCTCATCCAAAGTGAAGTGCCGCATGTTACGTATGCGCGTTCCTCCGGCCTCAACATCAGCCACATCCACGGTAAAGGCGACTGCCCTCCGGAGGAATGCTAGCCGCTTGCCATCGGCGGTGGCGTTCGCACTATCGGAGTTGCAAAATCCTGTCCAGTTCGTCAGCCGCTTGGGTTTCTCGAGCGGCTTGCCAGTATGCCCGTCCAGCCTCAGCGTCCAGAAGTTGCAGTTGTCTTGGGAAGATGCGAATGTCGATTCAGAACCGGGGTCACCAACTTGATAGATTAAACGTCCATCGGGCAACCAAGTAAACTCACCGTGTATTTGCCTTTTTTCGGTAGGTGTCAGTACAGTGACCGGAGGTCCGCCATGCAAGTCCCGGCTCTGGACGGTATCGCCGGATGCATCGGTCTTGATGGAAAGGCCGCGTTGACCATCGGGCGACCAAAAGAATCCGCCAACAAAACTGTTCTCATCGGTATCAAATAGTTTGCGAGCTTGCTTACCCTCAGAATCCATGAGCCAGGTTTCACGCTCGCCAAGTCTGTTGCTGTTTGTCCCGAAGGCAATCAGTGCGCCATCCGGAGAAACGGACCACGCGATGGCGTGTTCGCGAAGCTTCCGTGGCGCTTGGTCCGTCCTGGAAAAAACCCAAATGTCGGCTGCCCGCGAGAACCAGTCATTGAAGGGTTCGCTTGCTGAATTGGCATTGGCAAGAAACCGCACATTATCCGGGAACCAGGCGGCGTCAATAATCTCCCAGTTGACACTGTCCTTGTTCATATCTGGCGGCTGCGTAACAGCCTGGGTGGAGCCAGTTTCAATGTCTTTGACGTGCATTCCTAGCTTGTCGACGTACGCAAGATATTTGCCATTGGGCGAGATCGCCCCGCTTGTCACAGGATTTTCAGAGGAATTGAGAGTGAGTTGCCGAAATTTGATTTCCGCTGGAGCCTGGGTGGACGGGGGCTGGCGTTTCGCGAGCCACAAAGACGCACTGACGATCAATAATGCGAAAACCAGAGCAGGAGCCAGCATCCACCGGCGGACCGGATTTCGCCGCTCCGTCTCGCGTTTCAAAATCTCCAGGTCGGTGCGCATGTCCGACACAGTCTGGTAGCGGGCGTCGCGATTCTTTTCGAGCGCTTTGCTGATGATCTGCCCGAGTTTGGCGGGAAGTTGGGGGTTCAGTTGCTGCGCTCGAACAGGTGCTTGGGTGAGGATGGCATTGTGGAGCGCTGGCCCAGTGTCGCCCTCAAACGCGCGATGCCCGGTGGCCATTTCGTACAGCACGAGGCCAAAAGAAAACAGGTCCGTTCGCGCGTCCAATTTTTCGCCGCGCACTTGCTCCGGCGACATGTAACCCGCCGTCCCCATCGCTACTCCGGTGCGGCTAAGGAGCAGATCAGGAGTTGACAGGGGAACGGTTTCCATTAAACCTCGACCATCGCGAGGTTCTCGTTCCAGCTCCTCGCCCCCGACCGTCGCAGCCGACGCAAGTTTTGCCAATCCGAAATCCAGAATCTTAGCTTGGCCCTGGCTGGTTACGAAGATGTTTGCTGGCTTGATGTCGCGATGGATGATGCTTTTCTGATGCGCGGCATGCAGGCCTTCCGTGATCTCGAGTCCGATTGTGAGGCACTCCTCTAGTAGCAGAGGGTGCCCCCCGATTCGATGGTCGAGAGATTGTCCCTCGAGCAACTCCATGGCGATGAAGAACTCGCCTTCGTGCTCGCCGATTTCGTGGATCGCACAGATGTTTGGATGGTTCAATGAGGAAGCAGCGCGGGCTTCACGTTGAAGTCGCTGAAGAGCTTGAGCGTCTCTTGTTTCCTCAGGCAGGAACTTGAGTGCAACTTGACGGCCCAGGTGAATGTCTTCCGCACGAAAGACGATACCCATGCCGCCCTGGCCGAGCCTTTCCAGCACCCGGAAATGTGAGATGGTCTTGCCGATGCGCTTATCGGGTTCGAGTAGCCGAGCATTCTCATCGGCCATGAGCTCGGCCACGACGTCAAACGCCGGACGATTGATGAACTGCTCGTCACGTTCCTCGTACGACAGCAATGATTCGAGTTCGTGATAGAGCGTCGGATCGTCACGGCAAGCGTCTTTCAGAAACCGCATCCGCTCATCGACGGCAAGCTCCAGCGCAGCGTTATACAACTCCTCCACTCGATGCCAGCGCTCAGGATTCACGCTGCTCATCTCCCGAAAGTTCGCGCAGGAGCCAGATCCTGGCGAGTCTCCAGTCCCGCATCACCGTCTGGGAGGAAACATTCAACACCTTGGCAGTCTCATTGACATCGAGACCCCCAAAGAATCGCAGTTCCACCACGCGACTCTTTCTTTCGTCAAACAGGGCTAGTCTCTTGAGGGCTTCATCGAGTTCTACCAGATTGCGGTCTGGCTGAGAGGAGACCACCAGCGCCTCATTCAATGGCAAGTGATGCGCACCGCCGCCCCGTTTCTGGTAGTGACGGGAACGGGCGAAATCGGTGAGAATTTGCCGCATCAATTGAGCGCACACGCCAAGGAAATGCGCACGATTCTGCCAGTCGATGTTTCGAACATCGACCAGCCGCATGTAAACCTCATTGATCAGTGCGGTTGCTTGAAGGGTGTGCCCGGACCGTTCTCCGACCATGTAACGCCGTGCAGCCCGGTGCAATTCCCGGTATACCAGCGGTGTTAGCTTCTCGAGCGCCTCTGCATCCCCCGCACTCCAGGCCCGGAGAAGTGCGGTAACCTGATGCGACTGAGGCGCTTCCATGCAAACCTCTTATAATCCACGAGTTAGACCTTCCGGAAAGCGTAACACAGGCGTTCGGCTGTTTCCACACTAACCGGTCCGCAATAAATAAACGCTTCCCCGTTGTAGTTTCTCGCGGCATTTCCCGCTTTATAGTGCGCAACCGTTCTTTCTCAAAGGAGGCGAATATGAAGAGGTATCTACCATCCAAATTCACTGTCATTACGCTGTTAACCTTGCTGGCGATCCCGGTTGGATTAGCCGCACAGCAACCTCGTTACAAGCTTATCGACTTGGGTACCTTCGGCGGCCCCAGCGACATCGTTGACGGCCCAACTGTACCAATCATAAGCAGTAACGGAACTTATGCCGGCGCAGCAGAAACATCCATTCCCGATCCCTTCGCCCCGTTCTGCCAGAACGGAGACTGTCTCGTTCAGCATGCGCAAGAATGGCAGGACGGTGTTGTGACCGATTTGGGCACGCTTCCGGGCGTTAATCTCAGCAGCGGCGCCACTTGGGTCAGTACCAACGGGACCATCGCTGGAGCATCAGAAAACGGCCGGATCGATCCGCTGCTGGGCATACCGGAGATGCGTGCTGTCCTCTGGACGAAGGACGGTCACATCATCAATCTTGGAACCCTGGGTGGTGGATACGAAAGTTTCGCGCCCGCCGTCAATGACCTCCAGCAGGTCGCGGGATGGTCGCTCAATAGGGTTCCCGATCCTTTCTCAATGGTAGGGGGCAGCACTCAAACACGCGGATTTCTATGGGAGCACGGAGTAAAGCGGGATCTGGGCACTCTAGGCGGACCCGACGCCTTGCCAGAGGCAATGAACGATCTCAGCCAGATCGTCGGCACATCTTACACAAACGCGATGCCCAACCCAATCAACGGATTCGATTGCCCGCCTAACGTCCCAACCACGGACCCGTTCTTTTGGCAGAAGGGCGAAATGGTCGATATCGGCACGCTCGGCGGGACTTGCGGCGTGGCCAATTTTATCAACAGTGGAGGCCAAGTTGTCGGTACCTCGAACTTGGCTGGAAACCAAACGCACCACGCGCTTGTTTGGGACCGCGGAGCGCTGAAGGACTTGGGCACCCTCGGCGGAAATAATTCAGAGGCGTTATGGATCAGCGATTCTGGTCTGGTAGTCGGCCGGTCGGACTTCTCGTTGCAGAGCGCGGATCATCACGCATTTCTGTGGAAGAACAGCGTGATGACTGATCTCGGAGTCCTGGGATCGTGTTTGCACAGCACCGCCTACAGCGTTAACTCCGAGGGCCAAGTGGTAGGCGATACGGGAGACTGTCCCAATGGCGGAGGGCCAAGCTTCTTCTCCGAAGGCGGCCAACAAATGGTTGACATCAATATCCTCGTCCTGCCCGGCTCTGACATCGAAGTGGTGGATGCATTTGACATCAACGACCGAGGGGAGATTGCCGGCGGTGGAATACTGCCAAACGGCGACTATCATGCTGTCCTGCTAATCCCCGCCAGCCACGAGGAGATTGCGGCTGCAACTGCGTTTAACGTATCTCAACCCGCATCCACTGCGGTGCACACACTCGTCAGAAACTCAGAAAGTTCATTTTCCGGCGGTCGCGACCGTGCGCTGAATATGTTTCGACGGACCACCGAGTTGAATCGGTATCACATTCCCGGAATGGAAGCGCTGGACAGATAGGTTGGCGAGCCAGCACCAAGAAGCTGAAGCTGAGGAGAAAAAGACCATGAATTCCAAAACTCTATGCATCATCGCTCTGGTACTTCTCGGGTTCTGCGCCCTTAGTGGTTGCGGAAGCGGCAGCAGCGGATCACCAAGCGTCGCTTTCTCGGCGAATAGCTTGACCTTTGGCGACGAGGAGGAAGGCTCAACCAGCGAACCCCTGCTCATTACGCTTACCAATACCGGCACGGCTCCGCTGACGATTACCAATATTGCGGTCAGTGCGAACTTCGCCGAGACCAATACTTGTGGCGCAACGCTTGCCGCCGGAGCCAACTGCGCCATCAATGTGACGCTTGCGCCGAACACTACCGGCAGCCTCACAGGCACCGTCACGTTTACCGACAACGCGGCTGGCAGCCCGCAAACGGTCTCTCTCAAGGGCACGGCGGTGACGCCCAGCACCCTGACCGGAATATGCGTCAGACCTGGACAGCAAGGGGGGGAGATGTGTGTGGTGAGGGAGGGGGCATGTCCCGTTGGGCAGCCTGCGGTGAATCCGATGACTGTGCAGGCCGCCGAGTGCGCAGGGCCCGACGATATCCTCGATGCCTCAGCACGCTGCCGTGTCGCGGGAGAGTACCCACCCTCAGGCTTTTGCCAAGCGACAAGTGCTGTCGTGAGTTGCTCGGTGCAAGGCCAACAGTGCGGCGCGGGCGACTCTACACCTTGCTGCTCCGGATTCACATGCACAGCCGGAGCAGACGGTTCGTTCTGCCAACCAGCGGCGGGGTCAAGCGCCAGCGGCAAACGCTCATCATGGGATCGAGGGTTGGCGGATAGGCTTCGCTAGCCAGCGGAGTGTTCCCGCTTCCTTTGCCAGGCAGAACCAAGGTTTTGCACAAGTTCTCCGCAGCACGGGATGTGGTGCCGACGGTCAATCGGCGGCTCTGCCGAGAGATGCCTCCCCCTTCTTGTACCGTTCCACCGCGAGCGAGATTCTCCCGCGGGTAACCATGTCCCGCACGGCTTTGGACAGATCACTCCTCTGTTCTTTCGTGAGTTCATTCAGGAATTCGAAGTTCTCACGATCCATCCGGATGATCATGGTCTTGCTCATTGTCCTGTCTCCAATTTCCGTCGGGCATCTTCCAGAATTGATTCTTTATAACGCCCGTGTTTTGCCAGACTCCGACGAGAACCTGATCACACTCTGCACCGCATGCCACGCCTATATGCATCACCGCCGAGGAGTTGGACGCGACTGAGACGGAAACTAGATCCTTACTACGGCGAGACGCGGGAATGCTATGCGATAGAGATGATCGTCGAGCGTGAGCAGTGAGTGGCCGCCTTCTAGAGCATGGGCGCCGATCAGGAAGTCTGCCAGAATCCGGCGGGGGCCCGCATCTCGTTGTTTCCTTCGACGTGCAGCGTAACTCTGGAAGGCTCGGCCCGCTGTCCGCCAGACCGATTCATCCAAGGCCCACTCAATGCTGATACCGGTTTCTTGGAAAAACGAATCCAAGAACGATTCACTGCGGCCAGGGGCAGCCATCAACTCAGCGAAGACCGCGGCAGTAGTGACCAAGGTTCCGCGCCCCAGTGCAGCGTCCAACGCCGACTGGGCAGCGGAGCTAAGGATTGGATCCCGATCCCAGAGCGCCACTATGACATTAGTGTCAATAGTTGTCGTCACCGTCCACGCATCTCCCGAACCCACCGAATAATTCCCTCCCTGCCGGAACCAATCCCTGGGTTCCCGATTCCTTTGAATTTCGCGAACGGGCTCTTCGTCCTGACGGGTCGCACTCGCACGCCATTTTCATCACTTTCAAATAACAACTTGTCGCCAGGGCGAACACCCAGCACACGGCGAACCTCGCGCGGTACCGTAATCTGCCCCTTACTTGTGATTCTCGCCTGTTTCTCCAATACGTCACCTCCGAGATTCCTTACTTTACCACACACGCTCCTTACTTTGAAAATGATGCTGCGGCTTCGATTGTGCAACCTGGTTGCACAAAGCGCGTTCCTGCCGAAAGACGACTTCCGGCGGGCCGTGGAGAAGGAACTCACGGGAAGGGAAGAGAAACCGTCGGAGCTGATCTATTTCAAGGTCTACAAGAGCCAGATCCCGGTGATTGAGCAAACAATCGATACGACGGCTCTGATGCTCAGATCCCGCAACAGTTCCTTCGACCAGCGGAAGATTAGGATAAAAACTGTTTGCTAATCAGCGTTTTCCCGGTTCGCCTCGGGCAGTTTCCGAGGGATCGCCAACAGGCCGCAGGTTACGCGATTTGGGGACTATCCATCCCCAAAGCAGCGCAATATCGTTGCCGTCAAGCGGACGTGCTTTGCCGCCGTGCAACACCACCCCACGGACGAGCGGACGAGTGACAGCAGAGGAACCACTTCCACACTACCCGTGGGGTAGTAGTAGGATCGTACCTATGGGAGGAAGGGCGAAATGGACGACGCCGAGCTTACAGAACTACGCAAACTGGTCGGCCAGCATCAAAAGCTCGTCTACGACGCGCTCAAGGCCGGAATGGTGGCAGGACTCGGGCATGAGAATCAGCTCATCGCACAGGTGATGCAAGAACACATGCATCTAAAACACGTTCACAATGCCCTTGAGTTCGCCGACCTGCGTGAAGGAGCGCCATACGAGATCACGGTAGGAGGTGAGGCCGTGAGTCCTCTAGCTCACCTCAGCGCGCATGCGGCCGTCAAAGGGCAGATCGAACAAGATCCTTTGGTGAAGGCTGCCTTTGAAAAGATGGTAGCCGCCGGAACCTCAGCTCATCACGCCGAACACATTCTTAGTGCAATGTTCTTGGAAGCAGGTTGGGGGACTGCCCAGGCCATCCGGGCTGGGAAAGATCCGGCGAAGGCACAGAAGGTCTACAAGCGCAACATTCAAAAACTCATCCAGGATTCTGCCTTTCGCAGAAAACTCACTCGTCAGTTCAGTGCCGATCATTCTGCGTTTGAATAGGAGGATTCCCCGGTCTAAATGCCGAAATCCACATGTCCGGTTTATGTGTTTATTTATCGGGCGTTGATGCGCTTGGCTGGTCCTAAAGCCTAGGTTCTACTGTTCCTTTCTTATGAATAGAGTGTGAGCGCGATTGCCCAAGCAGCATCGTCCATGCCGACCCACGAGGTCCCGAGGGTGGAAACGGAGGCGAGGTACAGGTCGGGAACTTTCTCGCACGGTCAGTTCCTTCTCGACTTCCCGCTTAAATTTCTCCTTCGGCATCTCGTGGGCCTTGTGCAACCAGGTTGCACAAACGAAATGCTGCCTGTCCTCGTTACGAGTCAGTCTGCGCTCAGACCCACAAAGGCAATCCGATGTTTGTGCACCCCGGGTGCACAAATCTGGGCCTGAGACGCCCCCGGGGACCTCCCGAAAGCGAGTCCCACGGGTCTTGTCGCCGATTTGCGTTTGCTCGGGCGTCACCATCGCCGATCATATTCGCTTTTGTTCGCTGACTGTCAATCCTAATAAAATGTGGCCCTGAACGAAAACGTAAGGGCCGGAGTCCTACAACCCTAGTCCTCTGTTCCTCGTCAGTGCTTCGCTGAACGCCTCGATACCGAAATCCTGAACGATTTGCCCTCACGATCACATCGACGCGATCGGCATCATCGTCGCAGGAAATAAACTCTATTAGTCCAGTCCCAATTCCCAGTTTCTCTCACCAGTCTGGTCAAGGCCCAGACCAAACCGCCGATATCCGCGGGCGAAATTGTTCTCTCGTCCACAAAAATCACGCCCCCGTGTGTCCGCTCTTCTTCCGCCCAGGTTTTAAGCAGAGGAGAAATCGTCCTCCGGTCATAAGTAACCAGCGTTAATCCCTCGGTGGCCGCTTCTCGCAAACAAGCGGAGTCTTCCTGTCCGAGGAAGTACCCATCATCCCATTCCACCATATAGCGAATTTCTATCGCGCGATTGCGGCGGCGCAGGCCAACCGCTACGTCCGGTGAGATATGCTCATCGAGAAGAAGCTTGAGCATTGAAGTTTCTTGGCGCTTTCTTGGGAACGAATTCGGCGGCCTGCGGCAACATGCGCTTCAGCACTTCAAAACCCGTGGCCTCATTCTCAGCCATTGCCTCATTGATTTCTTCGGGAAACGCCTCCGCATAGTTGACCGCTGCCTGGACTTTCATTTCTGGCCACTGGAGATGTCTCGCTACCGCCGGCACGTCTTTTTTATAGCTGTGGACGAGCAGCATGACCTCCCATACGGCAAGCGTGCTCCCTTGAAGGCAGGCTTGCCGGCCCGCAGGCGAATCTCGAAAGTCGATGAATCCAAATTCCGACCGGCGCAAGCCTTCCTCCACCAGGCGCGCACTGGCGTCGCTGGGGGTCCAGCCATGCCGATGCGCCATGCGTTTGAGACGCTTTCCGCTCTCCGCCGGCAGGCGCATGCTGATGACCATCGAACGGTTTAATCTCATAGCACTCTCCAGTTGTAACTCTTGTAAGCATTGTAGCATATGGAGCTCAGCGCTGCTTTCGGAACCCCCGCAGGAGCACGTCAGGAAACTGTTTCATCGGTGGGTGGCCGACAGAAAGTCCATGCCCGGTAGTGCGGCTGTTGGACAGTAAAAGTCTCCATCACCAGTGGCGCGAATGGGCACCATCAGAATTCACGACGGCGGTAGGACTCGAACCTACGACCTACGGATTATGAGAACACAAGAGGCACTTGCCGCCTTATAAAGGCTGTCTGCTTTATTCGATTCTTTCAGTGCTTGCAAGGCTGGCTGTTTTGTCTCTAGCAGGGTGCTGAAAAATCTCGATTGAACACGGTCCAGCTCTCTTCGTAGCTGATTCTCTGGTCCGTGGGGTCTGGTATTTGTTTTGATTTCGCCCGGAAGCGTGTAGTTCTGGCCGC
>Ga0074044_10001084_pt1 | contig 25013 bp, 23 predicted proteins | sample BogForMeECP23OM1_FD_94443 | JGI IMG/M metagenome (GOLD analysis project Ga0074044, IMG submission 94443) | Bog forest soil microbial communities from Calvert Island, British Columbia, Canada - Bog Forest MetaG ECP23OM1 | ecosystem: Environmental > Terrestrial > Soil > Wetlands ... | reverse complement strand
TATAACTCCTTAAGACTCAAAGATCTAGCAGGTAGTCGTAAAATAAACCTTTTGCTTTCAAGATTTTGCATAACTCGAGGGGGATGGGGGGCTGGCCCACCTTTACGTTTTTTGTAAAGGTGGGAACAAGGAATTCAGCGGCCACAGCTTTTCCTCATTGACCGCACGCTTCAAATCGGATAACCTAATACAACTTACATTATCTGTAAGATAATCGTCGATCTTTGACAATCTGATCCGGTGCAAGGACGCATCCTGGACCCCGGTTCCAAATGCCCGCTCAGTTCCAAAAGGGGACGCTGCCCCCGCCGTAACTCCCATGTTCTCTAGATTTTACGTATAACTCCTTAAAACTCAAAGATCTAGCAGGTAGTCGTAAAATAAACCTTTTGCTTTCAAGATTTTGCATAACTCGAGGGGGGAGGGGGGTACGGTCACCACTCAGTAAACTCGAGCCCGAAACGGGAAAGGCGAATTCCGCGTAAACCCAGAGGCGCATCGCAGCAACTTCACTACGAACGTCTAGCGGGAGAGCTTTGGGGGAGGATTCTCAGTCAAAACTTGGGGTGGAATTACGTTTCCTTGGAACCGGCTTGCTTCAGCAATATTCCCGCGACGAAGGCCACCAGCGCTGCCAGCAACCACTGCATCCGCCACGACTGGATGGCCTGAAAATCGGCCAAGGTCTGAACCGAGTAAATCGCGCCCACCGCGATCGCTGCCAGCAGGCAACCCAAGCCAGCAAAAAAGGCGATGAGCGAAGCCATGGACAGGCCAAGCCATTCCTTTACGTTGTGGAATTCCAAAACGTGGAGAAACTGTAGTGCGCGCGTCCAGCTGTGTTCGGCGAATGGGTTGGTTTTCGGTTGACGCGCAGCCCCGCAATCATGACAAAACTTGGCGCCGACCATGAACTCAGTCTCACAGCGGTCACAAACCTCAACCATGGCCGGGACAGCGGCCTCGGGCTGGGCAATCGGAGGACGCCAGAATTCCTGCGGTGTGTTGTCGATAACTTCAGACATGTGACTTCTCCCCGAGCCACTATTGAAGCCGATGAGCGGATGACCGCAAGCCAGTGACCAAAGCCATGACCAGCTAAGTTATTGCCACAAAACAACCTCGAGCGCTCCTGATTGCGCTGCCTCGCGTCGACTAGGCAAGAATTACCCGTCCCTGGCAAAGATTGGTCGATCTTGATGATTATGTTTGGTTGGAGCACCAGTCTTCAGCAGACAATTGTCCTCAGAATTGATGTTCTTGGTTCCATCGCTTCGAGCGCGCCCGCATCAGATAAACTTAAGCACAAGACCGAACCCAAGACCGAACAAAGGAACGGCCAAATTTGTCTTCCCGCACCCTGTCCTGTTGCAACTTGCTTCTGGCCCTGCTGCTTCTGGCGCGTCCGTTCCCGGTAACAGCTGCCCAGACGAACGCTCAAGTAAACCACCCAGAGGATACCTTGTCGTTCCGTCCCAACGACCCCCTGAATCACACGGCCTTCGACCATTTCTACAATCTCGATTACGACCGCGCCGTTCAGGAGTTCGACCAGGTACTGCAGAGGCATCCCGATGACCCGTTCGCGGTGAATCATTTCCTGACCGCCGTGCTATTCCGCGAACTCTACCGCATGGGCGCCTTGAACACCGGCGAGTACGCCAATGACACCTTCATCCGAGCCGCCCATCGCCCCGCCGATCCCAAGGTGAAGCAGCAGATCAAGGACCTGGTGCAGCGGGCCTTGCAGTTGGAGGAAAAGCGCTTGGCTGAGAATCCCAAGGATGTGGAAGCCCTTTACGCCCGAGGGGTGACGCGCGCTCAGTTCGCAACCTATACCGCAATGGTGGAACATGCCTGGTTTTCGGCGTTGCGAAACGCGGTGGGAGCGAGACGCGATCACGAGCGTGTGCTCGAACTTGCCCCTGGGGACGCGCCGGCGAAGCTAATAGTCGGAGCCCACAACTACGTTATGGGCAGTCTACCCCTGGCGCTGCGAGCCAGCGTCACCATGCTGGGAATCGGTGGAAATAAAGAAAAGGGGCTTCAGTATCTTCACGAATGTGCCGAAGGCACGGGCGAGACCGGTACCGATGCCAAGATTCTGCTTGTCCTATTCCTGCGCCGCGAACATCGTTACCAGGAGGCACTGCCCATTGCCCGTGGCCTGATCGAGAGCTATCCGCACGACGTGCTCATGGCACTGGAGGAAGGAAATCTGCTACGCGCCGCCGGCAGCGAGCAGGAGGCTGCAGCGGTTTATCGAAGAGTGTGGCAGGCTGGACGGGAAGGGCACTATGACGGCTTGCATTACGAAATCGCGGCACTCAGTCTGGGCGACCTGTTTCGCAGCCAGAAAGATTACGCCGGCGCAATCGCGGCATATGAGCAGGTGAATCAGGCTGCACAGCCCGATCCGGAAATACTACAGAAGGCGAATCTGGCTGCTGGCCAAGTGTATGACTTGCTGGGGAAACGTGACCTTGCCATGAAGAAATACCAAGCCGTTATAGCCACGGACGCGGGAACGGCGCTCGCGGAAAGCGCTATCGAGTACCTGAAAGAGCCTTACCGAGGAGAGTAGAATTGCAACAAGATCGGCCACAGCAACGTATCTAAACAGTAGGTGACGAGGAGGTAGGCGATGTACTGCAATTATTGCGGGAAGGTGGTTCAGGACGACGCCAATGTCTGCGCCTACTGCGGCACGCGAGTCGGTGCGGTGACTGCGCGAAAGCGGCTGGTGCGTCCACGAACGGGCCGGAAGATTGCCGGCGTATGCGCGGGATGGGCGGAGTACTTTGACCTGGACGTCACCCTGGTGCGGCTGCTTTGGTTGTTCGTTGCCTTGATGACGGGGGTGGGCCTGCTCGCGTATCCGATCGCCTGGATTGTCATGCCGGACGAGCCGTTGCGGCTGCCAGCTCCAGCCAATGCGCAGCAGCTGACAAATCCTTGAAGCCCCGAGAACGTAGATGAAGTGGATCGCATTTTTTGGATTTAGGCTTCTCTCTTATCGGTTCCCGGTTCTCAGATTCGCCGCCTGCGCCTGCCGGACTCATCGCTCCAGGCTAATCTGTGTTTAAATCTGGCGATGCCCAAAATTGCCAGCGACGATGCGGACATCTTTTTTGAAGTTCTAGGAAGCGGCCCGCCGGTCGTACTGCTCCATCCTTTTCCCGCCAACCGTGACCTGTGGAAACCGGCGGCTCAGGCGCTGGTATCACACTACTGGGTCATTCTGCCCGATTTGCGCGGGCACGGGGATTCTGGCATTGGCGAAGGTCCAGCTACGATGGAAAAGCATGCTGCGGACATGGCTCGGGTCCTGGACCACGAAGACGTACCGCGCGGGGTGTTCGTCGGCGTCTCGATCGGCGGTTATGTGCTGTTCGAATTCTGGCGAAAGTACCGTGCGCGGGTAGAGGCGCTGGTGCTGTGCAATACGAAGGCCCAAGCAGATAATCCTGAGGCGCGCACCGGACGACTGCAGGCGGCAGCCGATGTAATGGAGCGCGGAACCGAGCCGTTCTTCGAAAGCATGGTTCCCAGGCTGATAGGGAAAACGACTCGCAGCACGCGTCCGGACCTGGTCGAGGGAGCGCTGCGCATGATGAGGAAAATGTCTGCGGAAGATGTGGCGATGGTGCAGCGAGGGATGGCAGATCGTCAGGATTCGGTGGAAACGTTGAAGACGATCAACGTGCCCACCCTGATTGTGACTGGCGACGAGGACGTTCTAACGGGCGTGGCGGAGGCGGAGTTGATGCGACAAAACATACCGGGCAGTCGGATGAAGGTGATTGCAAAGGCAGGGCATTATTCTCCCTGGGAGCAGCCCGAGGAAGTGGGGAAATTGGTTCGGCAGTTTGTCGATACGTTCCGTGGAGGCTAATAAAGGCCACGAAGTGTATTTTGTTACAATGCTCGCGTCATGATTGATACTTTCCTGGTTCCGGAAAAAACCGTGGTCAACGCTAAGGGCGATGGTCCGATCGTAGACGTTAGCAATGCATCCAACCGTGTTTTCCTTCTCAGTCTGAATATTACGGGCATCGTCGAGCAGGAGTCGTTGGACGTCAGCATCCACGGATCCGCGGATGGTACAACTTGGAGTACGAAACCAGTCACCAACTTTCCGCAGAAGTTCTACCAGGCGCAGCATCCGCTGCTGCTGGATTTGAGTGGGCACGCGGACGTCAAGTTCCTGCGTGCTCACTGGGAAGTGAGCCGCTGGGGCCGCGGCAGCGAAACGCCAATGTTCGAATTCAATGTGACCATCAAAGAAGTGCCAAGTGAAATTCTGAAAGAAGCTTCCGCTGAGGCGAAGGCGATGGTTTAAGGATTAGCGATTGGCAATTTTCGATTGTCAACCGAGAAACTTTCGACCGAGCGCCCCTTCAAGTCTTGATCCTCTCCTCCAGAGTCGCAGTCATGCTCCCTCTTTTCCGCTATATTGACAGACAAGATGTCGACAGAGACCAAAGATTCCACGGTCGTGGTTCGGCCGGCCCGGAACATTGCGGGAGCGCTGCAGCTGCCGGGGGACAAATCCATCTCTCACCGCTACGCCATTTTGGCGGCCATTGCCGAGGGAACGACCCGGCTGGAGAATTTTTCTACCGGTGCGGATTGCGCCAGCACGCTAGCTTGTCTCGCCACGCTGGGAGTGGAGTTGGAGCGAACCGAAAACGCCGTTCTGATTCGCGGACGCGGGCCCAAGCTCCAACAACCGGGCAGACCTCTGGACTGCGGCAACTCCGGGTCCACGATGCGCATGCTAAGCGGCATACTTGCGGGGCAGGCATTCAGCAGCGAGCTGGTGGGCGACGAATCACTGTCGAGGCGCCCCATGGCGCGGATCATTGCGCCGCTTGAAGCGATGGGCGCGAAGATCGTGTCTCAGAATGGAGGCCGTCCACCTCTGCGCATTGCAGGCACCCATCTTAAGGCGATTGACTACAAAATGCCAGTTGCCAGTGCACAGGTGAAATCAGCCTTGCTGTTCGCGGGTTTGTTCGCCGAAGGGGAAACTCGCGTTGAGGAACCGGTTCGCACCCGAGATCACGGAGAACTGGCGCTGCGTGCGTTCGGCGCGGAAGTGAACCAGCAGGGCAATCAGGCAAAGATTGCTGGCGGACAAAAACTTCGTGCCATCGAAGCGGAGATTCCCGGAGATCTTTCCAGCGCGGCCTTTTTTCTTTGTGCGGCGGCATTATTTCCGGGATCTCGGCTGCAGATCAGCGATTTGCTGTTAAATCCCACGCGAGCCCGATTGCTCGACATCTTGATATTGATGGGGGTGGGCATCTCGGTTGCAAAATTGGAGGACAAGCACGGTGAGCTTGTAGGGTCGGTGGAGGTGGACGGACGGGATTTACGAGGAGCATCGATTGCTGGCGCAGATACCGCCGCCCTGATTGATGAGATCCCGGTGCTGGCCGCGATTGCCCCGTACACCGCTAACGGAATCGAAGTCCGCGATGCCAGGGAACTGCGGGTGAAAGAGTCAGACCGGATTGCCTCGATTGTGACCAATCTGCGAGCCATGGGAGCGGAGGTCGAGGAAACGGAGAACGGCCTCAAGATTCCGGGCGGACAATCGTTGCACGGAGCGGAAATCGATTCCTTCAATGATCATCGGATCGCGATGGCATTCGCGGTCGCAGCTTTGCGGGCAGAAGGGGAGACTACTATTCACCGAGCCGATGCGGCAGGGATTTCCTGCCCAGGGTTTTTTGCGGCGCTGGAAGCTTTATCCGAAAGGTGAAATTAGGTCGCGATTTTCGCGAAGCTGTTAACCGACGAGTCGGTTGGGCCTTCGTAAGACCGGAGACCCAACCCTAAACCGCGTCGTCTAACCAAGCTCAGATGTGTTCCGTTTTTCCGCCGTACCTCACAGTTCCGTTTTTCTGATTCTCCTGGTCAACATCCTGATTGGTGTAAATGCGCGCCGCTTTCTTTGCAGCGGTCGAACTTGCCATCAGGTGGGCCGCACTCTCACTGCTCTGCCACGAGGCAACGCCGACGTCAAAGGCATGAGCTCGGTGCATAGGCCTGCTCTCAGGCATTGACTCCGCCGCCCTTTCCACAGCCGCGGACGGACCGAACCAGGTCGGCTGGGTGTACGCCGGGGACCAAATGGCCTGGGTATATGTTCCGGCCTGAGGTTCTGGCACCATCGATAGAGTCGCGTTAGTAGCGCCAGCTACGTTTCCAAAAGTGGCATTGCTGGCTCCCACCGCGGAAGGCGACACGGTTGCGAGCGTCACAGACGGAGTCGTAACCAGCGGTACGAACGGCGCTGCATACACGCCGTACGCTGGAACCCAGTTGCTGGCCGTCCCCCCGATTACAGTGACTTGAGCGGCCGCCAATCCAGACAGCAATAAAATCATGGACAAGGTTTTCAGTGAACGCATTGGATCCTCCACAGACTTACGAGAGCATCATAACCCGAAAACTGGCTCTGGGCGCGGGTTTTATTAGGATCCGACGTAGCGGGCATAGAGACTTCTGGCTATAGTCTTATCGGTTGTACCCTTGATAATGGCCCGGCCGTCGGGAAATAGGGTCATTTCATAGGGCTCATGCCAGAACTTCAGCACGAAATCGTTGTGACGAACCGTGCCCAGCGGCTGCAGTTGCTCGCTCAATTGTGCCAAGTCGACCGGGCGGCGTCGTTCGTGAATCTGCACGGAGTTACGTCCACATAGCGTAATGTGCGGGCGACCCTCTCCGGCAAGGTGCGGGAAGTCGTGTTCACCGCAGGTTCGGCAACCGGCACGCGGCTTGTCCGCCGCCACCTCGGCCCTTTCATTCCTCCAGACGTCGAAGGAGAGCAGGGTTCGCCGCAGCCGGTCGTCGGCCCCAACCAACAGCTTTACAGCTTCAGTCGCCGCGATCGAAGCGGCAACATTTACTGCCGAGTTCAAAATTCCTGCCGTTTCGCAGGTTTCAAAAGTGCCTTGCGGAGGATCGGCGAATATACAAGTCAGACATGCGGTCTTCCCGGGAAGCACATTCATCGTCACGCCATAGCTGCCTACGGCTGCGGTGTAAATCCATGGGATAGAATTCTTCACGGCGAAATCGTTAATGAGGTAGCGGGTTTCAAAGTTGTCCGTGCCGTCGAGAATAAGCCGCGCATCTTCGAGTAGAGGTCCAATATTGGATGGCGTCAGATCGGCGACATGCGGCTCGATGACAATTTCGGAGTTGAAAGCCGCGATTTTCTTGGCGGCGGCTATAGCTTTAGGAAGGGACTCGGCGGCATCGGCTTCATCAAACAGGGATTGCCGCTGCAGATTGCTGGCCTCGACGTAGTCGCGGTCGATAACGCGGATCGTACCCACGCCCGCACGGGCAAGCAAGGAAGCAAGCACAGAGCCCGTGGCTCCGCAGCCGACAATGGCAATGCGTGAGGCGGTCAGCTTACGCTGGCCGTCAGCCCCGATCCCGCGGAAAAGCACCTGTCGCGAATATCTCTCGTCCCGTTCCAAAGAGGTCATCAGTTCCACGCCTACAAACCATTATGATAGGTGCCACGTCGTTTGCAAAACGGAAGCGGAGGCATGATCCAGCGAGAACTTCCAGACGCCGACAAAAAAGAGAGCAAACGCTGCTCGATTCCGTGTGCGGAGTACAACATTGCTGTGCACGGGTTCATCGAACTGAGTAATCACCTATACGCAATAGGGGAGCCTGCTTGCAACTGAGGGGGGCTATATTCACAACCCTGATTGCCCTGGCGCTCACGGCTATGTGTGTCGTGACAGCGTCTGCTGACTCTTTTCCGTTGGACGGCGCACCGCAGGAGCAGGGTCGTCGCGTCGAAGCGCAGGCGCCAGCCGTCCCCCTCGAAGATCCCATGGCCCAATACCAGGGGCTCACGGTCGCCGAAATCCGCTGGCCCGACATCCCCTCCGACATTGATCAGAAGCGGTGGCACGAACTCATACCTCAACAGGCAGGTAAACCGCTGGACCGCGAACTCATCCGCGAAAGCATCCATAAGCTCCATCAGACCGGCCGCTTTGCAGATATTCGCGTCGAGGCGGAACGAACCCCAGACGGCAAGGTTGCCCTGTCGTTCTTTACCACGCCCAACTACTTTATCGGGAGTGTTGACGTCCGGGGTGTCCCCAACCGGCCTACCGCTGGACAAGTGGTGAACGCTTCGAAGTTTCAATTAGGAGATCTGTTCACTCCCGACCAAGTTGAGCGCGCTCTGGTCAACATTAAGCAACTCATGCAGGAGAACGGCTACTACCGTTCCACGGTCACCGAAAGCGAACGCAAGTATCCTGAGCGGCAGCAGATCGACATAATCTTCCAAATCACTCCGGGACCCCAGGCGCGGGTGGGAAACGTGAACGTCACGGGCAATCCGGGGTATTCGCAGGGGCAAATTCAGGACATTGCGAAAATGCATCCCGGCAATCCGGTTTCCGTGCAGCGTGTGAGCAATGCGCTCGATCGATTGCGCAAGAAATATCAGAAGCAGAATCGATTGCTAGCCCAGGTTTCCATGTCCAACAAGTCCTATCGTGAGTCGGCGAACGCCGTGGATTATAACTTCGACATTGTCCCTGGACCCAAGGTGCAGGTCATTGCAGAGGGGTTCAAGATCAGGCGGGGTGTGCTCAAACAGAACGTACCCATCTTCGAAGAAAACGCTGTAGATGAGGACCTGCTGAACGAAGGCCGTCGCAACCTGCTTAACTATCTTCAGGCTCGCGGTTACTTCGAAGCCAAAGTTGGGATGAAACAGAATTCCGATACCGCTGGAAATGCGCTGCGAATTGTGTATGTCATCGATCCGGGCGCCAGGCACAGGTTGGTGAAACTTGAGTTCACCGGGAATAAATACTTCTTGACCGAGCGGCTGCGCTCCCGCATGCAGGCACGTCCGGCCGCGCGCTTCGACTCGCGTGGCCGCTACAGCCAGGGATTGCTCAATGGCGATATTCACGGACTCGAGGACCTGTACCGGGCGAACGGGTTCCAACAGGTCAAGATCACGAGCAACGTCACTGATGACTATAATGGCCGCGAAAATGACCTTGCGCTCACCATTTCAGTGGACGAGGGTCCGCAAACACTGGTGGGAGCATTCCACATGGAGGGCAACCAGGCCTTCTCAGGAACGCAGCTCGCGGCATACATCAACACGGCTCAGGGTCAGCCTTTTTCCGAGTTCAACATTGCACAGGACCGCGACAATCTTCTGAACTACTATTTCAATCACGGATTTCCCCGCGCGAGTTTCGAGGCGTCGGCGAAACCGATGCCCGGCGAGCCTAACCGCATGGACGTTGCTTTCAACATCCACGAAGGACAGCAGGTTTTCGTGGACAATGTGTTTGTGTCAGGATTGAACTTCACCAAGCCATTTATTGTGCAACGCGAGCTGCAAGTTAAATCCGGCGACCCGCTTAGCCAGATCGACATGTTGCAAACTCAACAGCGGTTGTACGACCTCAGTATCTTCAGCCAGGTGGGCACGGCAGTGCAAAACCCTAATGGCAATGAACCGGAGAAGAACGTCTTAGTCGATGTGGAAGAAGCCAAGCGCTACACCTTCAACTACGGCGTGGGATTGGAATTCCAGACTGGTCAGCCTTCAGCCGTAGGCACCAACCAGGCGAAAGGCGAAACCGGAGTGAGCCCGCGGGTTTCGCTCGACATTACCCGTCTTAATTTCCGCGGCCGCAACCACACCATCACCTTCAAGGCCGACGTGGGCAGCCTGCAGCAGCGCGGCCTGGTCAGCGCTACCGTGCCGCGCTGGTTCAACAGTCAGAATTGGAAGTTATCTTTAACAGCCTTTTATGACAATACGCTGGACGTCACCACATTTACCTCGCAACGTCTGGAAGGATCGGTACAAGCGGAGCAGAGCATCAGCAAAGCCACCACTATGGATTATCGCTTTACCTATCGCCGGGTTAAGGCCAGCGACATAAACATCAGCCCCGCTGAAATCCCGCTGCTTTCCCTTCCCGTACGCGTGGGCGAGCCCGGCTTCAGCTACATTCGCAATAAGCGCGACAACAATCTGGAGACCACCAAGGGCAGCTACACCACAGTCGACGCCGGAGTCGCATCCAGTTACTTCGGTTCAGAAGCAGATTTCAGCAGCATTCTCACCCAGAACTCCACCTATCACGCGTTTGGCAAGAACCGGCCCACAGAGAAGAAATTCGTGTTCGCGCGTTCGTTGCGAATCGGCGTAGAGAGTACTTTTGGTAACACGTTGATCCTTCCGCCAGGACAAGAGTGTCCGAACTCAGCAACCTGTACGATCATCCCGTTAGCCGAGCGTTTTTTCTCCGGCGGGGGCAACTCCCATCGCGGGTTCGGGTTAAATCAGGCAGGCCCGCGCGATCCCACCACCGGATTTCCAGTCGGCGGGAGTGCGCTTTTCCTGAATAACGTGGAAATGCGTTTCCCACCGACGACGCTGCCCTTCGTCCAGGACAACATCAGCTTCGCTATATTCGAAGACGCCGGGAACGTGTTCACCGATGGCCGCAATATGCTGGACAACCTGCTCCGGTGGCACCAGAAAAACCCGCAACTCTGCTTACAACCCGCCACTGCCAGCCAGTGCGATTTCAGCTATGTCTCCCACGCAATAGGAGTCGGCGTTCGCTATAAGACACCGATTGGCCCGGTGCGCTTCGATTTCGGGTACAATCTAAATCCGCCAGCATTTCCAAGTTGCCAAGCGGCACCCAGCTTCAATGGTCAGGCGACCTCGTCCTATTGTGTGAGTAACAGCAAGAGTAGCACTGGGACGTCTACGCTACCGTATTTCGTGCCGCAGCATACTTCGCACTTCAACGCTTACTTTAGTGTCGGACAGAGTTTTTAATGAATCACAAGTGCTCGATTTTTGTTTGCATTATGGTGTTTCTGGCGATTGCCTTGCCTGCCCGGGCGGGCGACGTTTTGGATGGCATCGTTGCTACCGTGAACAACCACATCATCCTGCAAAGTGAGTGGCAGGATGCTGTACGCTACGAAGCCTTCGTTGCCGGTCGCCCGCTCGACCAACTGCAGGCCGCGGATAGCAAGGCTGCCTTGGACCACCTGATCGATCAAGAGCTCTTGCGGGAGCAAATGCGTTCCTCTGGTTTCGCCCACGCCAACAGCGAAGAAGTGGAGAAGCGCATTCAGGAGATTCGTAAACAGTTCCCCGGCACGCAGACCGAAGCTGGCTGGCAAGCCACGCTTGCGCGCTATGGCTTAACTGAGGACGAACTGAAAAAGAGGGTGGCTCTCCAGGTCGACATAATGGGTTTGGTGGACGCCCGATTGCGTCCGAACGTCATCATCGATTCCAAAAGCATTGAGAGCTACTACAATCAGGAGCTTCTTCCCCAACTTCGTCAATCCGGCGCTCAGCAAGTTCCGCTCGCCGAAGTCACTCCTAAGATCAAGGAATTGCTGACCCAGCAGAAGATGAACCAGATGTTGGTTGCCTGGCTGCAAGATCTGCGTTCGGGAAGCCGGATCCGCACGGAGACGGAATCGGCGGAGTCCGAAGGCCAGTTGCGATGAGCGAGCCCGGCGCCAAGCCGCGCTGGCGCAGGCCTCGCAACTATCTGCTACTGGCTGGGTTTGTGGCCTTGCTCCTGCTGGGCGCTCTGAGCTGGTATGCGACTACCGATTCCTTCCAAGCTTTAGTTCGGCGTCGCGTGGTGGCTGAGTTGGAGCGGGTCACAGGCGGGCATGTTGATCTGGGTGGGATTCATACCATACCATTCCGCTTCCAGGTGGACATACGGGATCTCACGATCCATGGTCGCGAGTCAGCGAGCGAAGTTCCTTATGCACACGTGGACCGGCTGGTCGCGCGAGTCAAACTAATCTCGACCTTGGGAGCTGAATTCGGGTTCTCGTCCCTGGTTCTTGATCGTCCCGTAGTTCACATCGTTGTTTATCCTGACGGCACTACCAATCAACCCGTGCCTAGGTTGAAGGGAACGTCAACCAGAACATCGATCGAGCAATTGTTCTCCCTTTCGATCAGTCAGCTCGAAGTACGCCGCGGTGAGTTGCTCTGGAATGACGAAAGAACACCGTTCGACTTCACGGCGAACGACGTCTCGGCGGATATGAGCTATTCGTTACTGCATCGCCAGTACGAAGGCAATCTCCTGCTGGGAAAAATCGATACGACACTTGAAAACTATCGGCCGGTGGCGTGGATGGCCGAGGCGCATTTCACCTTGGGCGAGGATGGGATCGAAGTCAAGTCGTTGAAGGCCACCTCTGGACGTTCGCGGTTGCAGGCGAGTGGCCGACTTGTCAACTTCCATCAACCGAACGTCGCCGCCAAGTACGATCTCGCTCTGGACCTCGCCGAAGCCAGCGCGGTTGCGCGGCATACTGAAATACGGCAAGGTTTTCTGCAGGCGACTGGTGAAGGTTCATGGTCATCGGCGGTTTTTTCCTCGTCGGGCAAACTCTCGGTGCAAAACTTCGATTGGCGTGATCAATCGGTCGGCTTGCATGATGTAGCCCTGAGCAGCGACTACGCGGTCAGCCGTCAGCGGCTTGCGTTTTCTCAACTGGAGGCGAGGTTGTTGGGGGGAGTAGTAACCGGTGATGGCGAAGTCATCAACTGGCTTAATTCCGCTCCGGCAAAAAAAAATGTGAAGGGGAATGCTCCTGACGAGCAGAAGGGAAGCGTTCGGCTTCGCATGAAAGATCTTTCCGCTTCCGAAATAGCAGCCGCCCTATCCTCCGCTGCGCGGCCGCTCCGTCGTCTGAACCTGGCGGGCGCTGCCAGCGGAAGAGTTGATGCGCAGTGGCGCGGCTCAGTGCGCAACTCGGAGAGTGAAATTGCGCTGGAAGTGACAACTCCGGCTCAGTTGAAGGCGGCAGAACTGCCCCTGAATGCACACGCTCTGGCGAAGTACCGTGCCGCTCCGGCCGAATTGGAGGTTGTGGAATTCAACGCTTCTACTCGCGCCACTCAAGTTCGGGCTGCCGGTACTCTCTCCTCCAGTTCCGCTTTGAACCTCGAGATCAGGACCTCGGACCTAAGCGAGTGGCAGCCCGTCCTCACAGCCGTGGGGTACCAGGAGCAGCTTCCAGTCGTTCTGCGAGGACATGCCTCATTCAACGGGACCGCGACTGGCAAACTTTCTGCCATCGACTTTGCCGGCAGACTTCAGTCCGAAGATTTCGATTTGCTAATTCCTGCCACATCTCATACGCCGAAAAGAGATGTACATTGCGATTCCCTGATCGCGGATGTTCAATTATCACCGCACACCTTCGCAGCGCACAACGGCAGGCTGCATCATGGTCAGACCACTGTCTCCTTCGACCTCAGCGCCGGCCTGCAAGAGAGACAATTCAGCGATTCGAGTCCCATCGCCGCTCGTGTCGACGTACGCAGCGCCGATGCCGACGAAATTCTGGCTCTAAGCGGGTACAAGCTCCCCGTCAGCGGCACGGTCAATCTCTTTGTGTACATCGAGGGCACCACGGCGGATCCGCGCGGAAATGGCCGCATCGACCTGTCTGACGCAATGATCGGCGGCAAGCCCGTTCAGCACCTGGACGCCAAGTTGGAGTTCGACCGCGACGAAATCTCTTTGGATGATTTTCATCTCGGATATTACGACGCGCGCGTTACCGGGGCCGGCACCTACAACTTCTCTACCCATGCCTTCCGCCTCAATCTGAACGGAGACAATTTTAATCTGGCTGGCATTCCGCAGCTTCAGGCCAGCCGCGTGAGCGTGGATGGCCGCATGGATTTCACCGCTCAGGCGTCAGGCACGCTGGAGCAGCCGGCGATTAACGCGAATATCCGTTTGCGCAATCTTGCCTTTGACCATGAAAGCGCAGGTGACTACACATTGGACGCAGTCACCCAAGGCTCCGAACTGCATGTGAGCGGGCACTCGCAGTTCAAAGACGAAGAGCTGAACATCGCCGGTACCGTTCAGTTGCGCGGAGACTGGCCTACTACACTAAACCTGCATTTCAACCATCTCGATGTGGATTCCGTCTTCAGGACCTACCTGAAGCGCCGGGTGACGGGCCAGTCGGCGGTGACCGGAGACCTTCAGTTACGAGGCCCCGTGCGCAATCCCAGCCAACTCGAGATCATTGGCAATCTCAACGACTTCTTTGCTGATATTGAGCACATCAAGGTTCGCAACAATGGTCCTATCAGTTTTCATATTTCCAACGAATTCCTCCGCATCCAGCAATTCCATTTGATTGGGGAAGGCACCGACCTCACGGTTGGCGGCACTGTACGGCTCAATGGAGAGCGAGAACTCGACTTGCGCGCCCAGGGTCACGCGAATCTGCAGCTCATTCAAAGCTTTAATCCCGATTTCACAACTTCCGGCGAGGTTGCGGTTGACTTGACGGTTGGAGGCACCATTAGCAAGCCTACCACCCAGGGCAGATTGCAGATTACGAACGGTTCAATCGCCTACAGCGATCTCCCCAGCGCACTGAGCGCCATTAATGGAGCCGCAGTATTTAATCAGGACCGGTTACAGATCGAAACGCTCACCGCGCGTGTGGGCGGCGGCATCGTCACTTTTGGCGGATACGCCACTGCGTACAACCGTCAAATCAATTTCAATCTGACCCTGGAAACCCAGGACGTGCGTTTGCGCTACCCACCGGGCGTGAGTTCCATGGCTAATGCTGAATTGCGATGGGCGGGCTCCTCCGCCGCTTCAGTGCTGTCTGGAGATGTCACGGTTACCAAACTGGCGGTGACTCCCGGGTTCGATTTCGGAGCGAGCCTGGCGCGCAGCGCACAGAGTTCGGCGCTGCCGCAAACCAATCCCCTGCTGAATCGTATCCGCTTGGACGTGCACATCGTGACTACCCCCGAATTGCAGATGCAAACGGCAGTTGTGCGGCTCTCCGGAGACGCCGACCTTCACCTGCGGGGCACAGCGGCAAAACCCGTGCTTCTGGGGCGCGCTGATGTCACCGAGGGCGAAGTTTATTTCAATGGAACCAAGTACCGCATGGAACGTGGGGATGTCACCTTTACCAATCCGGTGACGACAACGCCTGTGCTTGATCTGCAAGCGTCCACGCACGTTCGCGACTATGACATCACGGTCAATCTGAACGGCGGGCTCGACAAGCTCAACCTGACCTACCATTCCGAACCGCCGTTGCCCGTGGCGGATATCATCAGCCTGCTGGCGCTTGGCCAAACCCAGCAACAATCTGCGCAATTGCAGCAGTCCGGACAATCCCCATTTGCCCAACAAGCCTCCAGCGCCATACTGGCTGAAGCCCTGAACTCCGCCATCAGCAACCGCTCCCGAAGCCTGTTTGGGATTAGTCACATCAGGGTTGATCCTCAGGGTCTGAACACGGAAACATCTCCCACTACGAGCTCGCCCGCAGTCACCATCGAGCAGCAGGTCAAGGACAACCTCACTCTGACTTACACTACGAACGTGTCGCAGACCTCGCAACAAATCATTCAGGCGGAATACAACGTGACCCGCAATGTGTCCATCTTGGCGCTGCGAGATTATAACGGCGTGGTTAGCTTCGAAGTGCGAATACGCCGACGCAAGAAATAGTTGCTACCATCCGCGGCGAAGAAAATCTGCAAGTTCCGGGACTTGTTACGTTCCGGCAACTGAGGACGCACCGAGCGCCATCTTAACCACGAAGAGGAAAATAGTAATGCGCACACAAAAGGGTTTCTCCCTCATTGAGTTGCTGATTGTGGTGGCGATTATTCTGATCATCGCGGCCATCGCTATTCCAAACCTGGTGAGGGCAAGAATGGCGGCTTATGAGTCATCCGCAGCGAACTCAGTTCGAACCGCCAATGCCGCGCAGGTCTCGTATGAATCCACTTATCCATCGGTAGGCTATTCCAGTTCCATGGCTGCGCTAGGTCCTCCGGCCGCGACGGGTTGCCCCGCGAGCGGCCCGGTCGCTACGAACGCTTGCCTGATCGACTTCGGCCTGGCGAGTGCCAAGACCGCAGCCACAGCCAAGAGCGGCTACTACTTCGGCGTGGACGTGCCCGCCGGCGGCGCTCCAAACCGGGGCTACACCGTAGGCGGCGCGCCGGCTGCATTCAATCAGACTGGCGTTCGTGGATTCTGCTCGAATGAAGATGGCGTGATACGCGTTGCAGCTTCTTGGAATGCTCCACCGGCGACTACGAATGCAATCTGCCTCAACGCTCCTTACACGCAGTTGCAATAGTTCCTAGCTCTGGCTGCTGGCCAGTGGTGCCGATCCGTCTTCTTTCAGGAATGGTATTACTCCCAGGAGAAGCGCTACGCCGGGGGGAACCGATACGAACAGCAGTGCTGTCACGAGAGCGAACCAATCGTGCTCGAAGGGCACAATTTGACCGAGTAGCGTCAAGAAGCACACCAAACAGAACAACGCTATCCCGGGAAACAAACCAGCCCCGAGGCGAGCCAGACGTTGGCCTCCGGCGCGGCGTGACAAGAACGCGCCAGCAGCCCCGCACAATGGCAAAAGACCCAGCCAGGGCAGGTAGGCCACTAGAGGGACGTTTGCGTTAGTCGTACCTGTATGCATAGGAGCAAAGAATCTTGGTGCTAAGAATCGAGGCTGCAGGCCGACTAGCTCTGAGATCATTAAGAAAAACATAGCCGCAGTCAGGCTAATCAATCCGGGCAGCCACAGTGTTTTAGTTCGCTGGTTCATCATTCCCTCCTTGCATTTCGCACGTTGAATGTTTCGAGATAAGCCGCGCCAATCGGCTACCTGTCCAAGGGAACGCTCGATTGCGTCCGACTTGCAGAGTCCTTGCGCGCACGCTTCTTCATAAACGTCCTCCAAGTGGCTGGCCAACTCAGCGACAATAGCTTCCCCCTCTGCGGGAGCGAGTCCGAAGCTTTCCATGCGTTCACGAACCAGCAGCTTCCACTCAGGCATGGGCCACCCCGGCGAGGCGGTCCAGCGCCCGGAAAAAGACCTTCCACTCCCGCCGCAGTGGCACCAGCGCCTTTTTACCCGCGGGAGTTAGACAATAGTAGCGCCGGTCGCGCCCTGCCTGATTAGCCTCCCAGCGCCCGCTCACCCAGCCACGCTTCTCCAGTTCGTAAAGCATGGGATAGAGAGAAGCGAGAGTAAAGCTAAGCGCGCCTTTGGTTCTTTCCTCGATACGCTTGCCGATTTCAAAGCCATAAAGTGGTTGCTCAGCCAGCAGGGTTAGGATGGCCACCTCGGCACTGCCACGAGCGATCTTGGAACGGATTCGCTTGGTCATGATGAATATAGGAATCCTATATTCATAAGTCACGGAGATTCAAGGGTACTTTCGTACATTCCTCTTAGGTCGGTCGGCGGACTTAGAAAATGGTCAGCTGAAAAAGCGTGGCGAGCGACATACGAACTCAGATTGTTTCAGGGCTCTCAGCTCTTGAAAACTCGGCCTCAACCGAGAACTGGCTTCTCCAGTTTCTGGCGGCTTGGATGCTTCGCCTTCGTCCACCCTTCCTTTACGATTTGGCGTGCCCGACCGATGGCCAGAGAATCTGGCGGAACGTCATCAGTGATACAGGAAGCCGCGCCCACATATGCACCTTTTCCGACTTTAACCGGAGCCACCAAAGTCGAATCACTGCCAATGAATACGGCATCTTCGATCACCGTGGTGTGTTTGTGCTCTCCATCGTAGTTGCACGTGATCGTTCCCGCCCCGATATTCACGCCTTCACCGATCTCCGCGTCTCCCAGATAGCTCAGGTGATTGGCTTTGGACCCTTTGCCCAAGCGGGTTTTCTTGGTCTCGACAAAATTCCCTACATGCGCGCCCTCGCCGATCTCACTTCCGGGCCGAAGATGAGAGTAAGGTCCAAGCCTTGCCTCCTTCATCACATGGGCTTGGTCGAGCACGCAGGCTGGGCGGATGAGCACACCATCTCCGATCACGGAGTTGTTAATCACCGTGTAGGATCGAATACGGCAATCGCTGCCAATGCGCGTTTTGCCTAGAATCTGCACGAACGGCTCGATGGTAGAATCGGGACCGATTTCGACATCCGAGTCGATCACGCAGGTTTGCGGATGAAAAATCGTGACTCCTTCGGTCATGAGTTGCCGGCACTTGGCCAGACGCATGCGCTGGTCAATGTCTACCATTTCCTCGCGGGTGTTACTGCCCAGGATCTCGTGCGAATCGCTCGCCGCCACAGCCATCACACTTTTCTTCGCTTTGCGAAGGATCCCGGCCATGTCGGTAAGATAGAACTCGCCGTGGGGATTGTCGTTGCTTAGTTCGTCAATGTGAGCGAAAAGAAGCCCCGCATCGAACGCATAAAAGCCGGAGTTGATTTCCTGAATCTTGCGTTGGGCCGGAGTGGCTGATTTCTCCTCGACGATGGCCTTCACCTCCGGACTCTTTTGGCTCGCGCGGATCACTCTTCCATAACCGGTAGGGTTGTACAGTTGTGCAGTCAGAATCGTCATCGCCGGATGTTCTGAGTTATGAAAGTCGCGAAGCTTCTGGATAGTTTGGGGACTGATCAGCGGCGCATCCCCTGAAAGCACGATGACTTGGTCATACGAAGTCAAAGCTTCCCGCGCAACCATGAGCGCGTGGCCGGTGCCGCGCTGCTCTTTTTGCAGAATGAAGTTGATCCCGGTATGGGCAACCGCTTCACGGACGAGTTCTGCTTCGTGACCGATAATGGCGTATACCTCCCGCGCCGGAACAACTTTCGTGGCCGCGGCGATTACGTGCGCCAACAGCGGTTTGCCGCCGACCTCGTGCAAAACTTTTGGGTGTTTGGATTTGAGCCGCGTCCCTTTACCTGCGGCCATAATCGCGATGGCAACACGCGGGACGCGATGTGAGGGGTTGCTCTTTGTTTTCGTTTTCGACATCCGAACCAATATACCGCGAGTCAATGTGGGCGCGGGCGTCCACGCCCGTGCGGGCACCGGTTGAATCTCATGTTCAGTCAGAGTGTCGTAAGCAAACTCTCACTAAGGGGCTGTCTCCTAAAACCCGGGCGAGGACGCCGCGCCTGCATTGACAACTGCATCAACTGCCCGTGGTGTGGCGTTTCGAAGCTGACCGTTCATTGGATCGTGCCTGCACCGTAAGGTTCATCAGATCGCGCGCTATTCGATCGGTGGCGTGACGCGCGACTTCGCCTTCATCAAGATAGTCACCGAGAACGGGACAAACTCCCAATTCCTCAATAGCCCGCTCGTCGATGACAACCTGGGCCGCGCCCTCGAGCGCATACTTGGCTTTTAACTGGGTAGAGATCGATGCGCGGTTAAGCAGCGCATAATCAAAAATCTGCGCCTGGGCGTGTTCATTGAGTGCGCGAATATGGTCCGCGGCTGTGCGCCCTAGACTCTCATTAGCTTGAGTCATCAGGTTACAAACATAAACCTTGGTTGCCGAGGAAGCGGCAATGGCCTTCGCAATCCCGTGCACCAACAAGTTCGGGATAAGGCTGGTAAACAGTGAGCCGGGGCCGATCGTAATTAGATCGGCGCGTGCAATCGCTTCTAAAGTCTGAGGGAGAGGCTCGACATCGTGGGGAACGAGAAAAAGTTCCTGGATCCGGACCTTGCTCGCGGTAATTTTGGTCTCTCCACGTACCCGCGTTCCGTCCTCCATAACCGCTTCCAGTTCGACGTTAGATGTCGTGGCCGGATAGATATGCCCGCGGGTGACCAGAATTTCGGACGACAAGCGGACAGCTTCACTGAAATCTTTGGTGATCGAGGTAAGAGCCGCGAGAAAAAGATTGCCGAAGCTATGCCCTTCAAGTCCCGATCCTTTGACGAATCGATGCTGAAACAACTGGGAGAGCAAAGCCTCATCTTCAGAAAGAGCGACGATGCAGTTGCGGATGTCGCCCGGTGGAAGCATGTTCAGTTCTTTGCGCAAGCGGCCGCTGGAGCCGCCATCATCGCTGACCGTAACCACCGCGGAAAGATCGGAGATTTCCGCTTTGCCTGATTTCGCAGAGGGGCGCTCTGGACTGACGTACCACTTCAGTCCTTTCAGGAGTGTGGAGAGGCCCGTACCACCCCCAATCGCCACTACCCGCAGATCATTACTTGTGGTGCCCGGAGGCGAGCTTTCCGAACGCTCGGGGTATGGGTTGGAGTAGCCCATGGGGGGCTGCCTAGCGATCCTCATCAGCATCAGCCGGCGAAGTCAATTCCGCCCCAGGATCGGGATACAATAGCTCCGTAAAGCGCGGATCTTCGGCAAGATTCTGAAAGTCGGAATCGTTTCGCGCCTGAAAACGAAGTCCTGGATTAAGGTGGATCGCATCCTCCAGATGACGCAGGGAATCTTCTACGTGGCCAGTCAGGCAATCCAAGGCCGCCAAGCCGTACGCGACGTAGTCCGCTTTCGGCGCTTGCTTAGACAACTTATCGAGATGTTCGCGGGCGTTCACATAGTCGCCGACATTCATCAGTGAAATGGCGTAGTCATAGTGTTCCTCGGGATTCTTGAACTGCGTGACGGTGCGCTCTGTCTGCTGGTTGCACGCGTTCAGGTGGACGGAGGCGCGATCCGCAAGCTCCTTACTCGCCCCGGCTAAAACCTTTTGCAGGTAGGACTTCGCCTTGTCGAACTTGTGCTCTTGCATGGCGCGTAAACCCGCCTCGTAATTTTGCACAGCCTGTGCAAAACGAGGATCGTCAGCAACCGATTTCTTGGGGGTAGTCTTTTGTGCCATCTGCAGAATTCTTCCTGTACTCTTCGTAAGCATCCCTCTTATCTTATATTTAGATCAAATTTTATTAAGTCTTTCCTGACGATTTTCGTCCTCTCCAACACCGCCTATGTGACCCGTGGTTCGGGGTGCCGATATCCCCGCTGTGGAAAACGAACCTTAAGATGCGAACTGTTTTATACGCGGCTGCATGAGCACCTTCACTGCGTAGCCCTTCAGGCATCCCGAGTACGAGCCTCGGCTCTTACGCTAATTGGTTGAAGCCACTGTCTCCAAGTTCACCTGTCGCCACTCGCCCTGCATGATTCCCTTACGGATCTGGGACGCAGTTTTGCCTTTCTCGTGCTCAGCATAAGCGTAGTACAACTCCTTCAGGCAGATGTCACAACGGGCGCCGTGAGTACTTTCAAAGCAGCTACGTAAGCTGTTATGTCCCATCCGGTCGCAGTAACAGTAACAGGGCTGTTGATGCAACACGGCCGGTATCTTGGCAGCCAAGTCATAGGCATGAGTCTGATAACGAAACTGAGCATTCTCAGCCCACAATTGATCCTTGCCAAGGATGGGAGGGAGCTTTGCTCCTTTCGGCGGGGGCCCCGCATTGTACGCAGGAACGACCCCTTCCTGCTGAGAAGTAGCCCAAGGAGCCGACACGGTCAGGGTAATCAGGAAAAGAAAAGCCAGTGCCAATCCGCGCTTCCACATAAATCCGGTTCCTCGTTCCAGGTATTGTGTTATTGTAACCCGAATCCGGCAGCGGTAGTAGTCAGAGGGTACTGCCAGGTGTTCGGCGAATCAATCTCTACACCGGAACCCCGATCCGTATAGAATTAGAAACATTATGCCCGGACAGGCGGACGCTACAGAATCCAACGTAATCCACGACGGCAAGCTGATTCTTCCCGCGACCTCCCGCGTAATGGTGCTGTCTGTCTGGTTGCGCGATCTGATCATCTCGCTCGCCATTTCCTGTTTCATCATCATCTTCCTGTACCAGCCGGTGAAAGTGGAAGGCACAAGCATGATGCCTTCGCTCGAGGACCAGGAACGCATCTTCGTAAACAAGTTTGTCTACCGGTTGGAGCCGATCCAGCGCGGCGATATTATCGTGTTCCGTTATCCCCGGGACCCGTCGAAGAGCTTTATCAAGCGCGTGATTGGCCTGGCCGGTGACCACATTCAAATCGATGGCGGCCGGGTGTTTGTGAATGGCAAGGCGATCGCCGAAGAGTATGTGCCTCGCGCTTACGAGGACGAGCGATCGTACGCTGAGGTAATCGTTCCTCCCGACAGCTATTTTGTGTTGGGAGATCATCGCAGCCTGTCCAATGACAGCCGCGACTTTGGCCCGGTCGGTCAAAGCTATATTTACGGCAAGGCAGTGTTCGGCTACTGGCCCATGGACAAGATGGGCCGGGTGAGGTGATCCCGGGTTCTCTCGATGCGTTTGCACTTTCATCTTCGGCGTCACGCAAAGGAAGGCAAGGTTGAGGTCAACCCCCAGAGCTGGTTTCGCCTGAAATACGAGGCCCACGACGCGGCGCAAGCCGCAAACTCTTCGCGCAGCACAGATGAGCTGTTCTTCGATGTGATCGAGTGTACCTCCGACGCCTGCGAACGACGCCGCAGTCCGCGCAAGCCCTCGGACGGATATTGGCGTTCGGCCTAGTTCCAACACGCAGGCAGACTGCACGTTGTTCAGCGAATCTCCAAGATTTTCACAGACATTTCCTTTGCGCATTTCCGCATCCCTGCTAGAATCTTTAAAATCCACTCCCGGGAGCGCGAATGCAGGCGATCCTTGCGCTGGAAGATGGCAGAATCTTCCGCGGCAAAGGCTACGGAGCCAAAGGCGAATGTCACGGGGAAGTAGTTTTTAATACTTCCATCACCGGCTATCAGGAAATCTTCACCGACCCTTCCTACGCTGGCCAGATCGTCGTTCTCACCAATCCTGAAATCGGCAACTACGGCACGAACCCAGAAGATAACGAGGCCACGCGGCCCTACATCGAGGGCCTGATCGTGCGCGAGTTTTCCCGCGTCAGTTCCAACTGGCGCTCGCAGCAGGTTGCGGAAGAATATCTCGAGCAATTCAGGATTCCGGTACTTGGCGATATCGACACACGCGCCCTGGTTCGCCATTTGCGCGACCACGGCGTGATGCGCGGAGTGATATCGACGCTTGAAACTGACCCGGAGAAACTGATTGCGAAGGCGCGGGCAATTCCGAAAATGGACGGGACCGACCTCGCCAAGGTGGTTAGCACCAAGAGCACTTATGTTTGGGAAATGGGAGAGCGTTCCCATCTTCCTGAAGAAGTGGTCGGGGTCAAGGACCAACCGGAACGCTTCCACGTGGTCGCCTACGATTACGGAATCAAGCAGACCATTCTGCGTAAGCTGCGCGGAGAAGGCTGCAAGGTAACGGTAGTGCCCGCGGAGACCCGGGCGGAAGATGTGTTAGCGCTGAAACCCAATGGCGTGTTTCTATCGAATGGTCCAGGTGATCCCGAGCCATGCACCTACGCGGTAGACAACATCAAGCGGCTAATGGGGCGACTGCCGATCTTTGGCATCTGCCTGGGACACCAACTCACCGGAATCGCAATGGGTGGAAAGACCTTCAAGCTGAAATTCGGCCACCACGGCGGCAATCACCCGGTCAAGCAATTAAACACCGGCAAGATTGAGATCACCGCGCACAACCATAACTTCGCCGTCGATCCAGATTCTCTGCCGCAAAGCGAAGTCGAATTAACCCACATCGATCTCAACGACAACACGCTGGAAGGTATGCGCCACCGGAATCTGCCGCTGTTCACGGTGCAGTACCACCCCGAGGCGTCCCCAGGCCCGCATGATTCGCATTATCTGTTCAAAGATTTCGTGAAGATGATGGAGGAGTGGAAAGGGTGAAGACCATCGCAGACGTTCCTGCCGTCATGTTGGATGGTAAGACTGAAAGACTGAGCTTTGAAGGCGGCCCCTTTCAAAGCAACATCGATTCGAGCAAAAGCATCGTTCCAGTCAACATCGATAGTCCGGTTGAGCCCTGTCACGCCAACGCAAAGAGCAGCGCCACTCGAGTCACCCCCTTTTCACAGCAAGAGCAAAACTGCATAAATGCCTAAACGCACGGACATCTCGAAAATCCTGATTCTCGGCTCTGGCCCCATCATTATTGGCCAGTCGGCGGAGTTTGATTACTCCGGCACCCAGGCTTGCAAGGCGCTTAAGGCGGAAGGTTTTGAAGTGGTGCTGGCCAACTCCAATCCGGCCACCATCATGACCGATCCGGAAGTGGCCGACCGCACCTACATCGAGCCGCTTACCCGCGAATACCTGGAAGAAATTATTCGCGTCGAGCGCGAGCTCTCGCCCAGCAATGGCTTCGCGGTTCTGCCCACAGTCGGCGGCCAAACCGCACTCAACCTCGCCATCGAACTTTCGGATGGCGGCATCCTGGACAAATACAACGTCCAGCTCATCGGCGCGCAAATCAGCGCCATCAAGAAAGCCGAAGACCGCCTGTTCTTCAAAGATGCGATGCAGAAGATCGGCCTCGATGTTCCCAAGTCCGCACTGGTGAACAATCTGAAAGACGGCTTGGAGTTCGCCGGCAAGATCGGTTTCCCGGTTATCGTGCGCCCGTCGTTCACCTTGGGCGGCAGCGGTGGCGGCATTGGTTACAACCGCGAAGAGTTGATGGAAGTGCTCGCCCGCGGCCTCGATTTTTCTCCCGTACACGAAGCCCTGATCGAAGAGTCGGTGCTGGGATGGAAAGAATACGAACTTGAGGTGATGCGCGACCTCAAGGACAACGTCATCATCATTTGTTCAATTGAAAACTTCGATCCCATGGGCGTGCATACCGGCGACTCGATCACGGTTGCCCCCGCGCAGACTCTCACCGACCGCGAATATCAAGCCATGCGCGACGCGGCCATCGCTGTGATTCGCGAGATCGGCGTCGAGACCGGCGGATCGAACATTCAATTCGGCGTGCATCCTACTACCGGCCGCATGGTCGTAATCGAGATGAATCCCCGCGTCTCGCGCTCGTCGGCATTGGCCTCGAAAGCAACCGGTTTTCCCATCGCGAAAATTGCCGCGAAGCTGGCAGTGGGTTACACGCTGGACGAGATCCCCAACGACATTACGCGCAAAACTCCAGCCTGCTTCGAGCCCACGCTGGATTACGTCGTGGTGAAAATTCCCAAGTGGCAGTTCGAAAAATTCCCTGGGGCAGATGAGAACCTCGGCCCGCAAATGAAATCCATGGGCGAAGTC